>Ga0310695_10001261_pt1 | contig 60947 bp, 52 predicted proteins | sample RumenRJG_04DNA_FD_203882 | JGI IMG/M metagenome (GOLD analysis project Ga0310695, IMG submission 203882) | Bovine rumen microbial communities from Lethbridge, Alberta, Canada - RJG_04 (v2) (version 2) | ecosystem: Host-associated > Mammals > Digestive system > Stomach > Rumen | place: Canada...
GATCTAACTGTTCGCAGTTTGTATTTCTTAACATATATGGGATCCTCCGTATTGTTTTGTGTGGTAACTTAATTATACCATGGGATCCCATATTTTTATTCTTTTTTAGACTTTTTCAGTGGTCTCGGACGGTTCTAAAGAGCACTTCGGTAAATTCACTATTTCAACCGATACATATCTGTAGAGGATCGCAGTAAGTAAGCGGTCATAGAAAGCAACTGCTTTTGACAGATCAGAGTGACTGTGCTAATATCTATAGCGGCACATATTATACCATAATAATACAGGGACGGAAAACAAATGAGAAATAAGGAAAAAGATGCAATTGAAATGGCCAAAAAAAGGCAGACAATATTGGAAAAATCTTATCAGTTGTTTTCATCCGAAGGGATAAGGTCCGTATCATATCTGGATATATCCAAAGCCTGCGGATACGGAACCACAACACTTCACCGCTATTACAGCACGAAGCCAAAGCTGGTTGTCGCCGTTGCCGCCTGGAAGTGGGAGCAGTTCCGGGAAGAGAATAAAGTGCGAAGACCGAACTCAGATTTCAGCAGTATGACAGCTGCCGGGATATTAGAGTTTTTTCTGGAATCATTCATCGAATTGTACAGGAATCAAAAGGATCTTCTGCAATTCAATCAGTTCTTTAATGCTTATGTGAAGTCTGAACATATCGACACCGGAACGATGCAGCCTTATCAGTCGATGATAGGGAGACTAAGGGAGCAGTTTCATAAGCTGTACGTAAAGGCCGAACAGGATAATACTGTTCGCACCGACGTGCCGGAGGAGGAAATGTTCAGTAAGATACATCACGTTATGCTGGCGGTAGTTACGAGATATGCGGCCGGATTTGTGTATATCCCGGAAAAAGGGTTTGATCCGGAAAAAGAACTGCTTTACGTGAAGGAACTGCTTTTGAGAGATTACCGTTTGTAAATGTGACTTTTAGGTCTTAGGATCTGTTCATAAATAAAAAAGGGAGTCATCCGATGAAAGAAAAGAAAACTTCAGGTATAGCCATAGTTATAAGGGTTATACTCATAGTCTTTTTGGTGCTGATCTTTGGCTTTATACTGCTGGTGATGTGTTCACCGGACGAGACCGGGAAAGAGAACGGGGAAGGAAACGGTACTGCGGAAGCAGGCGGGGAAGCAACAGAGGAAGCTTATCAGACAGGAGAAAATGAAAGCGGCAAGACAGAGGTAAAAAATAAAAAATCCCGGACGACCGGCAAGCAGTACGGAAAGCCGGATACCAGCTGGACGGTTATGCTCTATCTCTGCGGAACCGATCTGGAAAGCGAGGGAGGATACGCAAGCTTTAATCTGGACGAGATATGCGAAGCAGAGCTTAATGACAATGTGAATTTCCTTATAGAAGCCGGCGGCACACGGGAGTGGCAGACCGAAGGAATATCGAACGGGAAGCTCACGAGGCTTCACTTAGAGGACGGAAGAATGCTGATCGACGAGGAATGTGACTCTTCCTCTATGGGTGATGCCGATACCCTGAGTGATTTTCTGAGATGGGGTGCTTCCGCATATCCGGCTGACCGTTATATGCTGATCTTCTGGGATCATGGCGGAGGGAGCCTTTTCGGCGTATGCCAGGATGAGCTTTATGAAAATGATTCCCTTTCCTTAAAGGAAGTGAAAAATGCAATAGTGGAGGCGGAAGTGCCGTTTGAGGTAGCCGGTTTTGATGCCTGCCTTATGTCGACATTGGAAACTGCCGAGACCCTTCAGGGTTATGCCCATTATCTGGTGGCATCAGAAGAAACCGAGCCTGGAACAGGATGGGATTATACGAAATGGCTTGATTTTCTGGCGGAAAACCCGGGATGTGACGGAAAGAAACTTGGAAGCGTGATCGTTGACAGCTATATGGAGAAATGTGATTCTATCGGTGAGAAAAGCATGGCCACGCTTTCGGTTACCGATCTGACCAGGATTCCGGAATTATCAGCTGCTTTCAGGGATTATTCCGGGGAGCTTGTGATGTCCACACAGAATGCAGGTGATTTTCAGGCAGTGATCCGTGAAGCTTCACGGACAGAAAGCTACGGGGAAAGAAGCGGGACGGACGGAACCTACGACATGGTTGATCTCGGCGATCTGGTGAATAATACGGGAGATATTCTGACAAAGAATTCGGAAGCTGTTCTTAAAGCACTTGATGAGGCTGTGATCTATGAGTCCCATGGGGTATACCGTTCCAGGGCTACCGGCCTTTCCGTCTTCTATCCGAAATACATAGATGATGATGTTTACAAGGCATATGAGGAGATAACCGATAATACCGCCTACCTTGAGTATGCCAGCATCGTTAACGGTGAATGGGATGAGGGAGCCTGGGAGACAGCATGGCAGGAGGCCTATGATGTTCAAGGCAATGAAGGTCAGTCCTCCGGCGGGTTCTTTGATTCCTTCTTCGGAAGCGGATACAGTGGGGAAGAGAGTGAGGAGTATGAAGAGGAAGAGCCTGAAACCGGCGGGTTTGTGGGGAGCTTTTTTGGGAATGATTACAGTGAGAACTCGGTGAATCTGTTCCAGAATCTAAGTCCCGTACAGCCGGGTGATGAGGAGCTGGAATACGAGCAGTTTCTTGATAATGACAATATACTTAATCTGAATATAACCTCAGGTCTGAACCAGATCAAGGATGTAAGGTTCAGGATATTGTTTGAGCAGGATGATGAAAATCTGCTGTATATGGGGTGTGACTCGGATATTAACGCGGATTATGACAAGGGTGAATTCAGTGATAATTTCAGAGGAACATGGATCACCATAGGAGGAGAGTATGTCTGCGCAGAGCTTATCGACAGCACTGACGATTATTATCTCTATATCATTCCTGCCATTGTAAACGGAGAAGAGACCTATATCCGTGCGGTATACGAATTTGACAAGGAGGCCTTCAAGGTTTTGGGAACCTATGACGGAGCGGATGAAACATCCGGATTAAGCGGAAGGAATATACACCCTCTGAAAAACGGGGATAAAATAGATTTCATATTCTATTCCGTAAATCTTAACTCGGATGATGATGAAGACCCTGAGGAAGAGATCATCGGAAGCATAGTCTGGAGTGATGATACCGAAATGCTTGATGAAGAGATGGATGACGGCAGGTTTTATTATATGTTTGAAATAGTGGATGTTTTCGGAAATGAGACGGAGTGTGATCCGGTGATCATGGAAATAAAAGACGGTGAAATGTATACATACGAAATGTGATGAAAAGAATCCTTGATCTTCTAAAACGGCAGATAGATTATTTAGTTCCCGGGGATGCAGAGATCCAGGTCGGAGCATTCAATATTCTTGCGGTATGCGGTATGGTTGTCAGTATCACCACAGCCATAGTAAATGCCGTCGCCGGTAATGATCCCGTGGTCGTACTGGCGGATTGTGCAGGGGCTGTTGTTTCCCTGGTTCTGATCGTTTACTGTCATAGAAGCGGAAATTACAAAATGGCTATGACCATTACCGCGTTTATCGTTTTTCTGGGGCTGTTCACGGCCCTTTATTTCATTCAGGGAGGATATCACAGCGGTATCCCGGCGTTTTTTATTTTCGGCATAGTTTTTACAGCCTTTCTGCTTGACGGCGCAGCTATGGTGATCCTCGTTTTTTTGGAGCTCGTATGGTATATCTTTTTGATCCTGTATTCCTATTACCATCCGCAGACACTTAATTATGACGAAAAGTACTATATGGTGCGGGTTATCCTGGATATGACACTTGTAGCCCTGTCACTCGCGATCACAATGTACTGTCAGATACGCATATACAGAAAAAAACAGCAGGAGCTTAACGTGGCGGTTCTGGCGGCTGATGAAGCAAACAGGGCAAAGAGCGATTTTCTTGCAAAAATGAGTCACGATATCAGGACGCCTCTTAATACGATTATGGCCACGAATGAACTCATTGTAGAGAATACATCCTCCGCGAAGATCAGGGAATGGGTCAATGACAGCAACATATCGAGCCGGATCCTTATGTCGCTTATCGATGATATGCTGGATCTCACAAAGATCGAGGCGGGAAGAATGGAATTTCTCGAAGAGCCCTTGGACACGGCAAAGCTGTTCGGCGAAACCGCGAAAATGTTCAGGATGCAGGCAGAGAGAACCGGACTTGGATTTCACTATGATCTGAAGAGCGAGGTGCCGGAGATACTCATCGGGGATGAGGATGTCATAAGAAAGATAGCGAGCAACCTTCTCAGCAATTCGGTAAAGTATACCAGATCCGGCAGCATTTCCTTCACTGTCGGAATGGAGGGAAGGGATCTTTTGATCACGGTAAGTGATACCGGTATAGGTATTGCGCCGGAGCATCTCGACAATATTTTTAAGCCTTTTGAGCGCGGTGCACAGAAAATTTACAGAGAGACAAGCGGAAGCGGGCTGGGACTCGCTATCGTGAAGGAGCTTGTGGATGCTTTGCAGGGAAGCATAGAATGTGAAAGCGTTGTGGATTACGGTACCACCTTCAGGGTGAAGCTTCCCCAGAAGGAGGCTTCAGACAGAATGGGAGGGGTGAGACCGGAGACAGGTGAGAGGACGGGAAGCTCCGAAGACAACAGCCAGTTTATCGCTCCGGATGCCCGTATCCTTGTGGTCGATGATAATCCGTCCAACCGGAAGGTGATCACCTCATTCCTTGAACCCGCACTTATCAGGATAGATGATGTGGAAAGCGGATACGAAGCGCTGGAGATGCTAGACATCAAGGAGTATGATCTGGTTCTTATGGATCTTCGTATGCCGAAGATGGACGGAGTGGAGACTCTATCAAAGATAAGGGAGGAATATCCCGGTTTCTCGGCTCCGGTGGTTGTACTGACCGCGGATATTATGACCGGTGTAAAGGACAGGCTCCTTGACAGCGGATTCTCGGATTTTCTGTCAAAGCCCGTAAGCTCTTCCTCACTCCTTGGGATCGTGAGAAAGTATATTCCCGGAAAGATCATAAAGATGGGCTTACAGCCTGAAAACAGCCTGACTCTGTCAAAGGTGGAGGGATATCAGGAGCGGCTGCTGCCCTACGGTATCGATCTGAAAATGGCGCTTGAGGTAAATTCGGGAAGCACAGATGAATTTCTGATGCGTTCAGAGCTTTTTGAACAATATGCCGATGAGACCGTCAGTGCACTGGAAAAGCCGGAATCACAGGACAGCTTTTATCTGCAGCTCCATTCCATCAAGTCCATAGCCAGAGGGGTTGGAGCCTATCTTCTGGCCCAGCTTGCGGAAACGGCGGAACTAAGGAGGGACTATGAATATTCCAAAGAAATACGGGGTATTATGACTGCCGAATATGACCGGGTACGCAAGGGCCTTCGGATGCTAAAGGAGGAAGAGGGATAGTATATGAACAGAAGCAGGATAATCATTATAGATGATGATGCCGAAACTTTGGATCTCATGGTCAAACAGCTGGAGATCCTGTACGATACGGAAGGATTCTCATCGGGCGAGGATGCCCTTGAAGCTCTGAGAAGGGCAAAGGATGAAAGACTGCCATCCCTTATACTCCTTGATATTTCCATGCCGGTAATGGACGGATATGAGGTCTTAAGAAAGCTTAAGGAAAGCAAAAGATTCAAAAGGATACCTGTGGTATTTCTGACCGGAATGACCGATGAGGTGTCGGAATGCCGGGGTCTGGAGATGGACGTGGTGGATTATCTGAAGAAACCCGTTCCGGGGAAGGTGCTTTTTGCGAGGATACAGCACTATCTCGACCTGTATTCCGGCTCTAACACTACGGGCTTACTTAATGAATATATGCTTGAAGCCCTGTCTTCCCCGCTTACAGAAAGGGAGTTTGATGTTGCAAGGCTAATGGCGGAATTCCGGTCGGACCGTGAGATCAGTGAGCTACTTTTTATCTCAATGCCCTATACAAAAAAGCTGGTGGCGTCGGTAAAGGAAAAGCTGATGCTGGTGAAGCGCGGGGATATCAGGAAGTATCTAATACAGTAGATCAAAAAAGTATACTTTTAGTATGTATTTTATTCTTTTTGCTGCTTTTATAATCATAATTATAAGGGCAGCATTTTTTTATTTTGGAGGAGATCATAGCTATGAAGAGGATTAAATTACCAGCATTACTCTTATGTATCGCACTCATTGTTTCGGCAGTATCCGGCTGTTCCAAGCCTTCCGGGGCGGCGGATCCGGGTGACCCGAATGAGGGCAGGGGGGATCTTATCACCGATGAACCCGGGCCTGCGGAGGCAGCGGAAAAGGAGAAACCGGAAGCACAGCCTGAAGAGCAGCCGGAGGAAGAGCCGGAAGCCACAGGAGAAAAGGGGGCGGAGAATACTCTGGCGATAAAGGGAGCAGCATACACCGGTCTCTCCAATTTGAGGAACGACAATAATGAAGACGGTACCTACTTCTACGAGGATATGACAGAGGACAGCGTGACCGTTATCACAAATATGTGCGCACCAGCCTCCATCGGGGCGGATCAGGATCCGGCGGCCTACGCGGAAAGCTTTGTAAGTGCCGAGGTTGACAGTGACGCACTTGTTACGGGGACAAAGGAAGATACAAAGCTTTCCCCGGCATTTACATATCCTGTCTACAGAGTTTCCTGGACAAGCGGTTCAAATGAGGATACGAAACAGGCCGAGGGAGTGGTTGTTCTTACGGACAGCTTTACATATTATTACGGGTTCAGATGCCCTATCGATGAATATGACAGCAATGCCTCGTTCTATGATGGTGAGCTTGACAGCCTGGAGCTTCTTGATCTGGGAGAAGCAGCTTCTGATACGGTCTCCGATGCGGGAGACGAAGATGGAGCGTATAAGGCACTGTATCTCGACAAGGTGAAGGAGCTAAGCTCCGAAGGTCTTGCAGACAGCTTCGCGCTCTATCACATCAATGATGATAATATTCCGGAGCTGATCGCCGCTGATTCGAATGGCTCCTTTGACCGCGACAATGCCTTTATCTTTTCGGTATTTGACGGGAAGGTCGTACAGCTTGCAAGCGGGATAAGCGGAGTTGACGGGACATCCATAAGCTTCAGCGAGACAAAGAATCTTATACGTGAGGCCTCCGGAATGGCCGGAGCCAGGGAGATTTTCTCAGAGATAAAGGATGGCGCCCTCTCTGAGGTCTTCAGGGCTGAGATGATAAATACCCTTCAAAGGGATGCGGATGACAATGAGATATTCACCTATTCCGTAAACGGGAAGGAAACGGATGAAGCAGCGTATTATAAGGAACTGGCGGGATTTGTGGCGGATTACGACCCGATGATGCGTATAGATTTCGACGGATTGAAGATGATCACCTACAAATCCGGAGACGGAAGCGGGTACTTCGAGGAAACAGAAACCGAGGCTTACCTTAGCCTTGATGAAATAACCGGGCTTTTAAAGTGAGAAGGGAGAGGAAGTAAATGAGTGATGAAAACCTGAACAACAATGAGGAAACTGCCGCGCTTTTTGTCTCGACCCAGAAGAAAAAGCAGGCAGAGGAGGAGGCCAGAAGGAAGGCCGAAGAGGAGCGGGCAAAAAGAGAGGCCGCCGAAGCGGAAGTCCGCAGAATGGAAGAAGAAGTAGAGGAGAGAAAGAGGAGGGCGGAGGAAGCCCTTGAGGATGAGAAAAAGGGGATAAGGACAAAGCCTGCGGCAAAGGATCCCGCACAGCAGGATACGCAAAAAAAGAGTCCGGCACTGTTTATCGGTATAGCTGCCGCGGCAGTTGTACTTATCGCAGTGATAGCGGTCTTTGCCATAAAGGGGGGCGGCGGCAGCAAGGACTACTCGGCTCTTGAGTTTAATACGGAATACACACCCGGGACAAAGGGCTTTGACATTCCCATAAGCTACCCTGACAGCCTTTATACAGATGTATTCGAGACCACGTTGGACGGTGATCTGCAGGTATCGTTCCAGCCGAAGGAAGACGGCGATATTTTTGCTTCCTTAGTGATTAAAACGGCACTTACCGAAAAAGGCGATATCGTGAACAGAGAAAACGTGATATTCAAGACGGTTGAGGAGTGGAATGAGCTGATTAAAAATTCCGTTATGGACAGTATTTCAGATACATTCCCGGGAATTGAGGTAATAGAGGAGAATCAGCTTGAGTATAACGAAGATGATCCCGGTATCTATCTCTATTCCTGTTCCTTCAAGGATAGTGAAGGTGCCTGCGGAAAAGCCTATGGCTGGGTAGAGAGTAACAGTGATAATGAATACAAGATCTTGATCAGCTGCATCTTTAAGGAAAAAGAAGACCCGGAACCGGTTGCCACGGTTGCAGATCTCTTTATGGAGAATAATTCATATGATGCTCTCCTGATGCCGGGAGCGAATCCTCCTGAAAATACGAAGGCTGACGGATTGATCGGAAACGGAGGTTTACACCTGGGTCTTCCCGTACCGGACGGGCAGTTCATCCAGTATACGGGAGTAACAAATTATGACTTATGGACAGATACAAACGGAGGCATGATCATTGTTGATGCAATCCCCACAAATGTTGATTTCGACGATGAATCAAAGACATGGGATATTGAAACGATAAATAAAGAAATGAAGAAAAACGGGGATCTGGGAATTACCGGATATCTGTCGGACATTGATAATAGATCACTCATTAATGAAGAATGGGTGAATGAAGGAAGGTTAGCATATATTGCGGAGTACGTAGAGGAGAGAGAGGGTGTTCCGTATTGGGAAAAATTCCAAATATCATATTGGACCGATCTCACAACCGGGGAACATTATTTTGTCATTTTAGATTCAATAGCACCCACAGTGAACCAGGATGAGTATCAGGCCATTTTTGACTACATGATGAATAATATGGAAGACGTTTGATGATTTAAATATCATCCTGATCGGAGGAGGACAAAGATGAGTTTTTTATTAACAGCCGTTTTTGAGAACGGTTTCTGCGAATTATATCTTCCCAGCGTGGACAATAAAAAGGTACCGCTGGAAATAAAGCCGTATATCAGCGGAAGGGATGAGGATATCATCCTTCCGGTTGAGGTATGGGACGGAGTCTGGACATTATCAGGACAGGGGAAGTTTGTTATCACCAGGGACGAGAAGCCTGTGGATTCCATAACCTTCAGTGAGGGAGTCTTCGTTAACTGCGAGTTCCCGGACGGTCAGGTATTCTCCATTACGATTAAGGAGATCGGTGAGGGAGATACTAATTTCAGGAAGTATCTACTGACCAATGATTCCGCCAAAACCATCACTATCGGAAAGGACGGATCCAATACTGTCTGTTATTCCAATAAATTTGTGTCGCCGAAGCATGCCGAGATAAGTATCACGGGAAATGTGGCCAAAATAAAGGATCTCGGCAGCATGAACGGAACCTTTGTAAACGGAAGGATGATACAGGGAGAGCAGGTTCTGGTATTCGGAGATACCATATACGTCATAGGTCTGAAGATCGTGTATCTGGGAAATTCCCTCGCGATCAACAATCCCGATGACAACTGCAAGGTAAGCGGTCTGAAGGAGATAATCATTTCTTCATCGGGAAACGGGGAAGAGGAAGCTTCGGAGGTTGAGGAGGAAAAGTATTTCCTTCGTACACCGAGGAAGCTGGAGGTGCTTGATACGGAGACTTTTACCCTGGAAAAGTGCCCGCCAAAGCAGAAATATGAGAAGCAGCCACTTAAATTCACGGTAGGACCGGCATTTACAATGGTGATACCAATGGCTCTCGGTGCCGCATTGTCCGGAGGCTCCGGGTACGGAGGCTTATTTATGGGTATCGGAGCTGCCGGTATCGGTGCATTCTGGGCAGTGGCCAGCAGCAAATACGAAGAAGCCAGGTATCAACAGACCGAAAAGGACAGGGTGGAAAACTACGAAGCCTATGCGGTAAAGATGATGGACAGCATCAAGGACAGGATGCAGTACAATGCCGGAGTCCTTGAGAGGATGTACCCGAGCGTGGAAGAGGCAGCACGTCTCGGCATAAGTGTGGATCCCGGCCTTTGGAGTAAGAGCGCTTCCCACGATGACTTTCTGGATGTCCGTCTCGGCAAGGGTGACATACCTTCCTTTAATCCCATAGAGATCCCTAAAGAGCAGATAATGCAGGAGCATGATCCCCTAAACAACAAGACTGCGGAGATCAAGCTTGCCATGTCTACTTTGAAGGATGTTCCGGTGTCCATCTCACTTTACGATAACCGTTTCGTAGGGATCCTTTCTTCTGACAGGGAGAAGGCTCTGAATCTGGCAAGAGTAATAAGTGTACAGATAGCCAGTGCACATCCTTACACAGATGTCAGGATGTGTATAGTATTTCCGCTGAAGGAAAGGGATGACTGGAGCTATTTCAGGTATCTTCCCCATGTATGGGCTCCTGACGGAAAGCTTCGTCTAATGTGCTGTGACACGAACAGTGTCGGTGATGTGATGTACTTTATGTCCGGTGTTATAAGAGACCGTATGGATAAGACCGGAAGAAATGCGGAGGACACAGACAAAGAAAAGAAGATCCTGCCGCATTACGTCTTCCTTATCGCAGATTATTCCCTTATTGAGGAAGAGGCGATCTCCAAGTATATTCTGAATCCTTCAGAGGATATGGGCATTTCCGTTGTGATGCTTGCGGATTCTGCGGATAAGCTTCCAAGCAGCTGCAATGCCATAATTACGGATGATGGAGAGGTACATAATTTCCTGTCAACGGTCAACGCCTTCCCCGAGAGGGATAATGTTACCTTTGATCATATTCCACAGAAGATGGCTGAGAATTTCGCAAGGTCGGTTTCAGGAGTGCATCTAAGGGAAACCGGGGTATCCGCCGGCATACCGGATATGCTTACCTTCCTTGATATGTACAAGACCTCAAGGGTCGAGGATCTGAATATTTACCACAGATGGCTTGAAAACCGGACCTATGAGAGTATGAGAGCAATGGTCGGATATAAATCCGGAAATCAGCCGCTCTATCTTGATATTCACGAAAAATACCACGGACCACACGGTCTTGTTGCAGGTACTACAGGATCCGGTAAATCGGAAACATTGCAGTCTTATATCCTGTCACTTGCAATCAATTACCATCCCGATGAAGTCGCGTTTATCCTTATCGACTATAAGGGTGGCGGAATGGCCCAGAGCTTTGAGGGTCTTCCCCATGTGTCCGGCGTCATCACGAATCTCGGAGGGAATGCCACAAACAGAGCCTTACTTTCAATAAATGCGGAGATCAAACACAGGCAGAAGCTCTTTAATGACTTTAAGGTTAAGCATATCGATGCCTATATCGAGCTGTACCGCTCAGGTGTTGCAACAGAAGCCATGCCCCATCTCCTTATAATCGCAGATGAGTTTGCGGAGTTGAAGAAGGAGCAGCCGGAGTTTGTAAGATCCCTGGTATCGGCAGCCCGCGTGGGACGTTCTCTCGGTGTGAACCTTATACTTGCGACTCAGAAGCCCTCCGGAGTTGTGGATGACGAGATCTGGTCAAATACAAGGTTTCGTCTGTGTCTGCGTGTTGCGGACAAATCCGATTCCAATGAGATGATAAAGAGACCGGATGCTGCATACATAACCGGTACGGGCCGGGGTTATTTCCAGGTCGGAAGCGATGAAATATTCGAAGAGTTCCAGTCCGGATGGTCGGGTGCGGCTTATGAACCCGAGATCCCCTTCTCGGATGAGAAGAACGCAAAGGTGGAGCTTATCAATCTGATCGGAAAGAATGCGGTTCCCGGGAAAAAGGACAAGAACAAGAAGTCGGACAATATCCAGAAGGTGACACAGCTGGATGCCATAGTAAAGTCAGCTGCAAAGATCGCAGAGGAACATGGTATCGCTTCGGTCCGCCAGATCTGGCTTCCTGCACTGGAGAAAAGGATCTATCTTGAAGAGCTTGATACTGAGAAAGCAGAAGGCTTCTCATTTAGGCTGCCTGTCGGTCTTGCAGACAATCCTGAGATCCAGAGCCAGTACCCTGCATATGTTGATTTTCTTGCAGACGGGAATCTCCTTATCTGCGGTCCCTCGGGATCAGGAAAGACGACTCTCCTTCAGACCATCCTGTACGGTGCAGTCACGACTTATAAGCCTTCAGAGGTAAACGCCTATATCCTTGATTTTTCATCACGCACCATGACGGTATTTTCGTCAATGCCTCATGTCGGAAGCGTATGCTTTGACGGGGATGATGACAAGCTGAATGATACCTTTGAATATCTGTCCTCCTCCCTTGCCGAGAGGAAGAAGAAGTTCGCGGGCTTAGGCATCGGTTCCTTTAAGGAGTATGTCCAGTTTAATAATGACTGTCCGGCGATCCTCCTTGTGATCGATAACTTCACGGCCTTCTACGAAAACTATGACAGGTTTGAGGATGACCTTTCGGTGATCACCCGTGAGGGTGTGAGCTACGGTATTTATACTGTTATTACATCCAATGCTTCGGGAGATCTGAGGAGCAGGCTCAGACAGAATTTCAATACGGGTATAGGTCTGCAGATGCCGGACCGCTTCGAATACGAGGCAGTTACGGGTGAACGCAGCGAGATACTTCCCGAAGGAAAGACTCCGGGACGCGGTCTTATCAAAGCGCCCTCCTGTGTTGAGTTCCAGGTTGCACTTCCTGTTGTGGAGAAGGACGGTCTGTCTCAGGCACAGAGCATAAAGAAAAGCCTTGGAGCCGTAAGCACGGATCCCGGTGCAGGTGGGGCGAAAAAGCCCGGACAGACCATTGATTCCCTCAGCATAAAGGAGATCCTTGATGAGGTGAAGAGCCTTCCGAAAAATAAGTATGCTGTCGGGAAGACCATTGACGGAGAGACCACGGTCACTCTCGATATGGATAACGAATATTGCATAAGCCTTATCGGACTTGGTAAGACCGGAAAAACCAATCTCTTAAAGGCACTTGCCTTGGAAGCCGGGGCAAAGGGTGATGAGGTCATTCTGTTTGATGGCAGCAACGGGGAGCTTAAGGATTTCGCTGCAGAGAATAAGATCAAAAATTATGTAAGTAATGATGAGGGCCTCTTTAACCTTATGCAGGATGAGATCGTTGGAAGGTTCGGAGAGAGAAACGCCCTGGTCAGTGCCGCAAGAGAAAAGGGCGGATCCATAAAAGATGCACTGAAGGATCAGAAGAGGATAGTGATCCTTATCAATGACTACTCACACTTTATCGAGTCGGTATATTCTGAGGATTACGGCATGAGCGGGTTCTTTGAGACGGCTCTTGAAAAGGGAAGGGATCATAAGATCCAGTTCATCGCGGCTCTTACTCCGGATGATGTTTCAGACTGTGCAAGGTATCAGGTATCACGCCAGTTCACATCAATGGAGAGCGGAGTGAACTTAGGCGGCTTATTTGACCAGCAGAATGTTCTCCACTTTGAGATGAGCTCTGCCGATGCGGTAAGACAGCTTAGCGCAGGATACGGATATGCACTTTCCGATAACGGAGCGGCAGTGAGAATACTGACACCCCTGGTATAAAAAAGAGTGCAGGAATTAGAGGAGGAATAATTATGAGTAAGATATACCTGGAGACAAGAGTTCCCGGAATTGCCAAAACCTATGAATTTTCGGCTGATTCCGTAATGACGGTGGGAACCGTAAAGCGCGCTATGATCGAGGAGATAAGCGCCATTGAGAATTTCAAGGTGTTTGAGGACCCGGATAAGGTACTGGTATGCAGTATAGATCTTAAAGGTCTTCTTCAGGACAATGAGACACTGGGAAATATAGGAGTAAAAAGCGGCGGACAGATTATGCTGATCTGAGGTTGAAGGAGCAGACTATGGCAGATATGACAAATGTTGATGCCGCCAAGCTCAGGCAGTCGGCATCGAGGATAGCGAACCTGGCAGGGGAGCTGTCCGGGAATGTAACAAAGATTAATGAGATATTCACGGCACTTTCAAAAAGCTGGCAGTCCGAAGCGGCCACAAAGTTTATGCAGAACTGGCATACGGACGAGGAAGCCCTGAAGGAAATGCTGGAGCAGTACAATGAGGTTTCAAATCTCTTAAACGAGCTTGCACAGGACTTTGAAGCTTCGGAAAGCGAAGTTGAAGGTCTGGTGGGTAAGCTGAAGATATGATCTAAGGAGGCAGTATGGCAGCAGGAAATGAAACTAAGGTTGATACGGCACTGCTTTTGAACACCGCTGAGGGCTTAAACCCCCTTATCAAGAATCTGGAGAACATCTTTGAGCAGTTCCAGCAGGAGATCAAAAGCTCACGGAGTGAGTGGCAGGGAGACGCTTCCGATGATATCAGGAATACGGCAGCACAGTTAAAGTCAAGCTCCGCTGAGATGATAAAGGTTTTAAGGGGATATGTGAGCGGACTGCGGGAGCTGGCCGGAGTGTATGACAAGGCAGAGAGCAGGGTCTCAAACGCAGGGAAATCATTAAAGTTTGACTCTACATTTAAGTGAGGTAGTAAGCTATGGCAATCAAATTTAATTATCATGAGACCATTGAACAGGCGCGGAAGCTTGAAGAGCTGGCATCCTCCCTGTCGGGAAAGACGAAGCAGAAGCTGAGCGGAGTCAGGGATAACCTGAACGCAGCCTGGACAGGGAATTCAGGAAAGAGCTTTGTGAAGTTTCTTTCTGAGGCGGAGTCCGATCTGGATGCCAAAGCCAAATATTTAAGGGGAGTTTCGGATTACCTTAAGAAGGCTGCAAAGAAGATAAAGGAAGCGGAAGAAGCCGCACAGGCATCGGCCCAGATCTAAGGAAGGTTCAACGCCGTCAGGAGATGCGGCGGTACTGCCGGATGAAAGGAGCGGCATTAAATAGACATGGCAGCGAAAAATACAGTTAATATCCAGAAAATGAGGTCAGCCATTACAGAGCTTGAGAACATTTATTCAAATATGCAGAAGCATATGAAATCTCTTGATGAAACCATGTCATCCATAAAGAAGATATGGACGGGAGAAGCGGCAAATACCTATCTCAATTCCTATCAGAAGAACCTGAAGGATTTCCAGAATATGGCAAACGCGATAAAATCGGCTTCGAATGCGCTTGCGGAATCCTGCAATGTATATGAAGCAACGGACAGCCGCGCAATGGATATTGTTGACAAGATGGGAAGAAGAGGCTGACAGGAGGTATAGCATGGCTGAAGTAAACTTACAGGTGGATGCCGGAAGATTAAGAGCTCTCGCAGAGTCTGTTGACAAGGCTCAGACAGGACTCAGGGATTCCTGTTATTCCGCAAAGGCCCAGATAGACTCGTTGAAGAATGTCTGGACCGGAGAGGCTGCGGATACTTATCAGGCAAGCTTTCAGAAGCTGATGGATTCCTGCTCGGAGTCTCTTGATACCCTGGGGAAAATGGTGAATTCCATTTATGAATCGGCCGACAGGTACGAAAGGACGATCAAGGCAGTTGAGAGTGATGTAAAGGATATTCCGAAGCTTCCGACGAATATGTTCAAATGAGGTAACTATTCAGAGCAGTCACCTCAGTATGACGAAAGGAGCGGCATAAACAATATATGGCATACAAGGTATCTTATAAGGTTGTTTCAGAACAGGGTGAGCAGTTAAAAGCCGTTGCAAGGGATATGGATAACTATGTGACAGAGCTGAGCGGTATCGTGTCAAGGCTTGGTAATGACGAGCTGCTTCAATCCGTAAGAAACGATCTCAATAAATTCAGGCAGCAGCTTGAAGAGGAAAAGACGGTGCTGAATCTTGCAGGACAGGTGATAGTGGACGCTATGCAGAGCTATACCTCCGTTGAGAAGAAATGCGTAGCAAAGGTGGATAAGGCGAAGGCTCATAACCGTGATTTCTATAAGCGCCCCGTTTCAGTCGCATCGGCAGGAGGAGCGGTGACGGGAGCAGTGACCGGTGCTGCATCCTCCGGAAGCACGGGTTCCGCAGGATATCAGAGCGTAACGAATAATATGACGAGCAGCACGACGAGTATTTATAATACGGAGATACTTGGAGCGGCACCGGCGGCAGCTGCTGTTGAAACAGCCGCAAACGGTATGGGAGATGTGGCGGTTACAGCCGCTGTGGGAGCTGTCGCAGCAGCGGCAGGGGCAGCATCCGGTGTTAATCTTGCAGAAAAGAAGAAAGGCACAGGAGAGGTTGAAGCGGAATCATAGCCGCGGTAAGTTACTCTGTGTTCTTCTTGATATAACCGTCCGGGTCGATGGTCACGTTATCCGTGGACCATTCCCGCATATTATTTAATACACGGTCGTAATCGGCAGACCCTTTAGGAAGCTCACGTGTGGAGCAGTTTATCTGCATGCAGGGGATGAATTGCAGGGTTTCTATGCTTTTGTCCTTTATCACCGCTTCCACAAGGCAGTTATCCAGGGTTTTTGAACTAAACCAATAATTACCGAGACTGTAGAAAACCGGGGTATCGTTGATATATTCGATACCCTGGAGGACATGGGGGTGATCTCCGATTATGAGGTCGGCACCGGCCTCTACATAGGCTTTCGCCAACTCTGTCTGCGCTGCCTCATATTTATTTACGTTTTCACTGCCCCAGTGGACATAGACAATGACAAAATCACTGTTGTCTTCTGCCTTTCTTATCACGGACAGGAACCTTTCCGGTTCCAGGGTTCTCAAAACCCCGGGCTCCGTTTCAGTTGCTTCCTTTGTATCCGGAGGAAGGCTTCTCTCTATCTGAGTGGCGGATACAAAGGCGATCTTCATTCCACCGGCAATAAAATAAACAGGCTTTTCCGCTTCATCAATATTATGCCCCGCTCCTACATAGGGGATCCCGGCCTCATTTAATGTGTCAAAGGTGTCGAGCAGGGCATCCGGACCGTGGTCATAGGCGTGGTTATTTGCGAGGCTCACGATATCAGCTCCTTGATCGAGAAGGAATGACACCGTTTCCGGCTTTGCGCGGAAGGTGAATTTCTTATTGGGAGTGGGGGTTCCGCGCTTACTGTAGGGGAATTCATTGTTGATCATAAAAATATCCGCGGAATTCGTGCGCTTAAGAAGGGAGGCATCGATACAACCCTCAATACCGTTTCCGCGGCTACGCAGAGTATTCATATTGGCATATCTGTCGTCGAAATTGATGTCACCCGCAAAGTCAATCCTGACAACGCCATTTTCCGCGGTACTTTTCAGGTGCACACCGTTTTCCGAAACATCCTCTTCCCCAAGCACATATCCTTCAAAGGAGTTCTCCGGTTCTTCGGTATCCTCAACGGGTGCAGGCAGCTTATCTTCCGTAGATTTGTTGTCCGGGATCCTGATAGTATCATCGGACTCCGGTTCCTTTTCGTCTGATACAGCTTTTCCGGAAGCATCAAGGACGATATCCTCCCGGGATTTTTCCTGAGCCCGGGATCCGGTCACGGCCGAAGGCTGCGTCTTCCCCTGCTCACAGGCGCATAGAAGGATGAAACAAAATATGTAGATGATATATAGTCTTATTTTTTTCATAATGGAAGGCTCCGGGATCAAATAAAAGGTTTAATGAATTTAGGACAGCTCCTTACTGCTCTTCATAATCCACATCGCAGCCGGTAAAAAGCGTTTTGATTTTTTTGTCCCAGAGAATGTCAATATCGTGATCCGGGATAAATTCCTTCATGGATGTACCGGTGGTTACGAAAAGACCGGTATTATCAAACCTGATCATTACGAGAAGAGCACGGATATTCGGGAAACCGGGAAGCTCTCCGAAGGGAGAGGTATCTCCATGGAAAACAAACTTCATAAATTCCGGAGTGTGCTTCCCCTTTATGAGGTCCCTGCAGCTCCCGCGAAGGAGTGCCCAGGGTGTATAGGGGTCGTTAAAGCCCGGTGTTTCCATAGTATCGTCGCCGTCGAAAAAGCCGCTCTCAAAGAGACCGTCAATACTATAGGAGACAAAGGTCTTTATCACAGCTTCTTCAAGGGTGAAGCCGTCAAAGGTATCCGATGTGAACAGAAGGTTCATAAAGTGTCTGATGTTTTTTATCCTGAGTGCGATCATAGACTGATTAAACTACATTGAAGAGAAAAATACAAGATGTTATAATACTACGATAACGCTTTAGTGAAGCAGGAAGGCAGGAAATACCGTTGAAAATCAGGTTTGTAGGGGACAGCTGCTGTGAGTTCCCGGAGGATTTTAAGGAGAAATACGAATGTATATCCGTACCTCTTACGATAGAGGTGGGGGATCATACTATCATAGATGATGAAAGCTTTGATCAGAAGGATTTTCTCAACAGGGTGGCAGAGTATCCCAAGTGCCCCAGATCCTCCTGCCCTTCGCCGGAAGCGTATATGAAGGCATATGAAGGAGAATATGACGCTCTCTTCGTGACCACCTTATCCGCGGAGCTTTCCGGCTCCTATAACAGTGCGGTGCTTGCGAAAAAGCTGTTTGAGGAAGAGCATGGAGAAAGGAATATCCATGTATTTAATTCCTGCTCCGCATCCGGAGGGGAAATGCAGGCACTGCTCAAGGCTGCCGAATATGCGGAAGCCGGGCTTTCCTTTGAAGAGACAGTGGAGAAAACAGAGTATTTTATCAAAAATGAGCTCAAAACATATTTTGTGCTGGAAAGCCTTGATACCCTGAGAAAGAACGGACGGTTGTCAAGGCTGAAGACTATTGCGGCGACTGCCCTGAATATCAAGCCTGTCTGTGCCGGAGATAAAGGAACGATTGTCCAGCTTGCACTTGCCAGAGGAATGAAAAGCGCGCTTTCCAAAATGATAGAGATATCACTTGAAAAGGTGAAAAATACGGAAGAGAGGATACTGCTCATTAATCACTGCAACTGCAGGAAGAGGGCAGAGGAGGTGCTGTCCTCCTATATCAGGAAAGCAAAGTTCGCCAAAACCTATATTCTGGATACGGCAGGTATAAGCTCCCTTTATGCAGGCGACGGGGGCATCATAGTTACGTTGTAGCTTTACATGAAGCTGAAATTATAGGGGGAGAAAAACAGGAGAAAAACAATGGCAGCCACATACACTATGAGAAGGAAGGGCATGCCGATCACGAATTTCAGATGCTTTGTTTTGTGATGGAATAAACGCATTCCCAGGAGGCAGCCTAAAGCCCCTCCCAGGATTGCGGGAATAAAAAGGGAGAACTCACTAATCCGCCAGTGGCTTCGTTCAGCCCTTCTTTTGTCGATAAACATCAGGATAAATCCCCACAGATTAACTATAAGGAAATATGACCCGACAGCCATAAACATTGTTTTCATGCGTCAGCTGTTCTTTCCTTTTTCTGCCTCTTTCATCTTCATGGCGCGTACCTTCGTGGACAGTCCGAAGAGGGTGATGAAGCCCTGGGCGTCATGATGGTCATAGAGATCCCCGGTCTTGAATGAAGCCAGACTTTCGTTGTAGAGAGAATAGGGAGAGGTTTCACCGCACTTGATGATATTTCCCTTATAAAGCTTGAACTTTACCTCTCCGGTTACGTACTCCTGGGTAGTCTTTATGAAAGCTGAAAGTGCCTCCCGTAAGGGTGTGAACCACTTTCCTTCATATACCAGCTGTGCCAGTTCATCGCTTAAGCTCTTCTTCACACGGGCACATTCCCTGTCAAGGATGAGCTCTTCGAGCTGCTCATGTGCTGCATAAAGTATAGTTCCTCCGGGGGTCTCGTACACGCCGCGGCTCTTCATACCAACGACACGGTTTTCAACTATATCTATAATGCCCACACCATGCTTTCCTCCGAGCTTATTCAGGGTGCGGATGATATCGGACACCTTCATTTTCTTTCCGTTAACGGAGGTGGGGACACCTTTTTCAAAGGTCATGGTCACATATTCGGCTTCGTCAGGTGCATCCTCGGGACTCACGCCAAGCACCAGAAGATGCTTGTAATTCGGCTCCTCGGAAGGATCCTCCAGCTCCAGTCCTTCGTGGCTTATGTGCCAGAGATTCCGGTCCCTGCTGTAGGAGGAGTCCGCACTGAAGGGAAGGTTGATACCGTGCTTCCTGCAGTATTCTATCTCCGATTCCCTGGAGTCCATCGTCCACGCGTTGTCACGCCAGGCTGCTATTATCTTTAAGTCGGGAGCCAGAGCCTTGATTCCAAGCTCGAATCTTATCTGGTCATTGCCCTTTCCTGTAGCCCCGTGGCAGATGGCGGTGGCGTTTTCCTTTCGTGCTATCTCCACAAGCTTCTTTGCGATAAGGGGTCTTGCCATGGAGGTTCCGAGAAGATACCGGTTTTCATATACGGCATGTGCCTGGACGCAGGGAAGGATGTATTCATCCGCGAATTCATCCGTCACGTCTTCGATATAGAGCTTTGATGCACCGCAGGATTTTGCGCGCTCCTCGAGCCCGTCAAGTTCTTCTTCCTGTCCGCAGTCGATGCAGACACAGATAACATCATAATCATATGTTTCCTTGAGCCAGGGAATAATTGCAGTGGTATCCAGACCACCGGAATATGCGAGTATCACCTTTTCTTTTTTAGACATTTGGTTTATCCTTTCATTGTGCTTATAACGGAGTGAACTGTTGTACCATCATACAACTATTTTTACCAATGCGCAAGAGGTTTATTCATAAAAATAGAATAAATATTCACAAAAAATAGACGAATATGCACAATAGCTTGCATAATATACAGAGTTGTTGTATATTTATGCAACGATCAATTATTGACGGATTGTATTTACGGAAGATTCTTCGATTCTTCGGGCTTTGCCCTCAGGATCAGAAAGGAATGAATATGATTAAAGCCGGGATCATAGGAGCCACAGGCTACGCAGGAAACGAGATAGTAAGGCTTCTTCTGGGACATAAGGATGTTGAGATAGAGTGGCTTGTTTCGAAGAGCTTTGAAGGCCGGAATTTCGCGGATATATACAGGAACTTTTTTGAGATCCTCGATATGGACTGCCTCGGAAGCGATCTTGAAAACCTTATAGACAGGGTTGATGTGGTATTTACGGCAACCCCGCAGGGTTATCTTTCTTCCGTATTAAGGGAAGAAATGCTGGAAAAAGCGGTTTTCATCGATCTTTCGGCAGACTACCGCATAAAGGATGTGGAGATCTATGAAAAGTGGTATGGTATAAAGCACGCCTCACCGGAGCTTATCAAAAGAGCAGTGTACGGACTGTGTGAGGTAAACCGTGATGACATAAGGAATACCAGGCTGCTTGCGAATCCCGGTTGCTTTACCACTTGCTCCATACTTACGGCTTATCCGCTTATAAAGGAGCAGCTGATCGACCCGGATACGCTTATAATAAATGCACTTTCCGGGGTTTCCGGTGCAGGACGGGGAGCGAAGGTTCAGAATCTCTTTTCCGAGGTCAATGAGAGTGCGAAGGCCTACGGGGTAACTACCCACCGGCACACTCCGGAGATTGAAGAACAGCTATCATATGCCTATGGTGGAAGTGTCACAGTGAACTTTACGCCTCATCTCATTCCCATGAACAGAGGTATACTGGTCACCGAAACTGCGTCTCTTAGGCAGGGAGCAGATGAAGACAGCATAAGAGCCGCATATGAAAAGCATTTTGGCAGGGAGTTTTTCATCAGGCTGCTTAAGGATGGCTTTAATCCCGAGACCAGGTTTGTGGAGGGAAGCAACTTTACGGATATCGGTTTTAAGGTTGATCGGCGGACAAACAGGGTTGTTCTGATGGGAGCCCTTGATAATCTGGTAAAGGGTGCAGCGGGACAGGCTGTGCAGAATATGAACATTATTTTCGGTTTTGATGAGACGGAAGGCCTGAAGGCCTTACCCATGGTTCCTTAAGTATGAATATAAGAATAATGAAAAAAGAAGACTATGAGGGGGTCCATGCTCTGTGGCTTTCCATAAAGGGCTTTTCCATACGGAGCATTGATGACAGCCGGGAGGGCGTTGAAAGGTTTTTGCGGCGTAACCCCGATACATCCATAGTGGCCGAGGATAACGGCGAGATCATAGGTGCCATTCTCTGCGGACATGACGGCAGAAGAGCTACCTTCTACCATGTCTGTGTACGTGAGGACAGGCGGAAGCAGGGAGTCGGCAAGGCAATGGTCATTATGGCAATGAATGCGTTAAAGAAAGAAAAGATAAATAAGGTTGCTCTTATAGCCTTTACCAGAAATGATGTGGGCAATGCTTTCTGGAAGAGCATAGGCTGGAAGCAGAGAACGGATCTGAATTACTATGATTTTGTTCTCAATGCGGAAAACATTGAAAGCTTTGTGACGGCGGAGTGAGATCTCCCTCCCGGAACGGGAAGGGATGGTCATAGACGGGTCAAAGCCGCAAAACGGCGGCAAACCGGAAATGCAGGAAGGAGCGGAATCGACAAAGTATGGATATCAGGAAGACAGAAGGCGGTGTGACAGCTGCAAAGGGCTTTAAGGCAGCCTGCACCGCGGCAGGAATTAAATATAAGGATCGTGATGATATGGCCATGATCTTCTCGGAAAAGCCCTGTGAGTGCGCGGGAACCTTTACAAGAAACAGGGTGAAGGCTGCCTGCGTGAAATGGGACAGGGAGCTTGTTTCCTCCGGAAAGAAGCTTCATGCCGTGGTCATCAATTCGGGAATAGCAAATGCCTGCACCGGGGAAGAAGGCTACATAGCCTGCAGAAAAACTGCGGAAGCAGTGGAAGGGAGCCTTAATGTCCCTCCGGATTCCACAGCGGTAGCTTCCACGGGAGTGATCGGAATGCAGCTTCCGGTGGAAAAGCTTATAAAGGGTGTCGGGGATATGAGCGGAAAGCTTTCTGACAGCCTTGAGAGCGGAACAAAAGCATCAAAGGCCATTATGACCACTGATACTGTGAATAAAGAGGCGGCAGTAAGCTTCACGGTCGGAGGCAGGGAGGCTGTCATAGGCGGTATGTGCAAGGGCTCGGGAATGATACATCCGGATATGTGTACCATGCTTGCCTTTATCACTACGGATGTGGATATAGAAAGAGAGCTTATGCAGAAGGCCGTGAGCGGGGTCATAAATGATACCTTCAATATGATCACGGTTGACGGGGATACCTCTACAAATGACACCTTTATGCTCTTATCAAACGCCATGGCGGGAAATGAAAGGATATGTACGGAGAATGAAGACTATGAGTGCTTTAAGGAAGCGTTGAATACGGTATGCAGGGATCTCGCCCGCAGGATGGCGGCTGACGGGGAGGGAGCCACAAAGCTCTTTGAGGCAAAGGTTGTGAACGCCCGGAGTAAGGAGGACGCAAGGATCCTTGCAAAGGCAGTAGTCGGATCAAACCTTTCAAAGGCTGCCATTTTCGGCTGTGATGCGAATTTCGGACGCTTCTTATGCGCAATGGGATATTCCGGTGCGGATTTCTCAGAGGAGGATGTGGAGCTCTACTTTGAAAGCAGTGCAGGGAAGCTTATGGTCTTTGACCATGGGGTGCCGCTTGATTTCGATGAGGAAAAGGCGATAAGGATAATGAAGGCGGATGAGGTCACGGTGCTTATAGACATGAATGAGGGAGCAGAAGAAGCAACGGCCTGGGGCTGCGACCTTACCTATGATTATGTGAAGATAAATGCGGATTACAGGACGTGAAATGACGAAAGGAGTGGTGACGAAAGAGATGAACGATTCTGAGATGCAGAGATTGCAGGAAAAGGCAGGGGTGCTTATTGAGGCACTGCCTTATATACAGCAGTTCAACCGGCGGATAATCGTCGTAAAATACGGCGGCTCCGCAATGACCGGTGACGAGCTGCGTGAAAATGTGATAAAGGATGTTACCCTTTTGAAGCTCGTAGGCTTTAAGCCCATAATAGTGCATGGCGGGGGAAAGGAAATAAGCAGCTGGGTTTCCAGGGCCGGAATGAAAAGTGAGTTTGTAAACGGACTCAGGGTTACGGATGCGGATACTATGGAGATCGCCGAAATGGTCCTTAATAAGGTAAATAAGGATCTGGTGAGATATGTGGAATCCCTGGGAGTCAGAGCCGTGGGAATAAGCGGAAAGGACGGAGGTCTCCTGAAGGTCAGGAAAAAGTATTCCGACGGGCAGGATATCGGTTTTGTGGGAGAGATCACTGAGGTCGATCCGAAAATACTCTTTGATCTTCTGGAAAAGGACTTTCTGCCTGTTGTGGCACCCACCGGACTGGACGGTGAATACAATACCTACAACATTAATGCGGACGATGCGGCCTGTGCCATCGCAAAGGCCGTGAATGCGGAGAAGCTTGCATTCCTTACGGATATTGAGGGCTTATATAAGGACATCAATGACAGATCAAGCTTCATTTCCCGTATCACTGCGGACGAAGCGGAGGAACTCTTAAACAGCGGCTATATCGGCGGAGGGATGATACCGAAGCTCGGGAACTGCATAGATGCCGTAAGGAACGGGGTAAACAATGTCCACATCCTGGACGGGAGGATACTCCACTGCCTTCTTCTGGAGGTATTCACAAATAAAGGAATAGGAACGGTGATGGTAAAATGAGCACATCTGAAGTTTACATAGAAAAGGGGGAGAAGAATCTCCTTCACACATACAACAGGTTTCCGATAGTTCTGGATCACGGAAAGGGAGTTTATCTTTATGACGCAGACGGAAGGGAATATCTGGATTTTTCTGCGGGGATAGCGGTATTTGCCCTGGGATACGGGAACGAGGTCTATAATGACGCCCTGAAAAGGCAGATCGACAAGCTTATCCATACCAGCAACCTCTATTACAATGCACCCGCGGTTATAGCAGCGGGAGAGCTTTGCCGGATAAGCGGAATGGACAGGGTATTCTTCACAAACAGCGGGACGGAGGCCATAGAGGGAGCCATAAAGTCGGCACTTAAATATGCTTTTACAAAAAAGCCGGCGGACGATTATGAGATAATAGCTATGGAAAACAGCTTCCACGGAAGGAGCATGGGAGCTCTGTCCGTAACGGGAAATGCCCATTACAGGGAGGCCTTCGGAACAGGCATCGGACATATAAAGTTTGCGGAGTTTAATAATCTTGACAGCGTAAAGAATGCCATAACGGATAAGACCTGCGCTGTCATCACCGAGACTCTGCAGGGAGAGGGAGGTATTTATCCTGCCGATGAGGGCTTCCTGAAGGGCTTAAGGGAGCTGTGCAGCGAAAGGGACATTCTCCTAATCCTTGACGAGATACAGTGCGGAATGGGCAGGACGGGATATATGTTTGCCTTTGAGGAGTATGGGATAAAGCCGGATATAATGACCGCCGCCAAGGCTCTTGGCTGCGGCTTCCCGGTGGGAGCCTTCCTGATGACAGAGAGGGTTGCGGAAAAGTCTCTTAAACCCGGGGATCACGGATCGACGTATGGCGGAAATCCTCTGGCCGGTGCCGCGGTGATGGCTGTTCTCGATGAATATGAGGAAAAGGATATCGCGGGGCATGTAAGGGAGCTTACACCCTGTCTCAGTGAAAAGCTGGAAAGCATAAAATCGGAATTTGATATCGTCACCGCTCACCGGGGCAAGGGTTTTATGCAGGGTCTGGAATTCAGTGTTCCCGTGGGGGATATCATCAGGAACTGCCAGAAGGAGGGTCTGCTTTTGATCAGTGCGGGAGCCAATATTATCCGTTTTGTTCCGCCGCTTGTCATCGAAAAAGAACATATTGACAGAATGTACGAAATATTAACAAAAGTATTACAGGATCGTTAAAAAAGTCTGTTGTTTTTTTTACATCCTGAGAATATAATTACCTTACATTTGGGACGCCTGGCGGAGGAAGGTCAGGTGTAAATTGAAAAAAAGAATATGTGGCATATTCATCCTCGCTTTAGTCCTTTGTTTCAGCGGATGCGGCGAAGATGAGGAGATAGTGATAAGCAACAGGGAGGCTTCGGCGGAGGCTTCAGACCCGGAAACGGATCCGTCAGAAACGGAGGAAGCTGAAGAGCAGGAAGAGGCGGAACCGGAGGAGAGCTGCTTTGTATATCTCACAGGAGCTGTCAGGAAGCCCGGAGTTTATGAGGTGCCTTCAGGCACAAGGGTATTCAGGGTAATAGATTCCGCGGGCGGCTTTAATGAAGATGCGGCAGTGGAGGCTCTGAACCTTGCGGCAGCCGTAACCGACGGATCGGTCATCAGGGTTCCTGACCGGCAGGAATATGAGGAAACTAAAAGAGCCGCAGCCGGTACCGGAGGCCCGGGCGTACAGGGAGAGCTGCCGGGTATGTCAGGCGGAGCGGAGGCAAAGGGACTTATCAATATCAATACGGCTTCGGTATCCGAGCTTACGGAGATAAACGGCATCGGAGAAAGCCGTGCACAGGCCATTATCAGCTACCGGGAGGAAAACGGGGCTTTCAGAAGTGTTGAAGAGATCAAAAATGTTTCCGGTATTAAGGACGGTCTCTTTAATAAGATCAGGGATCAGATCACGGTTTAAATGGCAAGAAAAGTTCTGGTTGTAGATGATGAAAAAACCATAGTAAAGGGTATCAGCTTCAGCTTAAAGCAGGATAATATGGAGGTTGATACCGCTTTTGACGGTGAGGAAGCCGTTGAAAAAGCGCGGGAGGGTGATTACGATATCATCCTTCTTGACGTGATGCTTCCAAAACTTTCGGGCTTTGATGCCTGTCAGGCCATCAGGGAATTCTCGGATGTCCCGATAATCATGCTTACCGCAAAGGGCGATGATATGGACAAGATCCTGGGACTTGAATACGGTGCCGACGACTATATCACAAAGCCCTTCAACATCCTCGAGGTGAAGGCCAGGATAAAGGCTATTATGCGCAGGATAGAGAAAAATTCCGACAGTAACGGAGCGAGGAAGCTTCTTGTCAAGGGCGCATTGAAAATGGATCTGGAGAACAGGCGCATCTATATTTATGAACACGAGATCAATCTGACTGCCAGGGAGTTTGATGTTCTTGAGCTTCTGGCAAAGAATCCCAATAAGATATATTCAAGGATGGATCTCCTGAATCTGATCTGGGGTAAGGATTATCCCGGTGACGAACGTACGGTTGATGTTCATATCAGGCGTCTGAGGGAAAAGATCGAGGAGAGTCCGAGTAACCCTCGGTATGTCCACACAAAGTGGGGTGTAGGCTACTACTTCGCCGGGTGAATGTAGGTGTACCCCGGCAAAAGTTACGAGAACCCTGAGTCAGAATTTATTTTATAAAGGAGGCAAAAGTGAGCGATTATTTCAAGAATGTACCAAAGGTAAAGTATGAAGGACCGAAGAGCAAAAATCCCTTCGCCTTCAAGTTCTATGATCCCGACAGGAAGGTTGCCGGGAAGACCATGCGTGAACAGCTGAAATTCGGTATGGCCTGGTGGCATACTCTCTGTGCCAACGGCCAGGATATGTTCGGATCCCCCACCATGGACAAGAGCTTCGGGAACAAGGAGGCAATGGATCTTGCAAAGGCCAAGGTGGACGCAGGCTTTGAGTTTATGGACAAGCTGGGGATCGATTATTACTGCTTCCATGACCGTGATATTGCTCCGGAGGGAAGGAACATAGACGAGAGCACGGAAAACCTGAACACCATCGTTGATATCCTTAAGGATAAGCAGAAGGAGAGCGGAAAGAATCTTCTCTGGGGAACGGCCAACCTCTTTAATAATCCCCGTTATATGCACGGCGCAGGCACGGCTCCGAATGCAGATGCCTTTGCCTATGCTGCAGCACAGTTAAAGGCAGCTCTGGAAGCCACCAAGACTCTGGACGGCGCAGGCTATACCTGCTGGGGAGGACGTGAGGGCTACGAGACCCTTCTCAATACAGATATGGGGCTGGAGCTTGACAATATGGCAAGGCTCTTCAAGATGCTGATCGCCCATGCGGACAAGATCGGATTCACAGGTCCTTTCTACATCGAGCCTAAGCCGAAGGAGCCCACAAAGCACCAGTATGATTTTGATGCAGCCACCTGTGTAAACTTCCTTCGTGCATACGGACTTATGGACAGATTCAGGCTCAATATAGAGACAAACCACGCTACACTTGCAGGACATACTATGCAGCATGAGCTGAGAGTGGCAAGGGTGAACGGAGTATTCGGTTCGGTAGATGCCAACCAGGGCGATATGCTCCTCGGCTGGGATACGGATCAGTTCCCTACGGATGTGTACGGAGCGGCTCTGGCGATGTATGAGATACTGAAGGCAGGCGGATTTACCACCGGCGGGCTGAACTTTGATGCGAAGCAGAGAAGGGGTTCATTTACGCTTGATGATGTGGCGATCGCCCACATTGCCGGTATGGACGGATTTGCTCTGGGTCTTCTTCTGGCAGACAGGATAATAGAGGACGGAAGGATAGACAAATTCGTGGAAGAGAGATACGCAAGCTGGAAGAGCGGTATCGGAAAGAGCATCATAGACGGAAATGAGTCTCTGGAATCTCTCTATGCCTATGTTCAGAAGATGGGTGAGGTTACCACAAATATCAGCGGCAGACAGGAGGATCTGGAGTCTGTTATGAACCAGTGCCTTATGAGCCTCGAGTTTTGATCCCGGAAAGCAATGTACAGAAAAAGCTTTGAAGCCTTTGAAAACAGAATATGGCTTGCAAGCCCCACCATGCATGGTGAGGAGATGGAATTCGTCAAGGAGGCCTATGACACCAACTGGATGTCTACCGTAGGCAAAAATCTTGACGCTGTGGAAGCCGCCGCTGCGGAAAAGACCGGCTGCAGATATGCGGTCGCTCTGTCCTCCGGGACGGCGGCTCTCCATCTCGCCATACGGCTGGCAGGGGAAAGGCTTTACGGTATTCATCCCGCAAACAGGGGAAGCCTCGCGGGGCACAGAGTATTCTGCTCAGATATGACCTTTGATGCTACGGTGAATCCCGTTGCATATGAGGGAGGCGAGGCCGTCTTTGTAGACGGGGAATATGATACCTGGAATATGGATCCTGTTGCTCTGGAGCAGGCCTTTAGGATTTATCCCGATACGAAGCTTATCGTTGTTGCCCATCTTTACGGGACTCCTGCAAAAATGAATGAGATACGTGCTGTTGCCGATCAGCATGATGCCTTGATAGTAGAGGACGCAGCGGAATCTCTGGGTGCGGAGTATGAGCACAGGCAGACCGGTAGTCTCGGAGATTACGGCATAATCTCGTTTAACGGGAATAAGATAATAACCGGTTCCTCCGGAGGCATGTTCCTGAGCGATTCAAAGGAGGATGCACGGAAGGTCAGGAAGTGGTCCACTCAGGCAAGGGAAGCTGCTCCCTGGTACCAGCACGAGGAGCTGGGATATAATTACAGGATGAGCAATGTCATAGCCGGAGTCATAAGGGGACAGCTTCCGCATCTAAAGGAGCACATTGCTTTGAAGAAGGCAATTTATGAACGCTACGAAAAGGGCTTTTCCGGAATGCCCTTGAGGATGAATCCCTTTGATGCGGAAAACAGCTCACCAAACTATTGGCTGAGCTCCGCTATTATAGATGACGACCATTTGTGCCGCGAAGTACGTAGCGGACGGGAAAGCCTGTACAGTCCCGAAGAGGGAAAGAGCTGTCCAATGGAGATACTTGAGACATTGAGCTCCTTAAATGCCGAAGGACGGCCAATTTGGAAGCCTATGCATCAGCAGCCAGTTTACAGGAGCAATGCTTTCATAACCCGGGAAGGAAACGGACGGGCGCTTTCAAACGCCTATATTGATGGAGGCGACAGGGGTAAGGACGGTCTTCCGGTCGATATTGGAATGGATATTTTCAAAAGAGGTTTCTGCCTGCCGAGTGACATAAAAATGACTGCGGAAGAGCAGGACAGGGTAATAGAGATAGTCAGGGCGTGCTTCGAATGAGGCACGCCTTATGTTTTTATTAAAGAACAATATTTTTTCTGATTTCTCTTGTCTGATGGTTTTTTTTGTAATAATATTGTAACAATCTGTTTTGAACTTTTTTGACTTCAGATCATGAAGACGATTTTTCTGGTTTTTCTTAATAAGCTTAAGGCTCTGAAGAGTCTGAGATTTCTGTTGATCGTTCTGTTTTTTCTTGCAGGTATTATTCCCGCAATTGTTATTTCCGAAGCAGTGGTTGAGAATTACAGAACAAGGGCGGTTTCCGTCCGCACCACAGAGGCAGTGGATCAAAGCAGGATCCTTGCCACCAGACTGGATTCCGAAGGGTACTTCCTGAATCCGGAAAATGATTATATAAACAGCGAAATGGATCTTCTGGCGGGAATATATAACGGCAGGATAATCATTACCGATAACAGATTCGTTATAATACATGACACCTATGATCTTTCAAACGGCAGAACCATGATCTCCCAGGAGATAATAAAATGCTTTTCCTCGGGAGCGGGCTCCTCTGTTTATGACCAGGAAAACGAGTACATTGAAATATGTGTGCCTGTAAGCAACATAAAAACCGGGGAAACGGAGGGAGTACTCTTCGTATCGGCAGCAACGGGAATGATAAGTGATACGGAGGATGTACTGAACAGAAAGCTGAATATCATGCTGTTCACCATGGCCCTGCTTCTATTCGCTCTTTCTCTATTTGTGTCCTATCTTCTGACAAGACCCTTTAAGCGGATCACCGCAGCGATAAGCTCCGTTAAGGAGGGCTTCGGGGAGGCGCAGATATCAATACCTGATTATACCGAGACCGAAGCCATAATGGATGCCTTTAATAACCTTATGGGCAGGCTGAAGATCCTGGACGAATCAAGGGATGAATTTGTATCAAATGTTTCACATGAGCTGAAGACGCCGCTTACCTCCATGAAGGTACTGGCGGATTCCCTGATCTCTGCGGATGAGGTGTCAAATGAAACCTACAGGGAGTTTATGATCGATATCGCGGAGGAAGTGGACAGGGAGGATAAGATCATCAACGATCTCCTCTCAATGGTAAAGATGGACAAGGCCACCGAGGAGATAAACGCTGAGGACACGGATATTAACGCTCTTATAGAACTCCTGTTAAAGAGACTTCGTCCCATTGCCGACAAAAAGGGAGTTCAGATAGTGTTTGAAAGCAAGAGACCCGTAAATGCCGAGGTGGACAGAACGAAATTTACCCTTGCGATAATGAATCTTGTTGAGAATGCAGTGAAATACAATAAGGAGAACGGCTGGATAAGAGTGGGACTGGACAGTGACCATCAGTTTTTCACCATAACCGTATCCGATTCCGGTATAGGGATACCGGAGGATTCTGTGGATCATATCTTTGAAAGATTCTACAGGGTTGATAAATCACATTCAAGGGAAATAGGCGGTACCGGGCTGGGGCTCGCAGTTACCAGAAGCTCTATACTGATGCACAGAGGCGCTATAAAGGTCAGCAGTGTAGAGGGAGAGGGAACGACTTTTACCGTAAGGGTTCCTTTGAAATATGTGGCTGTCTGAGATACAGGCGGCAAAGAAACGGCGGAAGGAGCGGCATCGTCAGGGTATGCGGGAATCAAAACAAAAATTCATAATAGCCATAATCCTTCTGTTCTGTGCTCTGCTTATACATGGATGCGGAGCAGGCGGGGAGAGTACGGCAAAGAGAGGATACGGAGTGTATTACCTTACTCAGGATGAATCACAGATCCTCTTCGAGGAAAAACCTGAACTCTCCGAAAGCTCGGGGATTTCCGACTATATCCTGGAGCTTCAGAAGGATCCTTCGGATGTAAGGCTGAAAAGAACCGTAGGCAATGATGTTATGCTTATTGATTACAGAAATGAGGATAAGGGAACCATACTGAATTTTGACGACAGATATTATGACATGAAAATCGAAAAGGAAGTGCTTTTCCGTGCAGCGGTGGTGCAGACCGTTATGCAGGAAAAAGATGTCAAATATGTGTTTTTTGAAGTGAACGGGGAAGCCCTGAAATATGCCAATGGAGAAGAAGTCGGGAGCATGACTGATTATTCCTTCATAGATAATGCGGGAGATGAGCTCAGCTCCTATGTAAAGAAAAGCATCAGGCTCTATTTTGCCGGCGAGGGAGGGACCTCTCTCGTTGAGACAAAGAGAGATATGGTTTACAGCAGTAATGAGCCCCTGGAGAAGGTAGTCATAGAGCAGTTGATAGCCGGACCCGGAGAGCACGAGGGCTATGCCACCATATCACCGGACACGAAGCTGAATACCATAGCCATCAAGAACGGTATATGTTACGTGAGCCTGGATACCGCCCTTGTGGACAAACCTGTGGACGTTACGGAGGAAACACTGTTATATTCCATAGTCAATTCCCTGACCAGTGTTCCGGGAGTGAATAAGGTGCAGATATCGGTAAACGGGGAAACAGACAGGGTATTACGGAGTAATGTGAGACTTGACGAAGCCTATTCATTTAACGGGGAGATAGTGAGCAGTGATTAGAAGACCCCTTGTCTTTATTGCCTGCCTCTTCCTTATTATTGCGCTTATCTTAATGAAGCTGCACCCCATAAGGGGAAATCCGCCGGACGTTCCCGACAATTCTCTTATAACCGTCAGCGGAAAGCTTTCCGACAGGCAATACAAAAACGATTCTTTTATCATTATTCTTGACAGTGCCGCTCCCGAAAAGGGAGATCCGGACAAAACTTCAGTTTTCATATATCTCAAAGAGCAATACGACAGCTTAGCGGATCTGCCTCCCATAGGGGCACGGGTCACGGTGAGGGGAAGGTTTTCTCTTTTTGAAGAAGCCTCCAATCCCGGTCAGTTCGATATGAGAAGGTATTATCTGATCAGGGGAATAGATTACAGGCTGTTTGACGGGGAGATAATATCGTACTCAAAGAGATACGATGTTTTGAGGGAAAAGCTTTTTTCCCTCCGCTGCAGTCTGGGAGCTGTCTATGACAGACTCTTAAACGAAAAGGACAGCGGGATACTAAAGGCTATGATACTCGGGGACAGAACCGCTCTGGATCCCGGTATCAAAGAGCTCTATCAGAGCGCAGGCATAGCCCATGCCCTGTCGATCTCCGGACTACATATCTCCATACTGGGATACGGTCTGTACAGACTCTTAAGAAAGCTCCGGCTGAATCCCGTGGCTGCTTCCCTATCCTGTATGCTGTTCATTTCCCTGTATTCGCTTATGGCCGGAGCCGGAACTGCAACCGTGAGGGCAGCCATAATGTTCGGAACTTGTATGGTGTCCGATCTTGTGCACAGGACATATGATCTTTTAAGTGCTCTTGCACTGTCCCTGATGACCATTCTTTTTACGGATCCGCTGTATATCTTTGACTCGGGCTTTATGCTGTCCTTCGGGGCGGTGGCAGGAATAGCGCTGATAAGCCCGGTTCTGAAAAAAAGCCTTCCCTTTGGGGAGAAAAAGCTGATGTCGGGCTTTGCAGCAAGCCTTTCCATCAATCTGTTCACTCTTCCGGTGGTTCTGTATTTTTTCTACGAGATACCGGTATATTCACTGCTTATCAACCTTCTGGTGATCCCCTGTATGGGAGTTCTCGTAGTGTCAGCGGTATTAACCGCTTTCTCAGGTTTATTTCTTACGATACCGGCTATGCTGCCGGCGCTTATCTGTCATCTGATCCTGTTGTTTTATGAAAGGGGGTGTCTAATATGCCAGTCTTTTCCGGGAGCGGTTTTCACCGCGGGAAGGCCGGAAACGGCGGGAATCGTGATCTACTATACGTTATTATTTCTTTTCTGCATCTTGTGGAAAAGGAAGAAAAGCGGGAAAAGGGAAGAAAAACCAAGCGTATCGTTTCTGCCGCTCCTAATGCTCCTCCCGTTGATACTTCTGCTTCATTTTCCGCGTGGACTGAATTACACCATGCTGGATATAGGTCAGGGAGACTGCAATATCATAAGCGACCGGAGGATGAAGACCGTAATGATAGACTGCGGCAGCTCTTCCGTAAAGGAGATCGCAAAATACAGGGTTCTTCCATACCTTAAGTATATGGGAATAAGGGAGATAGAGGCGGTCATTCTGACACACACCGACAACGATCACATCTGCGGTTTTCTGGAGATACTGGATATGGGAAACAGGGGAGGATTGAGGATAAAGAACCTGATACTGCCGGAAATAGATGAACCGGATGAAAAGTACGGAGATATCGTAAGGAGTGCGGAAGAGGCGGGAATAAAGGTTTCAAAAATATGTGCCGGGAGAGGCTTCAGCATAGGAGAGCTGGATTTCGGCTGTCTTGGTCCCGGGAAAGGGTTTTATGCATCCGATCCCAATGAATACTCTGCGGTAGTGGAAATGAAATACGGGGATTTTTCCGCTCTTTTCACCGGAGACACGCAGGGGGAGGGAGAAAAGCAGATGATAGAAAAGCTTTCGGAGAAAGACAGAATAACTGTTTTGAAGGTTTCACATCATGGCTCCAGAAATTCCACCCCGGAAGAGTTCCTGAGGAAAATACGTCCCGACGCTTCCCTTATTTCATCGGGGAGGAAAAATTCATACGGCCATCCCCATAAAGAGCTCCTGAAAAGGCTGGAAAACATACATTCCGACATCTTCTGCACTGCATACGCCGGAGCGATAACCGTCAGATCTGACGGAAAAGAAACAAAGATCAAACAATATTTAAAGCAAAAAGAGGAGAGAAAAAATGAAAAGAGTTTTAACTGAGTTTAGAAGGATAGTATATAAGGCAGCGGAGTTTATGCTGGCCCTGATACTGAGCCTGACAGCTGTACTGAACACTTCGGTGTGCAGCGCCTATGCCATTGCCTATAATACAAGATACCCTTCGTTCTGCAAAGAATACGGGGTAAAGCTTTCGGAAACCGAGAAAACGGTGAAATCGGTCACCGCCACCGTTCTGAAGGATAATGTCAACGGGGAACTGAGGAATCCGGGAGGTATGATCTTCTGCTGGGACTGTGACAAGTTCAGCAATAATGCGGTGATAGGAACTTCACATGTTTTCACAACGAACGGAGAACACTGCCTCAATATTTTCACGGGAGATGAGGGATACGGCTCCCAGTACGGGCTGATATTATTTACACTCAATAATATTGACAACACCGCGCCGCAAATGGGGAAATTGACCGCAAAGAAAAACGGGGCAAAATGGGACGTGGTACTGGAAAGCTGCACTGACGACAAGACAGAGGAAAAGAATATAAGATATCTGTGCCTGACGGCAAAGGACGCAAAAGCATACCGTTCGGGTAATAAATGGAATGAAGACAAGCTTGTTTCAGAAAGAAGCTGGGGAACTCAAAGAAGCTTTTCCGTGGTTGAGGGAAGCTATTGCATTTTTGCAAAGGATGCAGTGGGAAATGTGGCCGAAAAAGACTTTGATGCAGGTTATATCGATACCGCAGCGCCAACCATAAAGAGCGGCCCCACATTGACTAATGAGGGAGCCGTGAACGGATATGCGAAAAGTGTTCTGATAAGTGTTACGGGAGTGGATACGGGGGACGGTCTGTCAGAATATCCCTACTCCTTTAACGGCGGAAAGACCTGGCAGAAGGAAAATACTTTCAGAACGGATAAAAACGGGAGCTTTACCATACTTATCAGAGATAAGAACGGGAACACAAGCAGCGGAAAGACCGTGACGGTTAGCAATATCGACAGCAGTGCGCCGCAAATGGGGAAATTAACCGCAAAGAAAAACGGGGCAAAATGGGATGTTGTGCTGGAAAGCTGCACTGACGACAGGACAGAGGAAAAGAATATAAGATATCTGTGCCTGACTGCAAAGGACGCAAAAGCATACCGTTCGGGTAATGTCTGGAATGAGAATAAGCTCGTTTCAGAAAGAAGCTGGGGAACCCAAAGGAGCTTTTCCGTGACCGAAGGGAGCTATTGCATTTTTGCTAAGGATGCAGTGGGAAATGTAGCCGGAAGGGAATTTGATGCAGGCCATATCGATACCGCAGCACCAACCATAAAGAGCGGCCCCACATTGACTAATGAAGGAGCCGTGAACGGATATGCGAAAAGTGTTCTGATAAGTGTTACGGGAGTGGACACGGGGGATGGTCTGTCCGAATATCCCTACTCCTTTAACGGGGGAAAGACCTGGCAGAAGGAAAATACCTACAGAACAGATGTAAACGGCAGCTTTACCATACTGATAAGGGACAGGAACGGAAATACCAGCAGCGGAAAGACAGTGAAGGTAAGTAATATCGACAGCACCGCACCGCAGATCGGGAAAATAACCGCAAAGGCAAACGGGGCAAAATGGGATGTCGTGCTGGAAAGCTGCACTGACGACAGGACAGAAGAAAAGAATATCAGATATCTTTGGCTGACGGCAAAGAACGCAAAAGCATACCGTTCGGGTAATGCCTGGAATGAAAAAAAGCTCGTTTCAGAAGGAAGCTGGGGAACGAAAAGGAGCTTTTCCGTGACTGAGGGAAGCTACTGCATTTTTGCAAAGGATGCGGTGGGAAATGTGGCCGAAAGGGATTTTGATGCAGGCCATATCGATACCGTAGCACCAACCATAAAGAGCGGCCCCACATTGACTGATGAGGGAGTGGTGAACGGATATGCGAAAAGCGTTCTGATCAGCGTAACGGGAGAAGACGCGGGGGACGGACTGTCCGAGTATCCCTACTCCTTCAATAACGGAAAGACCTGGCAGAAGGAAAACACTTACAGAACGGATAAAAACGGCAGCTTTACCATACTGATAAGGGACAAGAACGGAAACATAAGCAGCGGAAAGACAGTGAAGGTAGGTAATATCGACAGCACCGCACCGAGAATAGGAAGAATAAATGCAAAGATAAACGGGGCAGAGTGGAATATCGAGGTAGAAAGCTGCAGCGACGATAAAACCGAAGAGGAAAGCATACAATATCTCTGTATGACAAAGGAGCGTTCCGATGGCTTCAGGTCGGGAGGCGCCTGGGATACAGCCGGCCTCTTAAAGGAGGAGGGCTGGAGCAGTAATAAGAATTTTACGGTCACCGAGGGGAGTTATTGTATTTTCTCAAAGGACAGTGTCGGAAATATTTCGGAAAAGGATTTTGACGGCGGACATATAGATGCAGAGCCACCCTACTTTGAAAGCGAGCCGGAGCTCATTAAGGAATCAGAGGTAAACAGCCATTCCAAGCGCTGCGGGATCGTGGTGGAAGGTGCAGATACTGACGGTCTGGCGGAATATCCGTATTCATTTAATAACGGAAGAACCTGGCAGAAGGAGAACAGCTGTCTGATTGAGGAAAACGGTGAAGTAAATATCATATTGAAGGATGGAATGGGAAATCTGAGCGAGACCAAAACCCTGAGTATAGACTTTATCGACAGCACTCCTCCGAGGATAGGCAGGATAAACGCGGAAATCATCGAAGGACAGTGGGATATAGAGATAGAGAGCTGTGAGGATGACATTACAGCTGAGGACGGAATGAGATTTGCATGTCTTACAAAGGAAGAGGCAGAGTCCTGCCGCCTCGGCGGATCCTGGGATGAGAACAGGCTTTTAAGTGAGGCAGCCTGGGGAGCAGAAAGGGAATTCAATCTCGGAGAAGGAAGCTACTGCATCTTTGCGGCTGATGAAGTGGGAAATATTTCCGAGAAGGATTTTGACGGAGGACATATTGATAATGATCCGCCCTATTTTGTAAACGAGCCTTCGGTCACTAATGAAAGGGAGGCTAACGGATATGCAAAAAACGTCCGTATCGCCGTTGATGCAGGTGACGTGGATGGTCTTAACGAATATCCATATTCATTTAATAACGGAAGAACCTGGCAGCAGGAAAACGAGTTGAAACTGGATGAGAACACTGAGGTCACGATACTCCTGAAGGATATGATGGGAAATCTGAGCGAGGCGAAGACACTTAAGATAAATAATATTGACAGTACCGCCCCAAGAATGGGAGTAATAAATGCGGAAATAAACGGCGGTCAATGGGACATAGGCATAGACAGCTGCTATGACGATACCACACCGGAAGAAAGGATAAGGTACACCTGCATAAAAAAGGAGGATGCAGAGGATTTCCGTTCCGGAGGATCCTGGGATGAGGACAGACTGCTGACCGAGGCTTCCTGGGACACAGGCAGAAGCTTCAGGATAAATGAAGGCAGTTACTGTCTTTTTGCAAGAGACGAGGTTGGAAATGTAGCGGAAAAGGATTTTGATGCAGTCCATATTGACATGGATCCTCCGTACTTTGCAGATGATCCCGTTCTCTCAAATGAAGGAGAAACAGGCGGGTTTGCAAGAGCGGTGGTTGTCAGCGTCGAGGGTATAGATGATGACGCTCTTTCCGACTATCCCTACTCCTTTAATAATGGAAAAACCTGGCAGCAGGGAGGTGAAATGCGCTTTGTGGAAAACGGCGAGGTAAATGTACTTGTCAGGGATCAAATGGGGAACGTAAGTGAGACCAGAACGGTAAATATAGACAACATCGATAATGAGGCTCCGGGTCTTTCAGTATCGGGACAGGACAGAACCCTGGACGACGGAAGCGTTGAGATAAAGGTATCGGCGGCAGACAATATGTCAGGTGTGAGCGAGATAGCATATCAGAATGATGAAATAGGAGTGCCGGTCATCCTTTCGGGAGGCGGCAGCTTCGTAAGCGGCAGCATGAATACCTCCGTAATCCTTACAAACAACGGAAGCTACACCTTTATGGCAAAGGATCTGATGGGAAATACTTCATACGAAAAGATCAATGTGGTAAAGGCAGTAAAGACCGAGTACAAGGAAAAGCAGTCTGATAAGAATAAGGATAATGACAGCTCGAAGGATAAAAATAAGGATAAAAACAAAGATAATAACAGAGATAACAACAGAGACAGCAATAAATCCAGAGAAACAAAGGTTATAAGCTTCGGAGACGGCAGCAGTGACCAAAGTGAAAGCAGCATCGACATAAATAACGCTGACAGTGACAAAAAGATCATACTGAGGGATGATGAAAGCAATACGGATGAGGACAGCGGCAGCGATGAAAACCCAAGCTACAAAGTAAGTGACTATGGAGTGAGCAGGAACGGAGAGAGCTACCGGAGGAGTGTAAGCACAAACTCCGGGGGATTAAAGATCACGGCAGGGGAAGCGGATGAGACCGGATATGAAGATGATGATGAGTACGATACCGATGCCGGTTCCGAAAGCACGGAGATAAGGGAGGTTACGCTTGATGAGTATCTTTCTTCAGCACCCGGAGAGGAGGCGGTTGAAAAGGAGATCCTTCCGGAGCTCATTGATGAAGAGGAGAATGGCAGCAGTGAAAAAAGTCAGAGATCGGGAAAGATCGCAATGATCATTCTTATACTCCTGCTCCTTACCGCCCTGACGGTTATCCTCCTGATAAGGAAGGGTATATTATCCCTTCCGGAGGATGAGGAAGCAGAGAAGGATGAGAAGGATGAGGAGGATGAGGAAACCGGAACACTGGGTTTCTTTGACAGGATCAAAAGGATGTTTGCCAAAAATGATTTGACGTAAAGTGTCAGCTATGTGAAAATATCCTTTATGGACAGCATAAAGGATGATATCAGGAATGAAAGCTTCAGGAGGATCTATCTTATTTACGGAAGTGAGTCCTATCTCGCAAATGTGAATAAGAAGAGACTTGCTGATGCAGTAGTGCCGCCGGGCGATACAATGAACAGGTCGGTTTTTTACGGAAAGGATACCAGAATAAAGGATATCATCGGTCTTTCCGAGACCCTTCCGTTCCTGTCGCCCAGGCGGCTTATTCTTATTGAGGACTCCGGTTTCTTTAAGAAGGCTCCGTCAGACGTTGATGATCTCCTGGAGTATATGGGGCATATCCCGGAAGAAACGGTGATCGTTTTCTCCGAGACCGATGTGGATAAAAGGGGCAAGCTTTTCAAGGCTGTGGGAAAGCACGGGATGGCTGTACTGTGTGAGGAGCAGAAGGAGGATGTCCTGATAAGATGGATCGGGACATATTTAGGCAGCAGCGGGAAGAAGATAAGAAAAAGCACGGCTGCTCTTTTGCTCGAAAGAACGGGTACGGATATGTATACCCTGAAAAACGAGATGGACAAGCTTATTTCCTTCAGCGGAGACAGGGAGGAGATTACGGAGGACGATATTGACAAGGCCTGTGTTCTGAATATCCGCTCCTCGGTTTTTGCTATGATAGACGATATCACGGCTCTCAGACAGAAAAAGGCCCTTGAAAGATATTATGAGCTGGTGCTGCTGCATGAGGCTCCGATGAAGATTCTGGTCCTAATTACAAGACAGTTCAATTTACTGCTGCTTGCAAAAGAAATGTCCGCCGAAAAAATGAATTATAAGGAAATGGCGTCTATAATGAAGATACCGGAGTTTTCCGTGAGGAAATATGTGTCTGCAGCGGGACGGCTTTCAAAGCAGAGGATCCTTAGCGCGGTCAAGGACTGCGTGCAGACGGATAATGATATAAAAAAGGGTCTGATAAGTGACCGTATCGGTACCGAGCTTCTGATAATGAAGTATTCCGCCGGTACAGCGGAAGAAGAACCGGCCTGAAGGGAGGTGGGCAAAAGGTGCGCGAATTACCTGCGGAGGGAATGATCTACAGGCATTTCAAAGGATCATATTACCGGATAATCTGTATTGCCAGGGACTCCGAAACCCTGGCTGAAATGGTGGTATATGAAAACCGGGATGACAGCGGGAAAAAGTTTGTGAGACCCCTTTCTGAGTTTATGAGTGAGGTGGATCATGAGAAATATCCCGACTGCGGCCAGAAATACAGATTTGAGGAGGCCGCTAAAGCCGGGGCTCCGCCGGAGGAGGAAGGAAAAGAAGTGTCCGAAGACCTTATGGCATTTCTGGATGCTGAGGGAAATGAGGAAAAGCTTGACGTTCTGCAAAGGATACGTTTAAGGCTTAATGATGATATAATAAATGCCATAGCTCTTTCACTCGATACAGAGGTGAGGGAGGGGAGCATAGCCGAAAGATATGAGGAGATAAAGGAATATCTTTTGACCATGATTAAATATGAAGGAGCGAGACTTAGAACATGAAAATACTTTCGTTTGTTGTACCCTGCTATAATTCACAGGATTATATGAAGCATTGCGTCGACTCTCTTCTGATAGGCGGAGATGATGTGGAGATCATCATTGTCGATGATGGCTCTTCCGATGATACGGCTTCCATTGCGGATGAATATGAAAAAAACTATCCCGGTATAGTGAGAGCTGTGCATAAGGAAAACGGAGGACACGGTGATGCCATTAATACCGGGATTGCATGTGCGGAGGGTTTGTATTTCAAATGCGTGGATTCGGATGACTGGGTGGATGCGGATGCCTACATGAAGGTTCTGTCCAAATTGAAGGAGCTCCTTCATGGCGATACCATGCTGGATATGATGGTATGTAACTTTGTTTATGAGAAAAAGGGAGCCAGGCACAAAAAGGTTATGACCTACCGCTTTGCTCTGCCTGCAAACGAACTGATCACCTGGGATAAGGTCGGAAAATTCCATAAAGGGCAGTATCTTCTTATGCATTCCGTGATCTACAGGACAAATCTGCTGAAGGACTGCGGACTGGATCTGCCAAAGCATACATTTTACTGTGACAATATCTTTGTTTTTGAGCCTCTTCCTTATGTGAAGACCATTTACTATCTGAACGTGAAGTTTTACAGATACTTCATAGGAAGGGACGACCAGTCAGTAAATGAAACCGTTATGATCGGACGGGTGGATCAGCAGATCAGGGTCAATAAGATAATGATCGATTATCTGGCAGGAAAAAATATACAGAACAAGAAGCTCAGAAACTATATGATCAGTTATCTTGAGATAATGATGACGGTTTCCTCGATTATGCTGATAAGGGCAGACAATGAGGAGGCGCTGGAGAAGAAAGAGGATCTGTGGAAATATCTGGCGGAAAAGGACATGCTCTTATTTATGAAGATACGTTACGGTCTCCTTGGCAGAGCCGTAAACCTTCCGGGAAGATCCGGGAGAAGGCTGTCAGTTGCGGGTTATAAGCTTGCCCACTGGTTTGTGGGATTTAACTGAGAGAGTCTCGATATCAAGGACATAAACAAGGAAATACATAACCGTTGCCAACAGAAAGGCAGTGAGAACATCAAAGGTGGAGTGCTGCTTTAAGCACATGGTGGACACGATAATCAGGGTACACATTATCAGGGAAATAGTGCGTACCCTTTGATTTTTCAGGAACATTTTCGAATTTACTATGCCGAAATGCACACCCAGTGAGTTGTATACATGGATACTGGGGAAGATATTCGTATTCGTATCGGAGTTATACAGTCTCAGAACAAGCTGTGTGCAGACATTATCCCTGGGAAAAACCGAGGGGCGCAGATCACAGCCGTTGGGATAAACAGTGGACACTACAAGGAATATGGTCATTCCCGAGGCCAGAAAAATAAACAGCTTCCAGAAATCACCTTTATTATTGAAGACAAACCACAGGATGACACCCAGAACATAGGGAAACCACAGCAAATAAGGGATGACGAAGATCTCATTAAAGGGCAGGAAATCATCGACAGCCATATGGATAAGATGGTAATTCCTGGTCACGTTTCTTTCCAGAAATGAAAACCAGGGAAGGTATATGAATATAAGATATGCCAAAGCCCAAAGACCATGGGAATAGCGCTTCACAAATGCAACCATACAGACATTACTCCTCAAGGGTCTTTTATTCTAGCACATAGTAATTCTTGATACAAGCGTTAACAAAAAAATAAGGGTATGATATAATGCGGAAAGTCACGATTAAAACCCCTACTTATTGAAAGGAGTAATTAATGTATTCACTTGAAGATATCAGGCAGGTTGACCCGGAGATAGCCGATACCATAGTTGCGGAGGGTGAGCGTCAGAACAGCCATATAGAGCTCATAGCATCCGAAAACTGGACAAGCAAAGCGGTTATGTCGGCAATGGGCAGCCTGCTTACAAATAAATATGCGGAAGGATATCCGGCACACAGATATTACGGCGGATGCGGCTGTGTGGATGTAGTGGAGGAGCTTGCAAGGGAGAGGGCAAAGGAGCTTTTTCACTGTGAATATGCCAATGTTCAGCCTCATTCAGGTGCTCAGGCAAATATGGCCGTATTCATGGCAATGATGAAGCCCGGAGATACTTTCATGGGAATGAATCTGGATCAGGGAGGACATCTCTCCCACGGCTCACCGGTCAATTTCTCGGGTATGTACTTCAACTGCGTGCCTTACGGGGTGAATGACGAGGGTTTCATAGATTATGACAGGGTTCTGGAAATAGCGAAGGAATGCAGACCGAAGATCATCGTTGCGGGAGCTTCCGCGTATGCCAGGACACTGGATTTTGAAAAATTCCGCAGGATCGCGGATGAGGTAGGGGCTTATCTTATGGTTGACATGGCTCATATTGCGGGACTTGTGGCCGGAGGACAGCACCCTTCACCCATAGGGATCGCGGATGTGGTAACTACAACGACCCACAAGACCCTCAGAGGTCCGAGAGGCGGTCTTATCCTTTCAAATCAGGAAGCGGCAGATAAATTCAAGTTCAATAAGGCGGTGTTTCCGGGATGCCAGGGCGGACCTCTTATGCATGTGATCGCTGCAAAGGCAGTATGCCTGAAGGAGGCTCTGCAGCCGGAATTCAGGACATATGCAAAAAAGATCGTGGAGAATGCACAGGCTCTGGCCAAGGGACTTACGGACAGAGGTCTTTCCCTTATCTCCGGCGGAACGGACAATCATCTTATGCTCCTTAACCTTGTTCCGCAGGGACTCACCGGAAAGGAAGTGGAAGCGCTTCTCGATGATGCAAATATCACGGCAAACAAGAACACCATTCCCAATGATCCACAGAAGCCTTTTGTTACCAGCGGTATCAGACTTGGTACCCCTGCGGTTACCACCAGGGGCTTTGATCCTGAGGACTGCGATAAGGTTGCGGAAGCAATCTCACTGGTCGTTCTGGGAGGAAGTGCAAAGGTTGAGGAGGCACGTGCCATAGTAAAGACACTTACGGATAAATACCCTCTTGATTTGGAATAATGTAGCTCCGGAAAATGGTTTTCAGTTCATTAGTATTTCTTTTCCGGTTTATGCCGGTGTTTTTCTTAATATATTATCTCGTTCCCCGGGGCGCGAAAAATCCCGTGCTTTTCATAGGGAGCCTGGTTTTTTACGCCTGGGGTGAGGCGAGATATACCATACTCATCCTGTGTTCTGTGGTGGTGAATTATTCTCTTGCGATCCTGATCAGCAGGTTCAGGCTGCACCGCCACAGGATACTGAGACGGATTTTCTTTATCTTTGCCCTTTTTTATGATATCGGGATGCTCATCGCATTCAAATATACGGCATTTATCATATCCACCCTTAATTCTGTTTTCGATCTCGAACTTACCGTGCCCGTGATCGTTCTTCCGCTGGGAATAAGCTTCTATACCTTCCAGATCATGTCCTATGTGATCGACGTCTATATGCAGAGGTATGAGGCGGAAAATTCACTGCTGAACCTGGGTACATATCTTGTGATGTTCCCTCAGCTTATCGCAGGACCCATAGTAACCTATTCAAGGGTCAGGCACGGGCTGAGAAACCGGAAGCTGCATTATTCCGTCATAGATAACGGAATGAAGCTTTTTGTCATGGGGCTTGGATGTAAGGTCATCTTTGCCAACAGTCTCGGCAATATCTGGACAGGCTGCCTTGATGCGGGATATGGGAATATCTCCACCCTCTTTGCATGGATGGGAATAGCAGCATATACACTGCAGCTCTATTTTGATTTTTCGGGCTACTCGCTGATGGCCATAGGACTGGGACAGATGCTCGGTTTCAGGTTCCCTGAGAACTTTGCACATCCCTATATTTCCCGGAGTGTAACGGAATTCTGGAAAAGATGGCATATCACTCTGACATCCTGGTTCAGGGAATATCTGTACATTCCTCTTGGAGGGAACAGGAAGGGAACCGCCCGAATGATTTTGAATATGCTCATTGTCTGGCTTGTCACTGGACTCTGGCATGGAGCCGCCTGGAATTTTGTGCTGTGGGGACTGTATTACTTTGTGATCCTCCTCATAGAAAGACTTTTCCTGAAAAGGTTTCTGGATAAATCAATCTTTTTTTCCAGAGTGTATACGCTTCTTCTCGTTATGTTCGGCTGGGTTCTTTTTGCGGCGCCGTCACTTGAAGATGCCGTCGTTTATTTCTCAAGAATGTTTACCATAAATCCGGGTACGGATTTTATAGAGTATTTTTACACATACTGGTATATTTTTGCGGCAGCCGTATTTTTTGCCACACCGGTTCCCGCAAGATGGTTCAGAAGGCATAGGGACAGTGCTCTGTCCTATGTATTTCTGATAGCGGTATTCCTTATTTCAGTGGGGATCCTGGTGGATTCGGTATATAATCCCTTCCTGTATTTCAGATTTTGAGGGTCTGATATGAGATTTTTTAAGAATTGTCCGTTTCTTTCAATAATAGTGCTGATAAGTCTGGGTCTGTTCGTCTACGGGATCCTTTTGACAGCGGGAGTGCTTCCTGCCTCAAACACGGTGAACCTGAGTGTCGATCCTGAGAATGTAGGGGTTTCGGCGGCTGTACAGGATATAAAGGCTCGGTTTTCAAATCTTGTCCAGGGTGTGAAGGAAAGGGATTACAGCGTTGACTACATGCCTACGGAATATGTGCCCGATGAGGAGCTGGTAAAGGATCTGGGCATCGATACCGGGAAAGATAAGGAAAAGCCTTCGGAGGAAGAGAAAGAAAAAACAGACAGCGAGAAAAAGGATGAGGAGGCAGCTGCACGGCGGGCCGAACGTTCCGAACGTATGAAAAACGGGGAAAGTGATGAATTTCTAAAGGAGGCCTTCAAAACCCGTCTTCCGGAAAATGATGCCTCGGACACCGGTGATTCTTACGACGGCTTTTACAGTGTGGGAGACGGTTACTTTACCGGAGGGGATACTGTGATAATAGGCGATTCCAGGGAACAGGGCTTCGGAATGTATTCGGGGCTTGACGGGATCGTTTCCTATGCCCAGAAGAGCTACGGGGTTCATCAGGTTTTTACAAAGAAATGGATAGACTCCGAGCTCGGAAAGCTTACCCTTGAGGAAGCTATGGCCTTAAACCGCGGTAAATTCAGGAAGATATATATAATGTTCGGACTGAACGAGATGGGGTGGGCTGATGAAAGCACCTTTGATAATGCCTATTACCAGCTGATCGACATGCTGAAATATTATCAGCCGGAGGCGGTGATATACGTTCAGAGTATTATAAACGTCACAAAATCAAAATCACAGACATCCAATGTTTTCAATAATGAAAATATCTCCAGACGCAATGAAGCTCTGAAGGTTGTGGCCGAAAAGGAGCATGTGGCGTATCTGGATCTGAATTCCGTCTTTACTGATGAGGAGGGCAATCTGCCGGAATACTATGCTTCGGACGGAATCCATATAATGCAGAAGTATATGTATATCTGGGTGGATTTTTTAAAGAACCATGCGGTACTGAGCAGCGGAAGCGATACACAGTATGTGACCGGCTACACGCCGGAAAAAGATGTAACGGATATCGGGGAAGGAAAAGAAGCGGAAGAGAGTGACGGTTCCGGAGGTGAAGAGTCCTCAGGAGAAGGAAGCACCTCCGAAAGCGGTAACGCCGTTGAGATCGGTACTGACAACAGTGTAAGCGGCAATATAGAGATAGAAGATATAGCCCCTGCTAACGGGGAAAATAATAATAATGATACGACTACTACGGGCGACTGGGAGACCGGGGAAGGAATAAACTGAACTGACAGATGCTTATCTTTTAATCGAAGGGTAGGGCTGTCCGCCCTTTACGGTCTTTGAGCAGGCAATCGCCAGGGAACCCGGTCCGATATGGCAGGAAATGCTCAGGGGAAGTGAGTCTGTATAGATGCTGCAATTAGGGAATTCTGCGGCGATCTCCTCCGCAAATTCCGCTGCCATTTCTTCATTTCTGGTGTGTGCCACCGCAAGCCAGATATCCGGGTTTTCCGGATCGTATCCTCCGAGAAGGTTTTCAATATCGTTTTTTATTGCCTTTATCATAATGTTCTTTGCCTGCCTGGTGCCACGGCATTTTGAAAAGGCATCGAGCTTCTCACCCCGGATGGAGAGAATGGGCTTCAGATTCAGTATCTTCGCAAGGGCTGCTCCCGCCGGAGTGACGCGTCCGCCCTTCTTCAGATAATCGAGAGTGTCCACTGTGATATAAATGCTGGACTCATTCTTTACTTCCTCAAGTATCGACCTTATCCCGGCAGCATCATATCCCTTTTCCGCAAGATATTTGGCATCATAGGCGGACTGGCGCTGGGTGACGGAAATACGGTGGTTATCTACCACCTGTACCTTTGATCCGTAATCGGCGGCGTAGATCCTGGCATTGGCACAGGCGCCGGAAAGTCCGGAGGACATAGGGATATGAACGATCTCGTCATAGCCTTCATTAAAGATTCTGTCCCACAGCGCAATAACATCCCCGGCAACAGGCTGTGAGGTGGTTACCTCTGCTCCCTCTGCCAGAAAAGCGTAAAATTCGTCCTGCGACAGATTAACGCAGTCAAGATATTCCTTTTCATTCACAATAAAGGGCATGGAAAGGACGAATATTCCGTCTTTCTTTCCCTGCTCCGGTGTTATGCCGCTGTTTGTATCCGTTACTATTGCAACCTTGCCCATAGGGGTAACTATAGCATAAAAAGAGCCTGTAAACAACGTAGTAATGCGGACTACATGACATTGTTACCAGAACGCGATGGAAAGGGAACGCATTTCCGTTGCATATACAATTAAAACAATTAATAATCATGTGCATAAATAAATACAAAAAATCTAATTAATTGTGTTGACAATTTTATAAACGGGAGTTATACTCATATCATCAAAACAAGAGAGACAAAAAAGAGACCGGCACAGAGGGTCGGCCGAGGAGGTAGAGGAATTGATCGGAACTATCTCTACTCGAATCCCTTAAGAAATGGAGGTACAGACCGCCGGACAAATTATTTTCAACACAACTTATTTTTGTATCAGCAGACTTGCATAAAACGCATACGTAAAGGCGGAAGCGGGCGAAAATCACATATAAGAGTCTTACCGACCAGGTGAGGACGACCGGCCCGATCTTATAGATGAGCGCTAGATACGAATGCATTAAGGAGGTACGTTCCAATGGGATATGCAGATGATACAATAGCTTGAAGGGGCATCGAAGTTTGGTTTTATTCGATGCCCCTTTGATTTTGTGCTTAGGATCTGTTCATAAATACAGCTCCTGCCCAGGATCGCACCTCCTGACCTTCTGTGTAAAAAAATCCGGTTCCTACCTTTAATGAAAAAATTGACCGAATGCGCTGTATCTGTTCAGAAGCCAGTGGGTTCTGAACAGATACGAAGAAACATTGTAAAGAGGCTCCGGCTGTTGTATAATACCTCCTGCAAATCAGATTGTATTCTTGCGCCCAAAATCAAAATATACGGAGGTTTTATTGTGAAAAAATTGGCTAATTTTTCAAACATCCAATAGGAATAACATATACGCCATCTTCGCGCTTATAACCATATTCAGTTGCAGTTATAACAAGCTTGAGATCCGGCAATCGGAGCGGAACTTGCTTTTCTTTTTTATTGTATTCGGCAATGAGCCTTTCTATCTTGCAAAGATGTTCGGCTCCCATATCTATTTCTTTGCTCCCGAGTTTGAATTCTATTAGTGCATATCTGCCATCCTTAAGGTGAAGCACAGCATCTGCTTCCAGACCGTAGCGGTCATGATAATATGAAACCTCTCCGTTCATTCCGGAGGAATAAATCTTTAGGTCTCTGATACATAATGACTCAAAAAGGAAACCTAGGGTCTTAAAATCTGTATTAAAGTAATCAGGAGAGAGACCAAGTGCTGCTACTGCTATGGATGGGTCCACAAGATTTCTTTTGTTACTGGATCTGATAGCTTCCTTTGAACGGATTGCGGGACACCATGCAGGAAGTTCATCTATAATATATAAATCTTCAAGATCATGGAAGTAATCATAGAAGGTTGGCTTAGATATTTCCGTTGCCTGCGAAGTATCTGAAAAAATGGTTTTTGTCTCTGCCAAAGTACATATATTTCTGGAATATGATCTTAGCAATCGTTCCGCCCATAAAGGATTTCTTTTAACATGACTTATGTTGGAAATGTCTGTATGACAAGTCTGGTAAAAGAGATCGGATGCGATAGAAAGCGCAGCTTCCCTGTTCTCGACATCAATACTCTGCGGCCATCCGCCACGACAGATAGCATAAATAAGATTATCAATCGTTAGCTTAGACTCTTCCCATTCGATATCTTTTCCGTCAAAAAGATCCATAAGAGAAACAGTGCCCGAAGACTCTCCACTCTCATACAGACTCATAGGAAACATACGAAGCGTTGAAATCCTCAGTGTTCCGGTATGTGCCGTTTCGACTTTCTGAGAAGATGAGCCGGTAAGGATGTACTGACTTTTTAATCCAGTATCATCCACATCTTTCCGAATTGCTCCCCAGATTTTAGGTGCGTCTTGCCACTCGTCGAATAATCTTGGTTTATCACCTATCAGAAGTTTTGAAGGCATATTTTCAGCAACAGATAATAACCTCTCTCTGGCATCTTCATCCTGAAATTCTATGTAACTTTTGGCAAAATATTTTCCTGTAGTTGTTTTTCCACAACCTTTTGGACCAACAATTAAAGTAGCACCAAAAGCCTCAAGTTTTAGCTTTAATGCTGAGTCCGTTATTCGTTTACGATATATTTTTTCTGTATTTTCCATAAATGATCACCTCAGGTCGATTATAACCCATTTAACACTTATGCGCAAATACATTTAACACTTATGCGATAAATTATTTTACACATCTGTTTTTATTGTTTTAACACATTTGTGGTATCAATACAACACGCGGCAATGACGCGCGGTGGTTGCAGGTGGAGCTTAACCGCAAGGTATAAAGGGGCGGTGGTCGTGACAGCTGCCGCTCTTTTTTAATTGACATTATAGGTTAGGTATCATAAAATTTTGACGTAAAAAGATGCTATGCGATCCGAGGCCTTGCCGTTCGACTCCCCTTTCCGGGGGAAATAAAAAACCGCTCTAAGAGCGGTTTTCAGGAGAACTGAGACACGCGGGAGTCGAACCCGCGACAACCTGATTAAAAGTCAGGTGCTCTACCAACTGAGCTAGTATCTCAAAGGATATTGTGCTGATCTTCGAAACAGCCAGCAGGGCTAGCTGGATTCGAACCAGCGCATACAGCAGTCAAAGTGCTGTGCCTTACCGCTTGGCGATAGCCCCAGACCATAAGGCTTTGGCGGCATTAACAGCGGTACCGCTGCCTGCTGCCGAGGGTGGAATAAGGGACTCGAACCCTTGATCTCCAGAACCACAATCTGGCGCGCTAACCAACTGCGCCAATTCCACCATATCAATTCAGGTATTTTAGAATGTGCCCGCAGGGATTCGAACCCTGGACCTACGGCTTAGAAGGCCGTTGCTCTATCCAGCTGAGCTACGGACACAGGCTTAGATCCTGTTTTTGCGAAAGCAAGTAGTATTTTACATCAAAATATTTAGCTTTGCAACTATTAAATATGGAGAACTCATTATGAAAAAAGTATTACAACTGGTAAGTGACGATTTTGAAGATCTGGAATTATGGTGCCCGGTCATGAGGCTCCGTGAAGAGGGAATACAGGTTGACCTTGCAGCGGAAAAGCCCGGGAAATATCACGGGAAATACGGTGTCCCCTGTGAAGTGGGGCTTTCCTTTAAGGATGTGGATCCCGGAGATTATGACGGAGTACTTGTACCCGGAGGATGGGCTCCGGACAAGCTCAGGCGTTTTCCGGAAGTGCTGGACATCGTCAGGAAAATGGATGAGGAGAAAAAGCTTATCGGTGAGATCTGCCACGCGGGATGGGTTCTCTGCTCTGCGGGGATACTGAAGGGCAGAAGGGTAACCAGCACACCGGGAATAAAGGATGATATGGAAAATGCCGGTGCCGCCTGGTTTGACGAAGCCTGCGTTGTTGACGGGAATATCATATCCGCCAGAAGACCTCCCGATATTCCGGAATATTCAAAAGCACTGGTGGATTTTCTTTTAACGGGTGAGTAGAAAGGGTTGGCCGTTTTATTATGTCTGGGAGAAGGAGAAAAGGGTCGAGTACGGGCTTTTTATTATTAATCATAATCGCAGCGGTTCTTTTGTCGGTTGCGCTTCTGGCATTCATGGTCATTACCGGTAACGGTGTGAATTCCAATCCGGTCACACAGAAGGTAAACCGTGAGATCACGAAAAAGGCGGTGGAGACCGTTATTCAGAAGGAGACCGGGACGGACAAAACCCTTGACGATATAAAGGGCCAGATGTCAGAGGAAGATGCGAAGGAAGTTGATATTATAATTAATCAATACGCTGATCAGGGACTTCTGGCAGAGGCTCTGGAGATATATAAGAATAACGGCGGAGACATAAAAGCAACAGCAGAGGAGATGAAGGATAAGGTCAGTGCCGAGGATATGGCAAGACTATATGAGCTGTATGAAAAATACGGTGACACTATCAAGTAGGCCGAAGGGTGGCAACAGGGTATAGAGGAGAATTATATGGATTTTCAGGCAATATGTGACGGATTTGCTGCAATGACCTGTGTAGTGTCAGTCGAAAAGCTGGAAGGGGGAAGGTACGGGAAGATACGTCTGGTGGCCGGAAATAAGGCATACATTGCCAGTGTTGAGCAGCCTGTCCCCGGTACGACAATGCTGAATAATACCTTTATTCCGAACAGCGAATACACCGATTACATCACCAGAGATCTGAATTTTGAAGATTACTGCTACCGCTCTGCCGTCTTAAAAAAATGTCTGCATTCATACGTTCATCCGGACCGGATGAATGTATGGTTCAATATGACCTTTCTTCCCCTTGAACCGGATGACGGAAATATCTGTTACTGTACTTATACTATGGAGATAAATGCGGAAGCGGATACGGAGAATATGTCGGATATTTCCGGAGATCTTGCATCCGCAGTGCTGCAGACCGGTCTGAAGCTCAGGGGTTCAACGGATATTAAGAGCACCTTGAAGGAGGTTATTGAGGATATCCGGCATATATGCGATGCTGAGATCTGCTGTGTGCTGCTGATGGACAAAAAAACAGAGAGCTGTGAGGTGCTAAGCGAGGCCCTGTCGGATGATACAGAGCTTGTTTCCATGGAAGAATATATTGATGAGTCCTTTTATGCAATAGCCGATTCCTGGGAGCAGACCGTGATCGCCGGGAGTAATTGTCTCATAGCAAAAAATGAACAGGATATGGAGGTTGTGAAGGAGCGAAATCCCATATGGTATGATTCCATCACATCTGCCGGAGGAAAAAATATAGTCCTGTTTCCGCTTCGCTTTCAGGGGGAGCTTCTCGGGTATATCTGGGTTATTAATTTCAATGCGGAGGATACGGTAAAGATAAAGGAGACGCTTGAGCTCACCACATTTATCCTGGGTTCGGAAATAGGGAGCTACCTTTTAATAGACAGGCTGAGGATCTTAAGCTCCCGTGATATGCTTACAGGGGTTATGAACCGTAATGAAATGAATAATCTGGTTGACAGTATGGATACCGGAGAAGAGGAGGACCCGGAATGCGTTGCCGTCATATTTGCGGATCTTAACGGATTGAAGACCGTGAATGATGAGGTCGGGCATGATGCGGGAGACGAGCTTATTCGCAATGCGGCGGCTACTCTTCTGGATATATTTGACCTTTCCTGCATATTCAGGGCGGGAGGGGACGAATTTGCCGTTATTGTGAAGGGAATGAAGGAAGAGGAAATGAGGGGAAGGATCGGGGAGATCAGGGAGCGCTCGGAAAAGTATAAGGGTGTTTCCTTCTCTCTCGGAGGCTGTGTCGTGGAAAACTCCCGTGATGTCCGGACAGCGCTGCGTCTTGCGGATGAACGTATGTACCAGGACAAGAAAGAGTATTATGACAGCCATCCCGAAGCTAAACGAAGGCTTTCCAGGGAGGAATTTGTTGACGTATGATCTTTGATCATTCCATTCTCTCAGCTATTTAGAAACGGTCTTGCCACCCGTACATTAAAAAATTCAATAAGGGGTCCCATAAAGAAGGCGGTTATAATGGTTCCGATCCCTGCAATGGTGGGTATCGCGAGGGGCTTTCCGCCAGACAGGAGGAAAAGTACTGTTCCGGTCAACACGCATACAAGGTCGGTTATTATACGGACGTATAAGAAGCGGCCTTTTTTCCATGTATTGCATATGATAAGTGCAACAGCGTCATAGGTAGACACGCCGAGATCCGCGGTCATATAAAAAGCGGAGCCGAAGCATATGATCACTATCCCGATAATGAGACAGAGTATTCGTACCGCTATTGAGGGGGAAGGAAGGAGCTTTTGCAGCGCTTCATAGGTAAATTGGGTGATGTAGCCTAAGAGAAACAGATTGATAAAGGTGGCGATGCCGATAAAATGCCTGTCAAAAACAAGGGCAAAAATAAGCAGCACCGCATTTGCGATGACATAAAGGTTTCCGAAGCTTATGGGAACCAGAGCATCGAGACCTGCCATAAAGGACTGGAAGGGATCCACTCCGAGAGCAGCGATCTTAAATATTCCCACGCTTATGGCACATATAATAACCCCGAAAAGGGACATTAGGATTCTTTTTTTCATTGCTATAGTATAGCCCGTTTTTTTTCGGTTGCAAAGTATGTACCTTTTGGGGTACAATGCCTAAATGATGTTTTTATATATTATTTTATTGATAATTTCGTTCATCGCACTTATTAAGGGTGCGGATATTTTTGTGGACGGAAGTACGGGAATTGCAAAGATATTTCATGTCTCGGGTCTTGTAATAGGACTGACGGTTGTTGCCCTCGGAACGAGCGCGCCGGAGCTTGCGGTAAGTACTGCGGCTGCAATTCAGGGTTCTAATGAGATCGCCTTAAGTAATGTTATCGGATCCAATCTTTTCAACACCCTGATGGTTCTCGGCATAGGAGCCTGTATACGTTCCCTTCCGGTGGAGGAGAGCGTGATAAAGAGGGATTTTCCTGTGTCCATCATAGCAGCGGTTTTCGTGCTGATCGTAACGGGGATCGGAGTTCTTCCGATTAAGTTCACCACAATGGGAATGTCGGATAATACCGGAATCCTGGTAAGGCCTGCAGCTATCGTTCTCATTGTGGGATTTGTGGTCTATCTCGCATCACTCATCATTGAAGCCGGCAAGAACCCGGAAGAAGAGGAGGCTTCCGAAAAGATCAGTGTCCTGAAGAGCGTTATTATGATAATAGGCGGTATTGGCCTGATCGTCGCCGGAGGACAGGGAGTGGTCTTCAGCGCCCAGAACATTGCCAGAAGCTTAGGACTGTCGGAAACGCTAATAGGACTCACCGTCGTGGCGGTTGGTACCTCTCTTCCCGAGCTGGTCACATCCCTTGTGGCAGCAGGAAAGGGTGAAACTTCCCTTGCCGTGGGAAATGCGGTGGGCTCAAATATCTTTAATATAATGTTCATTCTTGGAGTATCATGCTCCATTAATCCTGTCAGCGCCAACGTTGCATCCACATATGACATGCTGATAATGATAGTGATAAGCCTTATTACCTGGTTCTTTTGTGCTACGGGTCGAAAGATAACCCGTTTGGAGGGAGCATTTATGGTGCTCTGCTATATCGGGACCATGGTATTTGCGATCATGAGATGATATCAGGTTTTGATCCCGATATCAGGAGAAGGACAAATGGGTACGTTTAAGAGTCTGGAAGAAGCCAGGATGTATTTTGAAGGAGACCGTTTCGCCACAGAAAACGGAATGGTCATAGATGAAATGGATGAGAACCTGTCCGTATGCAGCATGATGCTCACAGACAGTCATAAAAACGCCAACGGAGGCATAATGGGAGGAGTGATCTACACTCTTGCCGACTTTGCCTTTGCCGTGCTTGCCAATAACATCCATAAGCCCACTGTGGCACAGCAGGTCAGCATGAATTTTCTCTCATCCCCCAAGGGGAAGAAGCTTATAGCTTCAGCGTCCTGCAGAAAGAACGGCAAAACCTCCACAATAATAAATGTTGATGTAAAAGATGAATCGGGAAGGGATATAGCGCTCTTTACCGGTACAGGGTTTAAATTGTAGAAGGTAGTACTGTCATCCTGAGCGAAGCGAAGGATCTGAAACAAAGCACTGTCATCCTGAGCGAAGCGAAGGATCTGAATAAGGGAGGAAACGTTTGAAGGTATTAGTAATAAACTGTGGAAGCTCGTCTTTGAAATTCCGTATTATAGACACGGATACGGAAGAAGTGATGGCAAGAGGCCTTTTCGAGAGGATTGGCGAAGAGAAGGGAAGATTCACCTATATTCCCGGTGAGGGTGAAAAGGATGCCGTGGATATGATCATACCCGACCACTATGAGGCGGTGAAGCACCTGATCTATGCCATTACGGATAAGGACAGAGGTGTGATAAAGAGCCTTGAAGAAATAGACGCCGTGGGACACAGGATAGTACATGGAGGGGACAAGTTCGCACATCCCGTTATTATAGATGATAAAGTGATAAGTGAGATAGAAGAATGTTCACACCTCGCACCCATACATAATCCCGTAAACCTGCTGGGGATCAGAGCCTGCATGAAGTATCTCCCGGATACGAAGATGGTGGGGGTATTTGATACGGCTTTTCACCAGACCATGCCTGAGGAGGCGTATCTCTACGGTATACCCTATGAGTATTACAAAAAGGACAGGGTAAGAAAGTACGGCTTCCACGGAATGAGCCATGAGTATGTGTCGGCAGAGACCGCAAAGATGATGGGGAAAGACATTAAGGATACCAGGATAATCACCTGCCACCTGGGAAACGGTGCGTCGATCTGCGCGGTGAAGGGCGGAGAGTCCATGGATACCTCGATGGGATTTACACCTCTTGCAGGGGTGATAATGGGAACCCGTTCCGGAGGGATAGATCCCGAAATAGTCAATTACATTGCCAAGGAAGAGAACAAGTCCGTTCAGGAGGTAATGGATATCTTAAATACCCAGTCCGGGCTTTACGGAGTGTCAGATCAGCTTTCATCGGATGTCCGGGATCTGACCGAGGAATACGACAAGGGAAATCCGGATGCGAAGAGAGCCTTAAGCAAGCTTTCTTATTCAATATCAAAGTTTATTGGTTCCTACTTTGTAGTCCTTGGAGGAGTGGATGCCATAACCTTTACTGCGGGTATCGGAGAAAACAGCTACCTTGTACGTAAGCTTGTTTGTGACCGCCTTGGAGCTCTGGGGGTCAGGCTTGACGAAGAAAAGAATAAGAATGTTAAGGGAGCGATGATGATATCGTCGGAGGATTCAAAGGTTCAGGTATACAGGATCCCGACAGACGAGGAAATGTCAATCGCCCGTCAGGTTGTAAAAACAATAAAGTGATTTTCTAGGAGAGGATTGGAGAAATGACAGGATCAAGTATTTGCGTTCTGCTTGCCATTATCTGCTATCTTGCGCTCACGATCTACATCGGAGTTTATTACAGCAGAAAAGGCAGCGCAGGAGACACGGAGAATTTTTATCTTGGAGGAAGGGCACTGCACCCGGTAGTTACCGCAATGAGCGCGGAGGCTTCGGACATGAGCTCCTATCTTTTGATGGGGCTTCCGGGTCTTGCGTATCTGTGCGGAGTGGCGGAGGTAGGCTGGACGGTTATAGGGCTTGCAGTCGGGACATATCTCAATTTCCTGCTAGTTGCGCGCAGGCTCAGAGTTTATTCCGAAACGCTGGGAGCCAGTACCGTACCGGATTTCTTCTCAAGAAGGTATGAAGACAGCAGGCATATACTGTCCCTTATAGCCGCGCTGGTCATACTGATATTCTTTATTCCATACACGGCTTCCGGGTTCAAGGCGGTAGGAACACTGTTTAACAGCCTCTTTGGCTGGGATTATCATGTTTCGATGATAGTCGGAGCCGTAGTCATCATAGGATATACCGTATTGGGAGGTTTCCTCGCAGTATCCACAACGGATCTCATACAGTCCATAGTTATGACGGCAGCACTGATATTCATAGTGATCTTTGGTATCAATCAGGCCGGGGGCATCGGGGTGGTAATGGATAATGCAGCCTCACTCCCGGGATATCTTGATCTTACCAGGGGATATGATCCTGCGGCCGGAGCAGCAGGGAGCTTCGGATTTTTGTCAATAGTTTCAACCCTTGCCTGGGGTCTCGGGTATTTCGGAATGCCTCACATCCTTTTACGATTTATGGCCATACGTGATCCGGAGGAGATCAAGATCTCAAGGCGTATCGCAGCCATATGGGTAGTGGTTTCTATGGCGGTTGCAGTTTTTATCGGAATCATCGGAAACAGTCTTTCAGCGGTGGGAAAGATACCGGTTCTCAGCACAAGTGCGGATTCCGAGACTGTAATTATAAAGACTGCAGATCTGATGAGCAGATTCGGGATTCTCTTTTCTATCGTAGCGGGAATCGTAATGGCAGGTATCCTTGCCGCGACCATGTCAACCGCGGATTCACAGCTGCTTGCGGCTTCCAGTAGTATGTCCGAGGATCTTTTAAAGGATTTCTTCGGCATAAAGATAAAAAAGGAGACTTCAATGCTGATCGCCAGAGCCACGGTCTGCGTGATCGCTCTTATCGCCGTCTTCCTCGCATGGGATCCGAATAGCAGTGTATTCCGTGTAATCTCCTTTGCCTGGGCAGGCTTCGGTGCGGCCTTTGGTCCCGTGATGCTGATAGCAATGTTCTGGAAGAGGGGGAACCGGGCCGGAGCAACCGCAGGTATGGTAGTCGGAGGTGCTATGGTATTTATCTGGAAGTTCCTTATTGCTCCTCTCGGAGGTGCTTTTGCGATCTATGAGCTTTTGCCCGCATTCATAGCGGCCTTCATCGTCAATGTGCTTGTGTCCCTTATCACTCCGGAGCCTTCGGATAGTATAAAAGCTGCTTTTGATAAGGTAAGTGCTTCATGAGATTTATTTCCTGGAATGTAAACGGTTTAAGAGCCTGTGTAGGCAAGGGTAATTTTGGCGAAGCGTTTCAGTTACTTGATGCGGACGTTTTCTGCCTGCAGGAAACAAAGCTGCAGGCGGGTCAGATAGAGCTGGATATTCCCGATGCCTATATGCAGTTTTGGAATTATGCCGAGAAAAAAGGATATTCCGGGACTGCGGTGTTCACCAGGATAAAGCCCTTAAGTGTCACACTTGGAATGGATGACTATAAAGAGGACAGGGAGGGCAGGATAATCTGTCTTGAATTCGAGTGCTGCTATCTTATTACGGTATACACACCGAATTCCAAGCAGGAGCTCCTCCGTCTTGACGACAGGATGGACTGGGAGGATGCTTTCCTTCACTATATCAATGACCTTCAAAAGAAAAAGCCTGTGGTGATCTGCGGTGATATGAATGTCGCTCATCAGGAGATAGATCTGAAGAATCCTGCGACAAACCACAGGAATGCAGGCTTTACCGATGAGGAAAGAGAAAAGATGACGGTTCTTCTCAGGGACGGGCATCTGATAGACAGTTTCAGGTTCTTAAATCCGGAGCTTGCCGGTGTGTATTCCTGGTGGTCATACCGTGCCAATGCCAGGAAGAACAATGCAGGCTGGCGTATAGACTACTTTCTCATATCAGAATCCTTAAAACCATATCTCAAAGACGCAAAGATCCACACGGATATCTATGGCTCAGACCACTGTCCGGTAGAGCTTGTGCTGGATGTCAGGTAAATTTTATTCCGATAATCATAAAATTATCCTCTTTTCTTTTTTTACACTCTGTTGTATGATAATTACATAAGATAGCGCGAAACGTTTCGCTCTATGACCGGAGATGAAATAGTCTCCCTGTCTTAAGCGAAGCGCGGCTTCGGTACTGATGCTGCAATGATGCGGCGGAAAAGAAAGGAGAAATTATAAATATGTCAGATGAAAGAAAGCTTATAGGAGGACATCCCGTTATCGGTATCCGGCCAATTATCGACGGCAGAAAGGGACCTCTTGATGTCAGAGGATCCCTCGAAGAGCAGACCATGAGCATGGCAAAGCGTGCAAAAAAGCTTTATGAGGACAATCTGAAATATGCAGACGGAACTCCGGTGAAGGTTGTGATCTCCGATACGACCATCGGACGTGTCCGTGAGAGCGCCCTCTGCGCAGAGCAGTTCAAAAAGGAAGGCGTTGAAATAACCCTGTCTGTAACGCCCTGCTGGTGCTACGGTTCGGAAACAATGGATATGGATCCCAATACCATTAAGGGTGTTTGGGGATTAAATGCAACAGAGAGACCCGGAGCGGTTTATCTTGCGTCCGTCCTCGCAACCCATGCACAGAAGGGACTTCCTGCCTTCGGAATGTACGGCAAAGACGTACAGGATGCGGATGATGAGAATATACCCGATGACGTAAGGGAGATGCTTCTCCGTTTCGGACGTGCAGCAGTGGCGGCAGCATCCATCCGCGGACTTTCATACCTGCAGATCGGTTCCGTTACAATGGGTATCGGCGGCTCCATAATGGATCAGGATTTTATGGAATCATACCTTGGAATGAGAGTCGAGTCCGTTGATGAGGTGGAGATCATCCGTCGAATGGATGAGGGTATCTATGACGAGGAGGAATTCAAGAGAGCACTTGAGTGGACGAAGAAATACTGTCCCGAGGGCTTTGACAAAAACCCCGACTGGATACAGAAGGACAGAAAGACCAAGGATGAGCAGTGGGAATTCACTGTAAAGATGTATATCATTATTAAGGATCTGATGAGAGGCAATGCAAAGCTCGCAGATAAGAATGCAACCGCAGGAAAGCAGGCGTTTGAGGAAGAGGCTCTCGGACACAATGCCATTGCGGGCGGCTTCCAGGGGCAGAGACAGTGGACAGACCACTGGCCCAACTGTGATTATCCCGAGGCCTTCCTTTCCACTTCCTTTGACTATGACGGAGCAAGAGAGCCCTACGTTCTTGCAACCGAGAATGATGTTCTTAACGGCGTATGTATGCTTCTTGAAAAGCAGCTTACCGGTATGGCTTCTATTTTCTCCGATGTGCGTACCTACTGGAGCGGAGATTCCGTTAAGAGGGTTACGGGCTATGATATCGAAGGTCACGCAAAGGATGCCGACGGCTTCCTGCACCTTATAAATTCCGGCGCTTCCGCGCTTGACTACTCCGGAGCATCCGTTGATAAGGACGGAAAGAATGTTGTAAAGGAATTCTGGAACTTAACAGATGATGACCAGAAGAAGATGCTTGAGGCAACGACCTGGAATCCTGCTGACAACGGCTACTTCAGAGGCGGCGGATATTCCTCAAGATTCCTTACCGACGCGGAGATGCCTATAACGATGGTGCGCTTAAATCTCGTTAAGGGTCTCGGACCTTTCTTCCAGATCGCAGAGGGATGGACCGTCAAGCTTCCCGCAGAGGTAACGGATACCCTGTGGAAGAGAACAGACTACACCTGGCCCTGCACCTGGTTCGCACCGAGATGCGACGGCAAGGAGGGCTCGGTATTTAAGAGCGCATATGAGGTGATGCGTGCGTGGGGAGCAAATCACGGCGCTTCCGTATACGGACACGTGGGGGCAGATCTTATAACCCTTGCATCCATGCTCCGTATCCCTGTTGCTATGCACAATGTTCCTGATGAGAAGATCTACCGTCCGGCAGCCTGGAGCGCTTTCGGGACAAAGGATAAGGAGGCAGCCGACTACAGAGCCTGTGCAAACTTCGGTCCTATGTATAAGGCATATAAGTGAATCAATTCTAGGCTGATATTCAGCGATAGATAAGATAAGGCGCAGTGCTTTCCGGTTTTTTTTGCGGAAATGCTGCGCCTTTTTTATTGGTGCGCCTGGCGGCGCACGTTTCTAAAGGGTGAAAGTCCCGAATCCGCCCGGTAGTGGGAAGGATACAGCCGAAGGCAAGGGTGTCCACCGTGAGGTGGAATCTGAAGGAAGCCGAATGTGGGAAC
>Ga0310695_10001262_pt1 | contig 60946 bp, 49 predicted proteins | sample RumenRJG_04DNA_FD_203882 | JGI IMG/M metagenome (GOLD analysis project Ga0310695, IMG submission 203882) | Bovine rumen microbial communities from Lethbridge, Alberta, Canada - RJG_04 (v2) (version 2) | ecosystem: Host-associated > Mammals > Digestive system > Stomach > Rumen | place: Canada...
TTCCTGCCGTTCGACGCCGGACCAATGGGACAGCACGGGTAGAAAAGCCCGCGTTTTCGGGACTTTCCGGCATCGCGATGAAAAACGGGGGTGTGTACAGGTCGTCGGCATATTCAAGAACACAGGTCGCAACACGAATTTTCGAACATTACGAACTCACTCCCATGCGGAGTGGGATGGTAGTGCTTTTCCCTTCACCAGTCCTGGCGCAAAAGCCAGGCCCGGAAGAACATGCTGGTGAACCGGTATTCACCACGGAACAAATAGATGTACCTGAGTTCGCACAAACGGATTGCAGCCTTTCGAGCGGACGCCGCATTGCCGATTCCGACCTCGTCGAGAAACGCGCGCGACTGGATCTCGCGCCCGCCCTGCCGCGCGATGCCCACCAGCAGCTTGAACTGCACTGGCGAAAGGCGTTCGCAGAAGCTCTCGAACTTGTCCCCCTCACGCATGAACACGACCTGCAGCGCGGCCTCGATGTCCTCCGTCCCCACGCTGCCCGCCGTCACGCCCCATGCCGCCTCGCACAGCTGCTGCACGTCGCCCGGGATATCCGCGACGGTGTCCATGATTGCCCTGACCGTCTCGTCGGAGACTCGGCGATGCCCGCTCTCGAAACGGGACCGAAGGAACTTCACAAACGAATCCCTGTCGATCACCCCCACGCAGAGCGTGAGCGCCGACTTGTAGAAGGCGCTGTCGGGGTTGTCGAAGAGATCGACCATTTTGTTTCTGACGCTGCCGGTGAACACATACGGGATGTCGCCCTGGAACTGGATCCGGCCACGCATGAGGGCCAGTACGGTCTGCGCGTCGGAAAGATCGCAGACATCCTGAAATTCGTCGAACACGACGACCGTGCGCCCGCCGGCCGCGACTTTTGCCAGCATGTCGAGCACGTCTTCCACGGCGTACGGGTCCTCCGCCGCGCGCGCGTCGAGTCCAAACCCGAATTCCCCCGTGGAAGGGTCAACCTTCATCACGGGGCGCAGCCTCGGCAGAAACTTCAGGGCCTTTTCGAAAAGGGACGCCTTTCGCTCCATGTTGCGCACGGCCGAAACGATCCGGCGGCAGACGTCGCCGACGGTCTGGACGTGCAGCAGATCCACGTAGAGCATGCGCCAGCCGCGCATGCCGCGGACGACCGCGTTGATCAGCGACGTCTTGCCCATGCGCCGCTCGCCGTGGACGACGACGTTCTGTCCGGAGCGGATGAACCCGGCGAGCTGCTTCTCAAGCGATGGCCTCGGACAGTAGAAGCTGTCCTCGACCACACATCCGTACCGGAAGGGGTTGCCGTCCTCAAGTTGTTTTTTCATGACACCATATTGTATCATACCGTTTGGTTTCATGCAATGCCAATAAGCCGGGAATGGGGGAGTCAGGGGTCAGTAATTAGGGGTCAGGAGTCAGGGGTCAGGAGTCAGGGGTCAGGGGTCAGGGGTCAGGGGTCAGGAGTCAGGGGTTAGGGGTCAGGGGTCAGTGCGAAGGAGTCAGTAGTCTGGAGTTGGAGTTCAGAGTTGGAGTTGGAGGTAGGGGTCAGGGGTTAGGGGTCAGTGCGAAGGAGTCAGTAGTCTGGAGTTGGAGTTCAGAGTTGGAGTTAGGGGGCAGGGTGCGCGTAAGCGGATACACACGACATTCAGCACAAGCGATAGGATATTTGGTACAATATTGGCTAATGCAAGCAGAGCGAAAGAGCGAGGAACTTAACAGGTCGACTGCGTTCGACAACAAGCTGCGCCCGACGGACTTCGAGGGATTCGTCGGGCAGGACAAGGTACGCGACCGCATGCTACTCGCGGTCAAGGCCGCGAAGGAGCGCGGCGAACCGCTCGACCACGTCCTCTTCTCGGGGCCGCCCGGCCTCGGAAAGACGACCCTTTCCTATATTCTCGGCGAGGCGATGGGCGTCAACGTCAAGACGACCTCGGGCCCCGTAATCACGAAGCCAGGCGACCTCGCGGGTCTTCTCACCTCTCTCGAGCCGGGCGACATCGTTTTCATCGACGAAATCCACCGCATGGCGAAGACCGTCGAAGAGTACCTGTACTCCGCGATGGAAGACTACGCGATAGACATCATGATCGACCAGGGGCCTAACGCCCGCTCGGTGCGGCTTGAACTCCCGCGCTTCACGCTCGTCGGCGCGACGACTCGCATCGGGCTCATCGCGGCCCCCCTTCGCGCGCGCTTCGGGTTCGTTAACCGGCTCGACTACTACGACCCCAGCCACCTCGCGGAAATCGTGACGAGAAGCGCGGCGAAAATCGGCGTCGACATCGATGCGGACGGCGCTCTCGAAATCGCGCGACGCGCGCGTGGCACCCCGCGCATCGCGAACAACCTCCTTAGGCGCGTGCGCGACTACGCCCAGGTAAGGGCGGGCAACTTCATTACGGGCGATGTCGCAAAGGAATCCCTTTCGCTTCTCGAGATCGACCCCCACGGCCTCGACGAGATGGACAGGCGCATTCTCGAGACGGTGTGCGTCAAGTTCGGCGGCGGTCCAGTCGGGCTTTCTACCGTCGCCGTCTCAGTCGGCGAGGAGCCGGACACTATTGAGGAGGCGTACGAGCCGTTCCTCATCATGGAGGGATATATCGAGCGCACGCCCAAGGGCCGCGTGGCGACACCGCTCGCCTGGCGTACGCTTGGGCTTGACCCCGCCGCACGGCAGGGCGAGCTTGGAATCTGAAACTGACCCATGACACCTTAGCTATGGAAGCGACGGCGAAGAAACCGAGAAGACTGTGGCGCTGGCTGCTTTGGGCTGCTATCGTCGTTATTGTCGCGATTGTGGTTTTTGTCCTGTCGATCCCCTTCCTCCTGACGCATATACCGATTCCTCCGCTTGAATTCGACCTCTCTCCCTACCTCAAAGGCAAAACGGCGGAACTCGTCACCTGCAAGAAGGCGACGGCAAGCATCGAAATCAGGCGGGACAACCCAGAGGGTTTTCGCATCCATGCAAAGGGCAAGCTGCTCGACTGGCCATACAACGCCTCGGCGCACGTCCGATTCGGCTTCATCCGCGCAGACGGGAATCTCACACTAATGCTCGACGAAACCGACTGGAAGGCCTACGTCGACTTTGGCGCGCACTCCACGCGCAACTGGCATTTCACCGCAAACATTCCAGAAACGCATGTCACCCAGGACAACGCGGTTCTCGCATCGATTCTCACAAAGGCAATGCCACCCGCAATCTCTAACCTCGTCTTCTCTGGGAAGTTCAAGCTCGACGCAGGCGGCGACTGCACGCCCAAGCGCCCCGTTCCAGCATGGACGGTGCGCGGCACACTTGCCGACTTCGATGCGGATCTCGAAGTCGGCGGAAAGCCGGCGCGCATCGACGGTCTCAAGGTGCGATTCGGCGCTGACGGCATAGCCGACCATCGAGACATTGCGCCCCTCTTCCCGCGCGCGAACGCGGTGGAGTTCGCGGGCTTCACGCTCTCCAACGCCTTCGCGAGCGTCCGCGCGACGGAACGGTCGTACCTCGTCACCGAAGCAGGCGCCGACTGCTGCGGCGGGGAACTTAAGCTCTACTCGCTCTTCCTCGATCCAGAAAAGCTTACGGCCGGAGCGACAATCCTTGTCGACGGCGTGGACGCGGGCGAGGTGCTTTCGCACATATCGGCCTTCCGCGGCGACGCGTCGGGACGGCTCCACGGCAAGCTGCCGTTCTTCCTCAAGGACGGCAAGACGCTCCGGCTCAAGAACGCCTACCTCTTTTCGAAGCCAGGCGAGACGGGAACGGTACGCGTAATGGATGCGGCGCCAATCCTCGACAACCTCGAGCGCGGCGGCGTAGACGAAGACACTCGCGACAATCTCGAAAAAGCGCTTGCAAACCTCGACTACAAAGTACTCAAAGTCGAACTCAAGCGAGGAAAGGACGCCGAAGACTCTTCGCTCGGCTTCAAGCTCGAGGGAACGGCGACGCACGGGAACACGACAGTCCCCGTAAACCTCGACGTAACCTTCCATGGAGACCTCGACCAACTTATAAACACAGGCATAAAACTAAGGAGAAAGACAAGATGAAAGCCGAACTCGCCCTTGCCGCGACCGCGGCGCTTTGCATCGCGGGAGGATGCATCCAAGTCAAGACCGAAAGCGAGATCAAGCCCATCCACATTACGATGGACGTGAACCTCAAGGTCGACAAGGATCTCGACAAGGCGTTTGCCGACGAGAACCAGCAGAAGCCCAAGGGTGACTTCAAGGCGGTCAAGGAGATGGTCGACAGGCAGGCGGCCGGCATTACGAACCGCGCAATGCTCGAGGAGCGCACCGGCGCGACGGACGACGACCGCATCCTGATTGCAGAAGAAAACGCCAAGCGCATGAAGCGCTTCAGGGATGTCGCAAAAGACAACGGCACGACGATCGATGCCGTCCAAAAGCGCTATGCCGCAAAGATGCGAGAGAAGATCCCCGCCGGCGCTTGGTACCAGGATGATGCCGGCAAGTGGCTACAGAAGAAGTAGCCGCCACGAGCCGCGAGGTCAGGCGAGTGTGACGTAGGACTCTGCGGCGGAAAAGCGGTCAAAGGCGCAGTCAAGCGTATCTGGCGCGTGGGAATCGGACGAGAGGATGAACTTTACACCTCTCTCCCGCAGTAATGCACGGAACTCCGCCGACGGGTAGGCATCGTCCATCCAGCCGCGCGAAATCGCGCCTGTGTTCACTTCAACAAGCCGGCCCGACGCTGCGACCACATCGGCCGTTTTTACAAGTTCCGCTCGATACCAATCTGCGCTCTCGTCAAAGAACGGGAACTTCGTGTTGAACTTGCGCACAAGGTCGAGATGCCCTATAACGTCGCAGTCGTACTTCTCCACCATCTCCCGCTCCTGCGCGAAGTACGCGTGTAGAAACGCGACAAAATCGCCGCCGAAATGGTCGCGGACACCGTTCAAGAGCCCGTCGTGCGTGGCATCGAACGCAAAGCGCCCACCGTCTGGAGCGGTAATGTAGTGCGTCGAGCCGATGACGTAGTCGAGGTCGCCACGCTTGAAGCCGGTGTCGTACTCCGCCTCGATGCCGCAAAGAATGCGGATCTTGCCCTCGTACTTCGCGGCAAGGCGACGTATCTCCGCCTTGTAGGCGTCAAGGTCCTTCACCATGTCGGAGTGCGACGAAAAGCCGAGGACATCAATGCCCTTCTCAATCGCGGAGACGACCATTTGCTCAGGCGTCCCAGCGCCGTCGCAAAATGTTGTGTGAGTGTGGAAGTTAGAAATCAAAGTTGAATGGTTGAAAAGTTGAAAGGTTGAAAGAGGGTTCCACTACCAAACAAAGAATCAATAAATCAATCCCGACTTCTCGTCAACTCCGAGCACGAGGTTCATGTTCTGGATTGCCGCGCCCGACGCGCCCTTGCCGAGGTTGTCGAAGCGCGCGACGAGAACGACGCGCTCTCCGTTGCCATAGGCAGAGACTTCGAGCGAGTCGCGCCCGGAAAGCCCGGCAGACGAGAGAAAGCCCCCTTCCGCCGCCGCAGGATCGTCGGCAAGGCTGACAAGCCCGGACTGGTAGTAGTCACGGTAGCACGCCTTTATCGCCGCGAGGTCGCGGTCAAAGAGCGGCACCGTAACTTCCATGCCGCTGTAGTGCGGTACGACGATCGGCGAGAAGCAAGGGGCAGAGGCAAGGCCACAGACCTTCACCATCTCGGGTAGATGCTTGTGAGACTGGCCAAGCGCATACTGCCTACCCCCCATGAAAAGCTCACGTCCACCAACTTTACACTTTACACTTTCAACTTTGCACTCTTCCCCGTACTCTGCGATCATTTTCTTGCCGCCACCGGAATAGCCGGTGAGGGAGAACGCAGAGAGCTTTTCGTCCTTTGCTACGATTCCAGCGCGGACAAGCGGCTCGACGAGGGCGATGAAGCCAGAGGCGTGGCAGCCGGGGTTCGCGATGCGCTTGGACTTCGCGATTGCGGCACGGCGGCCAGCGAGCTCGGGGAAGCCGTATTCCCAGCCATCAGACGTGCGGTGGGCGGTAGAGGTGTCGATGATGACGGTGTTCGGGTTTTCGACGAGCGAGACCGCCTCTATTGCCGCCGCATCGGGAAGGCAGAGAAAGGCGACATCGCAGGAATTCAGCGCATCGCGCCTTGCAGAGACGTCCTTGCGAACCTCGTCTGGAAGCACGACTAATTCAAGATCCGCGCGCGACGAAAGCCGCTCGCGGATCCTGAGGCCGGTCGTTCCGGCACTTCCATCGATAAACACCCTCTTCACTAACTCCTGCCCCCTGACTCCTGACTACTGACCCCTAACTCCAACTCCTGGCTACTGACCCCTAACTCCTGACTCCTGACTACTGACCCCTAACTACCAGCCCCTCACTCCCACTCGATCGTGGCCGGGGGCTTCGGGGTAATGTCCCAGACGACGCGGTTCGCGCCCTTGACCTTGGTAGCGATCTTCTCGGCAACCTTGGTCACGAACTTGAACGGAAGCTCGACGATGCCGGCCTTTACGAACTGCTGGGTCGAGATCGCGCGAATGGCGATCACGTAGCCGAAAGTGCGCGCGCCGTTCTTGACGCCGACGGACTTGACGTTCGTGTTGATCGCGAAGAACTGCTGGGCCTTCTTGTCGAGACCAGCCTTGTGCATCTCGTCGCGGAAGATGAAGTCCGCCTGACGGAGGATGTCGAGCTTCTCCTTCGTGAGCTCGCCGATGCAGCGAACCGCGAGGCCGGGCCCTGGGAACGGCTGGCGCATGACCATCTCGTCGGGAAGCCCGAGGAGCTTGCCGACCTTGCGGACCTCGTCCTTGTAGAGGTACTTTACGGGCTCGACGAGACCCTTGAAGAGGATGTCCTTGGGGAGGCCGCCTACGTTATGGTGGGCCTTCACCGCCTTATGGCCGCCTACGCCCGACTCGATGATGTCGGGGTAAATCGTGCCCTGGCCGAGGAACTCGATGTTGCCGTACTTCTTCTGGAGATCGCGCGCCGTGTCGGCGAAGACCTTGATGAACTCGCCGCCGATGATCTTGCGCTTCTTCTCAGGATCCGTCTCGCCCTTCGCCTTGTCGAGGAAGCGCTTCTCGCAGTCAAGCGCGATGAGGTTCACGCCAAACTGGCCCTTGAAGACCTTCTTGATCATCTTGCCTTCGTTCAGGCGCATGCAGCCGTGGTCGACAAAGACGCAAACGAGCTGCTTGCCGATGGCCTTGTAGAGGAGTGCCGCGCAGACAGACGAGTCAACGCCGCCGGAAAGCGCGAGCAGGACCTTCTTGTCGCCGACCTGCTTCTTGATCGCCTCGATCTCCTCCTTGATGTACTTCTTCGCGTTGAAGGTCTTGCCGACGCGGGCAAGGCGCTCTTTCTCTGCCTGGTTCATGTTTCCTCCTTTTTATGCTTTAAACTTTAGATTTACAAATACGCCGCGTGACTATTCCTCATCGGCAAGCTCCTCGTGAATGAGCTTACGCTTCGCGTCCTTTACTTCATCCACCTTCTGCACAGGCGTTGCTCCCTCGGCATTGCCCTTTACACTGGCCGTGCCCTTTGCGTCAGCCTTGTCCTTCTTCGGCTTGTAGCCGTACCCATAGCCATACCCGTAGCCGCCGTACCCGTAGCCGTAGCGTCGATGGGACGTCGGATCAAATACGGACACGTTCGAGACCTCAACGTCGTTGACGACGACGCCGAGAATGTTCGCGCCGGCCTCGGTAAGACTCCTTGAGCAGTACTGGATCGGTCTAAAGTGCGTACGGTCGGGGCAGCACATGATTATGACGGAATCAACATGCGCCGCGAGCGAGACGACGTCGCCAACGATGCCGTACGGCGGCGCATCAACAATGACGCGGTCATAATTGGCACGCGCCCACTCGAAGAAGTCGGTCACCGCAGCAGAGCCAAATATCGTCGCGGGAGAGACGCCCTCTGGCGGAAGAGAGCAGATGACATCGAGCCCGGGCACTTCTGACTTGTTCACGAGCTTTGCGAAGTCCGGTTTCTCGCCGCCGTTCGAGGCCTGCAGGACATGAGAAAAACTCCTGTCCTGAGTCAATTCGATGCCCCAGACCTTCGCGAGGCGCGGACGCCTCAAGTCGAAATCGACATGGAGAACCTTCTTGCCGGTCTGTGCATGAGAAATGGCTACCGACGTAGAGGTGATCGTCTTGCCTTCGCCAGGCTGCGTGGAGATAACGAGAAGGCAATGAGTAAATGCCTCGTAACGCGGCGAGTCGAGGAGATTCCTCAGGCCCGCGACGGCCTCGGAGAACTGCGAATACTTGTCCTCGATAAGGAAGCGCGCAACCTGTTCGCGACGCTTGCGGCGAACGTGCGGGAAGACGGCCAGGACCTTGAGGGCGAGACGCCCCTCGATGTCGGAAAGATTCACGACCGTGTCCTCGAGGTTGTCGATCACCAGGACGAACAGGAACCCGAGACCGAGAGAAAACACGACGCCAATGCCGAAGATGATTATCGGATTGGGAAGGACCGGCTTTGTAGGCACCGTCGCCTGACGCGCCACGCGGACGATTTCGTTGTTCGCCTCGGACTGGATGCGCATCTTGTTCTCCTCGAGGATGAGACTCTCGAGAAGGCGGTGGGCTACGCCGTATTCCGCCTCGAGCTTGCCCAGACCTGACTCTGCAAAGACAATCTGCTGTTCGACAGAGGCGAGGTCGTTCCTAAGGTCGGCCTGCTTCTGCTTGAGGATAGCGAGCTGGTTGCGGACGACCTGCAGCGTCGAGCGGCCGGTCAGGAGAGCGCGCGAGCTCGCGTCGAGGAACCGCTGCCGCGCGAAGTCGAGCTCCTTCTTCTTCGCGACAACCTCAGGATGGTTCTCGGTGTAGGAGACGAGAAGGTTCTGGTAGGCGCCAGATGCGTCCTGGAAGGCACGGTACTCCTTGGCGATCTCCTCGGCGCGCGGAACGCCCGAGGCCAGCGAGCCGAACGTCTCGGGGTCCTTCTGCACCTCGGTGAGAAGCTTCTCCCATTCGATCAGCTGGGTCTCCTGGGTCTCGAGGGCAAGAATGTCGGCGGTCGTCTTGGAAAGCCCCTGGGAAATCGTGTCGCGCGAGGAGCGCAGGTTGTCGACCTTGTGAGTCGTGCGGAAGTCAAGGAGCTGCTTGGTGATCTTGTCGACGTCGCGGCGCTTCTTCTCGACGTTCTCATGCGTCTGGCTGACGGCCTTGTCGCAGCGGACCTTGTTCTCCTCGTCGGTGTACGCCTCTATCGACTCGGCGTAGGCGTTCGCAAGAGCCGCGGCAAGCTGGGCGGACTTGGAGCGGACGGCGATGGTGATGATTCGCGAATTGCGCTGGAGTTCGAGCTTTGAGTCAACGAGCGTCGCGACGATATCGTCGTCGGAGACGGTCGAGGCGGGGTTGCTCGTTCTGTACTGCTGCTGGATCATCAGCACGATCTTCTCTGAACGCCAGTCGGAAATTCGCGTGTTGAAGATTTCGGCATAGTTGGCACCAAAGTCCGGCAACGACTCGTCGAGGGCGCTCGAAGTGCCACGCGTGACACGTCTCATGTCGATTGTAAACTCGCTCTTCGCCTCGTAGATCGTCGGGGAGATGCGGTAGATCGCGAACGATATGATCAAACCGACGAGAAGGAACACGAACACCGAGAGCCACCGCTGCGAGACGACCCTGAGCATTCGGCTCATAGTGATGGTGCCGACGATGGAACCATCCTCGCCCTCGCCGCCGTAGCCACCGTAGGAGCCGTATGACCCATAAGAACCATAGGAGCCGTATGCGCCATAGGCCCCGCCATACTTGGGGCCGCCTCCGTAATACATCGGGGCCTGTCCGCCGCCATAGTACATTGGGCCCTTGCCGCCGTAGTACATCGGCCCCGTAGCCTTCGTGCTTCCGTAATAAAGGGGTTTGTCCGCCATATCTTATTTCTCCGTCAAAGAGTCTTTGTCTGCCTTTTTGGGCGCCGGGAAGGCGCTGCCGGCCATCGCAAGCATGGCCGATGTCAGCATCATCGTCTCAGAACGCCAGAAGGAATGATCGTAGAACCCACACGCCGCGACGACCAGGAGCGCAATCGGGCCAAGCGCGCAGGCAGGGTGGAATACAAGCGCGCCGAAACTATGGCGCGACTTTGAAAGGATATCGGCAACCGCGCGAAACGCGCGGAGCGCATACGTCCACAGGAGAAAAAGCAAAGGGGCGACGAAGAACGCAACTCCAGTTATTCCGCGCTCCGCGAGCATCTGCATCCATCCATTTAGCGCACCGACCTGGTTTGAGGCGAACATAGCCCAATCGGCCTCCTTGGCGTTGAACCGAATGTCAAACCCGAACGTACCAAGCCCGGTGCCGAGCCAGGGTTTGTCCTTCCAGACCTTCTCGGCGACCTCCGAGAGAGCCGAGCGAAGCGCAAGAACGCCATCGGGAAACAGCTGCGCGCCCTCTTCGCCGAAGAATATCGCAAGCTTCTGGGCCTTGATCCCCTCGGGTACGACGCCCATCACGAAAAGAATCGGAAGAACCGCAGCAACAAGCAGAAAGGCAAGGCTCTTCGGCACGACGAGACCTCCTATGCGGCGATGGGCATACGCAAGCGCACAGGCCATAACGACTACAGCGGCGGCGGCATGGGCAAGTATTACAATGTCGGAAGCGAAAAGGTAGAGACCTATTGCGGAACCGCCGACCGCAATGGCTAAAAGCGGCATTGCACGGTTCCACTTGCGCTCGAATGCACCGGCTATGGCAACCATCGAACCTATGAAACAAAGTCCGAACGCAGTTCCGGGATATGTCGCGTCAACGGTCGAGCATGCCGCATAGCGCAAGGCCACGGGATTTTCAAAGACGCACGCAAGCCCGGCTACAACGGCCGCTATGCCCGCGAGGAGTGCGGCAACAAAAAGAAAACACACGCGCGCGGACTTCCCTAGCGCATGGCGCCCCGCCTGCATAAGAACAACCACGCCCACTACTGAGGCAAACGGTAGATAGCCGCTGCCGTCTACACAGCCAGGAAGAAATGGAAATGTCGCGTCGGAGAGACTCCAGACGGCCTTTTCGGCATCATATGACATTCCGATGCCGCCATTGAGCCATCTGATGCCCGCAACAAGGACGAGCACAAGCGAGAACCAGAATAGAGGATCGCGGGCGATGGAAGACGCAACGCGAAAGCGGGCATCATGCAACGTCTCGTCCATGCGGCGCGAGGGCTCGAGAACAGTCCAGGCCAACGCAAGGAGCGAAAGCCAAATGACCGTCCTCGCCGTCCATAAGTCGTCGCAAAACGGGAAAAGGAACAGCGGCGCAACCGCCAGCAAGGCAAGGTGCGCCGCCAGGCCGTACTTGGATATGGCCTTCTGCACTTCAGTACGTCAGGCGCATACCGACCGTGCCGCGGAAGCGGTCGTAATCGTAGTTGTGCCCGCGAACATTGCCGCCATCGCACATGTCGGTCTGATACTCGATCCTGCCATAGATCTGGAGGAAGCGGTTGAGCGTGTAGTTCAGGCCGAGACGGGCGGTAATGATATCGTCGTCGTAATCGTAGCCGCGCGTGTAGGAGTACTCGTGCGTCTCACGACGGTAGTTGAGGTCGAGCGTGGCGTTGAGCTTGCCGCGGATCATCGAGTGGGCAACACCCCAGCTGATGGAGTCGACGCGGATGGCGCTGCACATCTCGCGCTCGGAGGGCTGATAGTAGCTCGCGGCGAGGAGCATCATGTTCCACGTATCCGTGATCTTCCATTTGCCCGAGAGCTGATAGGTCCAACCGTCGATATCGTCGGCATCGCCATTAGCATACTCGAAACGGCTCCAGCCGGTCAAGATGCGATACTCGATCTTCTCGGTCGCACGCGTTCCAAAGCCGGCCATGACAGTCCAGCCGCGGGACTCGTCGGAGTAGCGCACATTGTTAGGAGTGTTGTCCTGCCAGTACCAGCCGTAGTTGGCGGCGAGGATGAAGTCAGTCCACTTCGAGGCGGCGTAGCCGATCTCACCGCCAGCAAGCGCGCGCTTCCAGCCATAGAGCGTTGCATACTCCTTGACGTTGTTTTCGTAGTCGAGCATGTAGTAGGAAGCGTCAAAGGCCGCATGGAGATGCTCGTTGATGCGACGCTCGATGACAGCAGCCGCCTGGAACGTCTTGCGGTCGCGGCCAATGCCCCTGCCGCTATGGTCGGACATGTCGTCGTCCTGGGCGATCTGGGTGAAGCTCTCAGAAAGGAGAACGCTCCAGCCCTTCTCGTTCGGGAGCGAGTCAGCCCACTTGAACGTGAGATTCTCGCCAAAGCTGGACTCGTTGAGCTGTTTACTGTAGCGGTTATAGGCGTGATACCTGTACCACGCGCGGCCGGCAATCTCCCAGTTGTCGCCCTTGTATTCGGCGCCGAGACCGGGATTGACGACCCATGTGGAGCCAGACTTCGCATGCTTTGCGGAATCGACGTTGGAGTCGTAGGTGTACGAAAGCGACACATACGGACGGAGCGTCATGCGCTCGCCGATCTTGAAGCCACTAGGCCTGTCGACAACGTCAGCAGACGCGGTCAGAACCGATGCAGACACGACCATCGCCGTGGCAAGAGCTGAAAACTTCATATTCATTGTTTTACCTCCTGTTCTCAAAACTATCTTTAGTAAACCTGACTATATTTAGGGATAGAGAATCGGCTCATAGGGCGTCACCGAAGGAGCAGGGGCAGGAATCTTGGCGCTGCCAGAAACAGTCGAGCCGCGCTTGTTGGCAGGATTGTACTTGGCATTGGGATCCATCGTACGAGGAAGCCTGGAGAGCGAGGCATTCGACGAAAGAGGATCAACGCCATCAGCGACATCCAAGGTATTCTGGTCGGCAAACGCGGGGGCAACGAGAGCCGTAACCGAGGAAGAACCATCGGTCGTGCTGCGCTCGCTCGCGAGATCCGAAAGGAGCGCGTCAGCAGAAGACGAGAATGGAGAGATGATAACCATGTTGAGATCGGGCTGCTTGCCAGCATCGGCGGCGCCGAGCATCGGCTCATAGGTCTTCTCCTGACCCTCGCCAAGCGCCGGCGAAATCCACTCGTTCTGCGCAAGCGACCTCGTCTCCGCGTCATTCAGGGAGCCGACGAGCGTGTCGCGAAGATCGGCAGGCGAGCCGTTGGAGCCGCGAATGAGCATCAGGACGGCGAATGTGTTGCGAACGCCGGCATTGTCGGCCGTCGCGTTGCGCTCCTGAACCACTGCAAGGAGGTTCGTGGAGATCTCCACATACTGGTCGTCGGTATAGGTCTTGGAAGGGTCTGCCTTGCGGTTGAACATGCCGGCCGCGAAGCTCTCGTTGATGGCCGTGAGCGATTCCGGAGGAACCGTCGCGAACACCTCGGCAACTAGCGTAGTGAGATTGCCCTTCTGCGCACCCTTGAGCGCCGCTGTGTTGACGTCAAGGTACTTCGAAGTCTTCTCTTCGGGAGAGCCGGGCATCTTCGCAATCGCCGCGTTGACATCGGCGAGGAACGAGGCCTGGTCTGCCGCGGCCAGCTGCTTCATCACTGAAGTCATGGACGCAGGGTTTGAGATTATGTCGCCTATCTTGCCACGAGCGTCGGCAGACGACATCGTCTTGTCTTGGGCGACCAGCACAGAGGCTATCGCCATTGTTGCCACCATCAGTAGTTTCTTCATTTGTTTTCTCCCCATTTTTATGGAAATCAATACCATGTCTCAGGCACCCAGACCACGTCGCCGGCACGGAGGACGATGTCCTTCTCGATCCTGCCCTTCTCGCCAATCTCGATTAGGTCTATGATGTAAGTCGACTTCTTGCCATCCTTGTCGCAGCGGCTCACGCGAATCTTTGACTTGTTCGCGAACGGCCTCAGGCCGCCAGCGGCCTGCAGAACCTTCGTAACCGTAAGATCCATCGTAGAAGGCATGTTGACAGGACCTGGCGAGGCAACCTCGCCAAGAACGGTGACAGTTCCCCACGGGCTTACGCCCCTGCCGTCGTACGGAGCAAAGGTAACCGTGATCTGTGGCTGCTTGTAGTATTCGGAATAGAGCTTAACGAGCTTCTGCTTTAGGGCGTCAAGCGTCAATCCGTCGCAAGCGACAGGAGACTGCAGGAGGTGCGGAAGCGTTATATCCCCGTTCTGGTCGACAAGAACCTGCATATTGACGGGCGGGGTCGCGCCTGAACCGACGACAACGACGAGAGCAATGCCGGGACGCACACGAGGCTCAAAATAAACAGGCCCGACCGCCGACCCCTGCTGGTCGTCGGGCCAAAGCATCTTGGCGAAATACTCGCATCCGCCTGCGCACATAAGCACACAGACGAAACACGCCAAGACGGCGATTCGTTTGCATAGTTTAACCATGTGTTGCATATTATACCGCAAAATGATCTCCCGTGTCAATGGCGATTCTGCGCTTTTCCTCCCCCAAATGGTGGAAGACGATTCTATGCGCCGTCGAAGGAATTAGCGATCCAGCCCTCTCGGGCCACTCGATTGCGAAAATGGCACCCCTTGCAAGGTAGTCCTCCCAACCGATTGCCTCCACATCCTCTTCGCCATGAAGCCGATAAAGGTCCATATGGACAAACAATACATCGGGCGACTGGTGCTCCTGCACAATGCAGAAAGTAGGCGAGGTAACGCGCCCTGGCACCCCAAGTGCGGCGGCAAGCCCCTGCGTGAAAGTCGTCTTTCCGGCGCCAAGATCGCCTTCAAGGCATACGACGTCGCCCGGTTTTAGCTCCTTTGCGAGCTCCTTCGCAAGCGCCCATGTCTCTTCGACCGAACCGACCTGAAATTCACCGTTAAGCATGAGAGGTAAGTTGAAAAGTTGAAAGGTTGAAAAGTTGGAGAGTTGAGACTAGTCAAGGATACCCTCGGTCTTCAGCTCCTTGAAGCACTCCTTCATGTAGCGCGAAGAGAAGGCGCAGGCGTGCGGCATGCGAATAAGGTTCCACGGCACGCTTTTCGCAGCGGCAAGCCCCTTGCCGCGCGGGCCGATCCTGGGGTTGAGAGCCGTCGGTTCGTGCTTGAAGACGTCGAGATAGGCGCCGGCAAGCCGTCCTTCCTTGATTGCTGCAAGGAGCGCCTCCTCGTCAACGGCGTTCCCGCGACCGACATTGACGACCACGCACTTCTTCGGCAGTCGGCGAATGAGCCGCACGTCGAGAAAATCGTCCGTTTTCGTATCCGATGGCAACGCAATTATGAACCAGTCGGCGCGGCGAAGAAGCGAACTGGGGATTTTTTCGGTTGTTGAACGTCCATCATGAAAGTTTTTCAAAGTGAAGATTCCGTGCCGAGTGATTCCAAAGCACTCGACGCCAAACGGCTCAAGGCGCGCGGCAATTGCACGACCAATGCGCCCAAAGCCCGCAATCACGGCCGTCGTGCCCTCCAAGTCGCTGCAGTGCTCGGAAAGCACCTTGCGCGGCCACATAGGGCCTTTCCAGAAGAACCCGCGAGTCCACGCGAGAAGGAAACCGAGGACCGTCTCAGAGATAATCGGACCGTGAAATGAGCCGAAATGGACCTTGACCCCCTTTGGCGCGTCCTGCCACGCGACAAGCTCACGCCCCGCCGCTGGCGTCGCAAGGACCTTGAGACTCGTCGCGCGCGCGAACCACTCCTTCTTGAAGTGCCAGACAACTGCATGCGTCGCGGACGGGAGCGCCTTAAGGAACGCCCGCTCGCTTTTGGCGCGCACGACGCGACTCCCCTTGGGAACGAGAGACCTGAAAAGCTTCAGGTCCCCGTCATTCGCCCGAAAGCACTTCTCGGGCCACTCAAGCCAAATCAAGTATCTATTCACGCCACTCTCTAGCCACTAGTCACTAGCCACTATCCACTACTCACTAGCCACTACTCGTCCAGCTTGCCCTTGTAGGCGACGCGGCGAACCTTGCCGATCGAAGTGCGCTCAAGGGGCTCTTTCCAGACAACGACCTTGCGAACGCGCTTGTAGTCGGCAAGCTCGGCGCTACGCTCCTGCGCATGCTTGACCGCGGCTTTCTCGACCTCGGCCCAGTCTGGGAGCGCACCGCCGTTCTGTTCCTTGAACCATTCCTCGTTAGGATAGACGATTGCGCCGACCTTCTCGCCGGGATCGCCGCCCATCGTATAACCAACGACGACAACGTCCTGGATCGCGGGATCCTTGCCAATGACGTTCTCGACTTCCTCGGGATAGATGTTCTTGCCCTCGCGGTTGACGATAAGCGCCTTCTTCCTGCCGCGGATCGTGATTAGCCCGTCCTCGTCAATGGACGCGAGGTCGCCCGTCGCGAACCACTCGCCGTCGAACGCCTCCTGCGTCGCCTTTTCGTTGTGGAAGTAGCCCTTCATGACGATCGGACCCTTCACCTGCAGTTCTCCTACTCCCGCCTCGTTCCTGTCGGCGAGCCTGACTTCGACTCCCGCACAGGGCTTGCCGATAGTGCCGACCTTGCAGCAGTCGGAGCTTGTGACGGAAACGACGGGCGAGCACTCGGTGAGACCGTAGCCCTCGACAAAGTTGACATGGAGTTTCCTGAAGCACTCGAGGACATGCTTGGGGCACGGTGCGCCGCCGGTTATCATGTAGCGAAGCCTACCGCCAAGCTTCTGGAGAACCATGTGCATGACAGGGCCCCTGATGTGCATGGCAAGGAGCGTGCGCGCGATCTTCGAGGAATCAAGGCCTTCCTGTATCTTGTCGTAGAGCTTCTCGCAAAGAAGCGGCACGGCGCAAAGGACAGACGGCTTGAGAAGCTTCATGTCGCGCGCGACCGTCCTGAGCGACTCGACGAACTGCATCTCGCACCCGACGAAGAGCGGCCCGAGGAAGTTCGCCGTGAAGCTGAACGCGTGGAAGAGCGGAAGGACGGTGAAGAAGCTGTCGTTCTCGCCTACGTCCGCGTGGAAGGTCTTGAACGCCCCGTCGATGTCGCTGATGAAGTTCCTGTGCGTGAGCATCGCGCCCTTGGGCTTGCCCGTCGTACCGGAAGTGTAGATGATCGAGGCAACGTCCTCCTCGCGGGCCACATGCGCGTCATACCACGCACCGCCGCCCGAAACGCGGAGCTTGTCGAACCCGACGACCTTGACTTTTCCGATGTTCTGCCCCTCGTTGATGACACCGTCGACGCAGACAATGCCCCTGAGCTTAGGCAGCTTCGGCGCGAGGCCCATCATCATCTTGAGGTGGTGGACGTCGGTCGTCACCACGACGGCCTCGGAATCTGCGAGAATGTACTCGACCTCGGCATCGTGGAGCTTGGGGTCAAGCGGCACGACCGAGACCCCCGCGCCAGACTGGGCGAGATATGCCTCAAGCCAAGTTGGGGAATTCCCGAGGATTATCGCCACGTTCTCCTCGCGCGGCTTCAGGTCGAAGCGCGTTCCGTAGCCCTCGGCGACGTCGCGCACGCGGGCGAGGTACTCCCGCCACGTGCGACGCATCCACGTCTTGTTTTCGCACCAGACGAGCGCGTTACGGCCAGGCCGCTCCGCGACGTTCTTTTCAAGCAATCCGCGAATTGTCATGTAATGACCCTCTGTTGTTGCGTGACATTATACCATAATTTGTCGCAAATGTGGCAATGCGTCGCACAACCACCGACAGCTGAACTTCTTGGACCAGACTTCCAATAGGCTATGCAAATAATCACTCAACGACATCAAGGCTTAGCTCCTGTGCAACGGCACGAACTATCCTGCCATAGTTCGTCGCTCCCGCAACCAGGAAAATCTGCGCCGGCGCAGAAACGAACCCTCCCGCCATCCCGCGGAGGAACATTTCGAATCGCGCTTCAGACATCTCGCGCGACGCGGCATACCCCACAAGCGAAATGTAAACCACTTTGGGCTTCTGCGCCATGATTTCCACAATCTTGCCGCGTATTGCGTCCGGCTTCCCGGCAATCGGAAGGAATATTCCGACGCCTCCAGACAAAGCCCTCAACCCGCCTTCCTCGCTAGACACGCCAACCAGATAGACATCGGCAACCTGAGGTGTCGGATGCTCCTCCGACGGAGGTTCATTTGTCTGTGGTGGTGGTACTGGCAGCGGTGGTGGTACTGGCGGCGGATCTACCTCTCCAGGCTGATTAACGGGGACGCTTGCCTCCCGCTTCGAACTGAATATGGCGATAGTGCCGACCAGCGCACAAATCAACACAAGGATGGCGACAGCAACCCTGCGTAGAAGTGCCGCCCGACGAATTTTCTTCTCCCGCTGCTCCTCGAACTCGCGAACGCATGTCGGCAGCTTTGGCTCGACAAACACTGACGGCTCGCCGACGGACGGCACAGACTGCATCGTGACCTCCGTCGCCATCGTGACCATCGTCCTTGCCGCTCCTGCCCGCACTTCGTTGTTCTGCAAAACTCGCCCGCCGCAGTCAATAGACGCAAGCCTGGCGACAAGATCGCGCGCAGTTGCCACGCGCCGCGAGACATCCTTCTTGCACATATCGCCGATGAGCTCGGCCAGCGAAGCGGGCACATCGTGCGCGATTGCCCGGACATCTGGGAAAGGATCGGCCGAAAGAAGCTGTTTTACGATGGCGCCGAGTCCATTGCCTTCATAGGGACGCGCTCCGGACAGCATTTCATATAAAACCACTCCAAGGCTCCAGATGTCCGCCCTGCCGTCCACGGAACTGGAGTCGGTCGCCTGTTCCGGAGCCATATACGCAGGCGTCCCGAAAACCGCCGACGCCATGGTGACCAGCGTATCCTGCTCACCGGTTCCTTTTGCTATGCCAAGATCTGCAAGTTTCGCGGAGCCATCGGCGGCGAACATGATGTTTTCCGGCTTGATGTCGCGATGAACCATTCCTCGCTCATGCGCCGTAACGAGCGCAGCAGCGACCTGCCGCGCTATACGTACAGCCTCGTCTGCTGGTATCCGCCCCCTCTCGTGTATCCGGTCACGCAAAGTGCCACCGGGCAGATAGTCCATGATAAGATAGTAAAGCCCCGTCGCCTCATCTCGCCCGGCGTCGTGAACCGCAGCAAGGTTTGGATGGCGTATGCTTGAGGATAGCTTCGCCTCTCGGATGAAGCGGGTGACGAAGTCTCCCCCTTTTCGCGCAACAGCCGCGTCGAGCACCTTCAGCGCGAAAAGCGAGTCAAGGACGCTATGCCTCACAAGGTAGACCGCGCCCATCCCACCCGTGCCGAGCGTGCGCTCGACTTTGTACTTCCCGAATGTCTCACCACTATTCAGCATCGCCGCGCCCTCCATCATGACGGAAGATCAATCCCTGCAACTTTCGCCTCCTTCTCGAACGAAGGCGGTTCGCAGAGTGCGAATCGCCCGGAGACGGCGCCGTCTGCGGAGATGGACTCTGTACACCAGTTCTGCAGTTCGCGCACCTGGTACTCGCCGCCGGACAGCGGCATAACTTCGGCGATGGACACCACCTTGCGAGACCCGTCGGAAAGTCGCGCCGTGTGGATGACGGCGTCGATGGCCGAGGCAACCTGTGCACGTAGCGCGGCGAGCGGGATGTCGATGCCGCTCAGAAGTGCACACGTCTCGATTCGCCTGAGGCAGTCCTCAGGCGAGTTCGCGTGGATGGTTGACATGGAACCGGCATGACCAGTGTTGAGCGCCTGCAGAAGATCCAGCGCCTCGCCGCCGCGTATCTCGCCGATTACAAGCCGGTCTGGGCGGAGACGCAGCGCCGAGTGGATGAGGTCGCGTATCGTCACTTCGCCCTGCCCGTTTTTGTCCGCCTTGCGCGTCTCGAACGATACGACGTGCCGCTGCTGCAGCTGCAGTTCGGATGCGTCTTCTATGACGAGGACGCGCTCTCGGTCTGGAATAAAGGAGCTCACGGCGTTGAGCACGGAAGTCTTGCCGGAGCTCGTCGCACCGGAGACTATGACATTCTTGTGAAGCGCGACAAGCGCACGTATGAGCTTTATCGTGCTCTCATCCATGCTGCCGAACGACAGCATCTTGTCGATGGTCAGCGTGTCCTTCTTGAACTTGCGGATCGCGATCACCGTGCCGACGCGAGCGAGCGGCGGTATGACGGCGTGGACTCGGCTGCCGTCGGGGAGACGTGCGTCGAGGCGCGGGTGCATTTCATCGAGGAGACGCCCCACGGACTTCGCGATGTTGGTGGCGGCGGCCTTCAAGGCCGGCTCGCTGACGAACTTCGCCGTGACTTCCTCGAGTCTGCCGCCGCGCTCGATGTAGACCTGCTGCGGCCCGTTTATGAGGATTTCCGACACGGAATCGTCCTCCAAATACTCCTTAACCGGAGCGAGGAACAAAACCAGAAATGAATTGGTGTTTTCCACTCAAGCCTCCTTTCGTCACTCAGTTTTGAATCAATTTTGACACTCCGCGTCTCCTCGTGCCGACTGACGACGACCCTCCAGGTGGCTTGCTTTGTCCTGATGCAGCAGGCGGACGACGCCCGGAATTCTCGAAACGGCTGAGAAACGCCCAGGCGCTGCGGATGTCAATCGCCACATTCACCTTCACGCTCCAGTCCTCGCCTCCAGCTGCAATCGTTCGCAGCATGCCGCTGCCATGCGCAGCCATCTCCGTGCGCAACTGCTCGCAGTCGTGCACAAATTCGTCGCGCCGTGCAACGGCCGTATCGTTGCTCTTGAACATGAGGTTCGCCTCAATGTGCAAATCAGTGCCGTCCACTCGAAACACGACGGCAAACGCACTAAGCTGTACGAGCAGTTCCTTTAGGGACCTTTGCTCCTCGTTCGCGTCTAACGGCAGTTCCGCAAGTCGTTCGGCATTGCCCACAAGTACAAATGCAGAACCGGGGAGCGGCGTTGCCGCCGGCGCAACAGCCAAGACAATGGCCAAAGAGTGTCTTACTCCGTACATCCCTCTACTTCACCTCCACTTTCATGAAATAAGAATCTGCACCGTCCGGCGGGATGACGGTGGCCTTTACCTTCCCGCCAACGACATCAAAAGTTGGTGCAACAGGCTTAAGGTAGTCAATGCTCTCCGCCCCGTAAACCTCAAAGACAGTATTTAGACGAGACACTACGGCCTCGGTATCCGCAACATCGACACCGTCGATAGAAAAGAGCATGTCAACTGATTTGCCGTCGGCATCCGGCGCGACATCATCTATCTTCAAATCCCCCTGCATAGGGACATCTATCAATGTCGGCGAGCCAAGTGCAAACGACATCCACGATGTCGTGGACGTGGCGGCGTTTTCGATTCCAACCGAATCCACCCACTTAACGTACTCCCCGTACGTCTCAATGTCGGCAGTCGCGTTCTTTGCCACGTTCGGATCCGCGAAAACGGACATGGCCGACTGGGCAGACGAAAGGTCTGCGTCGAAAAGCACCTGCGGCAAAACCGGAGCCAGATATTTGATCTGGATGCCATTCCAAGTCCCGGGGATGTCAACATTCCATCCTGTTGTTCCGATGCGCACATAGGCACGACACCCCTCGCCGACAGACAAGCTCGACACGTAGTTGCGACACGGATCGTCAACCCCGGCGGCCATCACGCCAAAGGCAGAAGAATTGACCGCCGGCGCATTGCCGTCGAAGATGACGTGGGTGAGCCTGTTGCATCCGGCAAACGCCCAGTTGCCTATGTTCGTGACACCCGCCGGAATGCCGACGGCATAAAGGTTCGTACATCCAAAAAATGCCCCTTCGCCAATATCTCGCACGCTGCCGGAGATCGACACGTCGACGAGGTTCCCGCAGCCGTCAAAGGCATTGGCGCCTATGCTGGTCACGCCCTCCGCGAAAACAGCCCGCTCCAGCCTGGAGCTTGCGAACATTCCCAGCGGTTCTGCGCTGAGGAGCGGCAGCAGAGACGAACCCACAGGAGCAACCCATTCCCGCTTCATGATGACGTCCGACGAAAAGGTGACACACAGGATGTTGCTACAGCCTATTCTCGCAAACGGCTTGTTGTCCGCATACCAACTGTATCCTGTACGCGCCGTCTCAATTGTCCAAGTCCCAATGTTTGTGACACCTGAATCGAAAACCACATTGGTTATCATTTCGCGGGCATCTCCAAAGACGACGGGAAGTCCTATGTCGCACACATGCTGGGACACCGTGACATCCCTGAGGTTCGCGCAGTCGGAAAACGGCGAATATGTGGATTCCTCCCACTCCATCAACGCCTGCATCTCGCTCAAGCCAATGCTGGGAAAGACTGGACGGGGTCCAGCCCAAGCACATTCGATGTTGGTCACCGTCGATGGTATGGTCAAAGAGACCAGATTGGAACATCCGTTAAACGCAGTCCGCGAGATCGACTTTACGAAGGGGGGTATTTCACACTCCATATGATCTTTGAGATCCACAGACACAAGCGTGCCGTCGAACGTTACGGAGAACACAGGCTCAAAAGCATTCGCCGGAACGGCTCCGACGGTCTCCGCATGAGCCACAGTTCCCATGCAAACGACCATGCCAAACAACGGTCTCAGCATAAAATTGCCACATCTCATCTCAACATTCCCTCCTTCGGCAACATTACCGTTTCCCGATTCATTCATCGTCGTCGTCAATCGCCACGTCCGTGGGTACGGAGTTCGTGGCGGCAGTGCCGAACTCAGCCATGTGCGACCACGCAAGGTCAAGCCTAGCCCTAACCAGAATCGACACCACACGTCCCGACAAACGCGGCTCAAGCCCCACCAGCAGCCCGTTCCCATATGTCTGGGATAGCAATGGCAGGGAATCAACAAGATCCTTGGAATACCTCTTAGCCAGGACCTCGGATTTGAACGTCCCGACAAGAGATGTCCGAACTTCAACGCCATCGACGCGCACGCGAACCTCCGCCGTGTCCATGGCGCGCAGCATTCTGCTGAATACGCGCATGTCCTTGGTGTCCTCAGGGAACACACCAGACCATGCTGGCGCATTCAACACAATGCCTATCGCGGAATCCCCGTTTTTGACGTTTGTCACGGCCTGCGACCGCGCGGGGGGGGGCTCAGTCTTGTTAGGTCGCTGAAACGCATTAAGATTGTACAGAAATTCGAATTGCGCAGACGACTCCTTCTCCTCTATCTTGAGGCTGATGCATTCACCACCCTCAGGATTCATCTTGAGTTCGTGGACTGGGCGCAGCCTCGTTCCGCCTCGGACATACCGGCCCTCCCCCTCTTTTGCAATTTCCGAAGCCATGGCGACAATATTCGACAAAACGCCCTTCTCGCTCCCGTCAAAAGTTATCTCGCCGCAGATTGCAAGCCGCAATGGCTTCTTTGACACGATGTACACATTGGCCAAAAGCGCTACATCCTTCTTGAAAAGGTCGAAGTCCGGGCCGCCGTCACTTGCCGCCTTGCTCTCCTTCTTTGCATTTTCCTTGTCGTTCTGTATGCGCGTCCAGAGGTCGCGATCCATTTTCTTCTCGGCCTGTCCAGTATTCAGGTAGAACACGCCATCAGCAGCGGCGTCAACACTCTTCCAGACGTCAGGCGTTCCGCCGACCGACCGCGCGGAGGTGAAAACCGCAATCAGGCAGATGAGGGATGTCGTAACCGTTCGCACAATTTTCACTTAGATCCACCTTTCTTTTTCACGCCGGTCTCGCCCCATGCAAAACCGAACTTCATCCTTTCAATCGGCCATAGCATCAAGATCAGCTCCCTGCCACCCTTCTTCCATGCCGAAAGAATGCGCTGACCCGACTTGTCCATCGGTATCTCGTGCCGCATCACATATCCCGCCTCCTTGAAACTCGCGTAAAAACCGCTGCGGACCTCGGCAAATGCATTTGTCGCCGTGCCAGTCATCTGCCATGTCTTGCCGGAGGTATCGACACGTTTCTCGGCAACAAGTGCCGGAAGCCTGAACGGACAGGGTTGTTCTGCCGCGCCGACATGAAGCGGAAGAGGAAGAAAGGCAAGAAGAATGTAAATGTGTTTCATGACATGCACCTTATTGCGCGTAATTGTAGAGCGTCCGTCTGTATTCTTCGACCGTAGCCGTCCCCTCGTCCGGGGAAACCATATCCTCCGTCTCCATCTTTGGCCACGGTTCGAGAGATATCCGCCAGACGTCTTCGACATATCTGTCATGGCGGTATTTGGACTCGTCCTCTCCTTCGTCGTTTCGCGGGAAACGCCTTAGAACATACGACTCCGGCGAGAAGCCGTCGCCTGCCAAATCGCCGTCATCGCCAGGGTCTTGGGTATATGAGATATCGTATTGGGCGCGATACAGGGCCTTGTCGTCGTTCTCGCCATTGCCCTGAAGGACACTTGATGCCGCTATAGCCCCGACATAGGCGGCGGACACCTTGCCCATCTTGACCACCATGTTCCCGACAACAAGGCGAGACCAAGGGGTTTCGCCGACATAATGGCCATCACCAAACTGCTTGCGGGAAATGTTGTGCGAACCACCTCCAAATGACGTCCAGAAATCCCCGCCGTTCGGGTCGACGGCCAGCTCCCTTTTGTTCCTGTCGAGAAAATATGCCTTCACGAGGTTGTTAATGTCGGTCCCTGAGACCCCATATCTGTCGCCGGCAAGCCATGCGTGGTTGCGGTTCGCCTCCTGGAGGCGAAGTTTCCCGACGAATATCTCGTAGGTCAGAAGCGTCCCACCAAATAGAAGCAGCAGGACTGGCATCATGAGAATGAACTCAAGTATGACGGAGCCGCGCCTCATTGGTTACCGTGCCCCTCTCCCGAGCCGCCACCCGGCGTACCTTCAGCTCCAATGCTGAGTATTTTCTTCAATTCCATCCCACTCTGGTTGACCATTGTCTTGAGCTCGGCGCCGGAAACGTCCGTCACCATCGTGCCCGCAAACTGGACAAGCGACATGTACTTGTCAATACCCTTTATCTTCGCCACTGCGGCATTGAATTTCTTCAGTAGTTTCGCCAGCAACTTGTCGATTTCTGCATTGATGTAGTTGCACAACTTGTCAATTGCCTTGTCAAGTATCTTGTCCAGGATTTTCTTTCCGATCTCCATCCAGTCCTCCCAGGTCATGTTCAAAAGCCGTTGAAACGCAGCCTCAACCTTTTCCCAGGACAGGTTCCTGAGGAACTCCACAATGGACTTGCCGTTGATCCCAAGCTCGCCGAACAAGTCTTTCAGAAACGGGAACTTCTTCGTGAGCTTGTCCAGCTGCTTGTCAATGGCCTTCGCAAACGCCGAAGCAAGGATGGTCTCGCCCGTGGCAATGAGGTTGTCCACCGCTTCGTCGAAGCCCTCGCCGTCGAGCCAAGTCCTGGCGACCTCTCCGGCTGCGTCCGCGATCTTGCGGGCGTCCTCATCCGACACGCCGTTGCTCCTGAGAAGCTCATACAAGGCCTCTCGCCCGGCCGCAGTAAGCGCACCGTCGTCTCCCGAAAGATCTGCGATGATTCCCTTCGCCAGAATCTTCACCTCGTCCGGAAGGTCGGATTCGTCGATCCACTCCGCGAGAAGCCCGCCTTCGCCGAACAGGATGTCCTTCCCGGCGTCCACGAGTTCCGTTCCGAGCTTGCCCCAGTCGGCGTCTGTGCCGTCGAACAGGCTTGCCACCGCGCCGGTCACGTCGCCGGCGATCTTCTTCGCCGTCTCGGGGTCAATGCCGACTTTCTCAAGTGCGTCGGCAATGGCCTTCCGCGTCGCTTCGTCGATTGCTTCGCCAACTGTCGTTGTACCAGCGAGGATCTCTGAAACCTTCTGCTTCACGGCCTCGCGCTGTGCGTCGGTAAGCCCGGGGATGGCGTCGATCGCGGCGCCGATGCCGCCTTTGACGAGGTTGTCGGTGTTGGACGGATCCTTCAGGATGTCGGTCACACCCTTGCCGATCTGCTCGGCGGACTCCTTTGAAAGCCCAGCTCGCTCAAGCGCCTTCGAGACGGCGTCGCCAACAGCCTCTTTTGCGACGTCGGCGACGGACTTGTCGTTCATCAAATCAGCCGCAGCCTTCTTCGCCGCAGCCTTCTGCTCGTCCGTAAGGCCGGGAATCGCGTCGATCGCCGCGTTTACTGCGGCCTTCTGGAGCGCATCGGTCTTCCCGGTGTTGACGAACTCGCCCACCCCCGCACCGATTTCCGCCGCAGTCTCCGGATTTACGCCGGCCCTCTTCAAGGCCTCGGTCACAAGTGCCCCTGCGTTTTCCTTCGCCACGTCGGCGACGGACTTGTCTCCACTTATCACGCTAGCCGCCGCTGCCTTGGCTTTAGCCCTCTGCTCGTCGGTAAGCCCAGGAATCGCGTCAATCGCCGCGTTCACGCCAGCCATGGTCAAGGCGTCCGTCTTCCCGGTCTTTACGTACGCATCGACCCCGGCGCCAATCTCGTTGGCTGTCTCCGTCTTTACTCCGGCCGCCTTGAGCGCCTCCGTAACGGCGTAGCCCGCCTTTTCGGCCGCCGCCTGGCCAAGAGTCTTCTCCCCTGAAAGCACCTGTGATGCCGCCTCCTTCGCATTCGCCCGCTGTTCGTCGGTGAGCCCTGGTATTGCCTCAATCGCGGCATTAACTCCGCCAGCCACCAGATTGCCGGTATTGGACGAATCCTTCAAGACGTCCGTCACGCCCTGCCCAATCTGCGCCGCCGTGTCCTTGGACACGCCTGCCTTTTCCAGGGCCGCCGCGACGCCCTGCCCCGCTGCCTCTTTCGCGACGTCTGCCGCCGTCTTGGTGCCGTTCAGGTAGTCCGACGCCGACTGCTTCGCCGCCGCCTTCTGTTCAGGCGTCAAGCCCGGGATGTTGTCAATGGCCTCCATCACCCCGGCGCGCAGCAGGGCTCCCCCGACCTCGCCCACGTTCACACTCTTGCCCTCACGTGTCTTCTCCACGGCGGAAAGCAGCGTCTGTTTCGCCGACTCGTCTTTCACGTATTTGTTGACGGCGTCCTTCACGGCGTTGAGCGCGGCCTCCTTCGTCGCGCCCTTGTTGCCCTCCAAGTATTCGCTGATGGCGGCGTTCACCACGGCCGCCTCCTTCTTCCCCATGTTCTTCTCCACCACATACTGCAGCTCGATGGACGCAGCCGTCTTGAGCGCCGTGGTGTTCTTCGTGTCGGAGACGTACGCGGAGAGGTTTTCGCCAATCGCCCTGGCCTTCTCCTCCGACATCCCGCCCTTGACAAGACTGTGCTGGAGCGCCTCGATGCTCGCAGTCTGGAGCGACCCGTCGATTCCCGCAAGCTGGTTCACCACGCCCTTCGCAATGGTCTTCTCGTTCGCGCTCAGGTCTTTGTTGGCGTCTATAGCACTGTTCAACCCCCCACGCAACAGTGCGTTCCCTACCTCGCCCACGTTCACGTTCTTGCCCTCGCGGGTCTTCTCCACGGCGGAAAGCAACGTCTGCTTCGCCGACTCGTCCGTGACATACTTGTTCAGCGCGTCCTGCACGGCGTTGAGCGCAGCCTCCTTCGTCGCGCCCTTGTTGCCCTCAAGGTACTCGCTGATGGCGGCGTTCACCACGGCCGCCTCCTTCTTCCCCATGTTCTTCTCCACCACATACTGCAACTCGATGGACGCGGCCGTCTTGAGAGCCGTGGTGTTCTTGGTGTCCGAGACATACGCGGAGAGGTTTTCGCCAATCGCCTTGGCCTTCTCCTCCGACATCCCGCCCTTGACAAGACTGTGCTGGAGCGCCTCGATGCTCGCAGTCTGGAGCGACCCGTCGATTCCCGCAAGCTGGTTCACAACTCCCTTCGCAATGGTCTTCTCGTTCGCGCTCAGCTTGCTGCTGTTGTCGATGGTCGTGTTCAACCCTCCGCGAAGAAGTGCATTCGCAACCTCTCCTGACTTGACTTCCTTCCCCGCCTGCGAATCGGCTGCAGACTGCAAAAGCGTCGCCTTCGCGGACTGGTCTGATATGTAGGTGTCAATCGCCTGGCTCAAAGCGGTGTAGGCAGCGCTCTTTGCCGTGCCTGACTCGGAGAAATAGTCGCCAAGCGCGGCGTTTATCACCGAGGCGCCATTCTTGCCAACGCTCTGCGACACGGCGGACTGCAACTCTGCGAGATGCGCCTGCATATACGCTGATGACGAGCCCTGCCCGGACGCATCCGCCTTGCCGCCGTCCGCATACAACACAGCTGCGGACAGCGCCGCAAGTGCGAGAATCATCGAGGAGATAAGATTCCGATTCATTTCCGCACCTCCTCGGCAATCTTGAACGCATTGACGATTTCGTCCGCCCTGGCGAAGTCAAACCACTGGAAAACGGTCTTCTTGTGCCCCGTTCCCAGATAGGCCAGCGCAAACAGGCGCGGGTGGTTCCTGTTCACATAGGCGTAAAGCCGCACGTTCGAACCATCAGAGGCCCTGTACCAGGCATACGGCTCGAAACCCCTGCGGACGGAAGACGGCAACTTGACAAAGTATGACGACATCATCTTCGCATGGTCTGACGAGAATATCAAGTCGAACACGGGTTTCTTTCCGTCCTGCATGATCTTCGCAAGCTGCCACGCCTCCTTGTAGTCCTTGGCGTTTCCGACAAAGTCATGCGCCATCTTGAGCCTCAGCGCCGAGCGCGTCTGTATAGCCTTTAGGTTCGCGGCCTCGTCACTCTCGGGATGCTCCGCCAAAAGCGGCATATCCGACGTCGATGGGTATGTTGAATCGAACTTCTGTCTTGTCTTTGCCGTCAATGCCGCCAGCGTCATCGGCAGGAGATGCTCCTTGGAAAGAACCGACTCCGCCGACGGGATCTCGGCGATCTGCTCGCCTCGGAAGCGCTCTCCGCTCAGGAAGGCGAAGTCCGTCACCTTGCGGACTGTCACCACCGCGCCATCGACCACCACGGCATCGCCATAGTTCTCCGCAACAAATATCGCATCCCACCATGGGTTGTAGAACCCAGCGATCGACCCCTTCTCTGAAACAGGCCCTCTCAGCTGCACAACGCCGACAAAGAAATCGCGAATTTGCTCGTCGGAGAAGTTCGCCTCCTTCAGCGCCCGCCATTTGTTCGCCGCGTCCTCGGAGAAAAACGCCTTTACCGCAAACTCGGAATTGGTGGCCATGGCCTTCCGGAAATGATGTTCCGTATAGGCCGCCTCGACGAACGCAACCGCCGTGCTTTCGGCGATCTCGCCAACGGCATCAGCGCAGAGTCCATTTATGCACATAAGTCCTCCGGCAAGGAAAACTGATAATTTCATCTTCGCCATATTACCTCCTACAAAACCTTGTTTTTCTTCAGAAGCTCATCTAGTTTCAGCTGATGCTCGTTGCCGGGCATCATGTTCTTCAGATTGAGAATATGCCCCGAGTCCGGGTCAAGCGGGTGCCAGCTCCGAGACTGATCGTTCGGATTGAGGGGATTCTCGTTCCCGACGTCCGTAGCACTTTTCGCAGTCTCCTTCCACCTCCACGTATCTCTTGCGGCATCTAGAACCTCCGCGCCGCGTCCGGCATACCGAAGCGGCAGAAGCGTGGCGTCCCAGTCCTGCTCACAGAGGTTCCACATCTGCTTGAACTGCGTTGCGTTTCCGTCACAAACGCATCCCGCCATGATCTTCGGGTCAGCCGCCTCGGTAGGCTTCCCGTCTTTCCACGCGCCGTTCTCAAAATGATGCGCTCCATTGCTCCCATAGTTCAAATTGTGCGCGTCCGAGAAGGCGTCGTATGTAACTTGGTACATGCGCGGGCCGTCATTTTCGCCGCCGCGCCTCAGCCGACGGACGCCGGCGCGTGCGGCTGACATCGTCCACATGTAGTTATGACCCAGAGTCTTGCCCTTGTACTTCACCCCGCTCGAAGGAGGGTCAAACGCGCTCAAGACACTCTTCTCCGAGACCTCGTCCTCGTCCGACCCCCAGAAGTTGTAGAGCTGCACAAACGGGTTGGAGTGCTTCATCGCAACGCCGACTACGATCGTGCCCAGCCCGTTGAAGAACTTCTCGTTCAGCACCCACGGCTCGCACTTCTCGCCGACGTAGCGGTCGTCGAATATCTCCTTGTCGTCGCCATATATGCGCGCATGGCCGTTGACCACGCCGGCGACGCAATCATTACGGAAGTTCCATGCCCTTGGCCCGCCATCAACCATGCAAGCGCAACTCTCATAGTCAGAGCGCTTTTGATCAAGAACACAGCGATCAAGGTAGCCACTTCCGCCGCCGCCCGTGTGATATGGGCTCACTGTCGCATCCAAAGAACAGCTGCCAGAACCAACCAACGGCTTCAGAGGTTTTAGAAATTCATTGGCATTTAAGGTCTTTGACATATAGCCGTGCCGATTGTCGTCAGCGATTTTCTCGTCAAACAATGGCGGTATCATGTCGATGAGCAACGCACTTGTAACCTCGCTAGGTATTCCTGACGCATATCCGTCCCCTGCGTATCGAGGCTTCAATCCACAAAACCACTTGGGGAAGTGATAATGCCCCAGTCCTCTGTGCCACCACTTGACCTTTGGGAATCTCCGTTTGTGCCTTATCGACCCCCAATCGCAGTATATTTCCGCTCCTTCTTTAACCTTGCATTTGCCCGTCAATAACGCGCACATACATAGATCCGCCCAAATCGAGAGCAATTTCGGTTTTTGAATGCAAATCCACTTGGCCGACGACCAGTCATAGTCTGAATATAACGCAACAGTATTACTTGACTTTGGGCACATGGCGAAGAGATTCGAGCCAGACCAATTACCTGTGGAAGGGGTGATGTCGGCATATTGATCCACAAGCCCCCCGACCAGATTGTTAAGAATGCTTGAGAGCACTTTACGCAATGCATTGCCGACGCCGGGAATACTGGAAGACGTCTTCTCTCCATCCCCGGCATTAGGAAGCCACGCATTTTCCAGGAAAAGATTGGCAATATGATTCCCTCGACTAACATAGCGCCTCAAGAATTGCAAGCCTGCTCCTGTTTCGTTAATGTTCGAATCTTTATAGCATCGCTGAATGCCCAGTGATCCCTCAGTTCGGACTGTACTCGGCATGCCATTACCTCCGCCTGTGGCATACCACTGAAGAAAGCTGTTGATCTCGCCTTTCTGCAAAGTGCCATTCGCGCCACCTCTGATAAACCATTGATCCAATCCCCAGCCTTTTCGCTCCCCTTCTGGGCTGGCAGTGTCAAGTGGGAACAGAGAGTAAAGTGGCTCTGACGTGTGCCCAGTCGTGTTCATCTGCAGGAACAGGCGCTCGCATGGCTCAGTATTGTAGAGGGGAGAGAAGAAGTCTGCCGCCTGGTCACCCTCGCTGCCGTTGTCTCCCATCTGGTATGGATTCGATCCTCGTGGGATGTAGAAATACGCGCTGTAGTTCTTCAGCGCCTTGTCGGCTTCCATCCGTGGATCCTTGAGCATGGATGCCAGCACGAACTGCGCCGTTGTCTTCATCGACTCATACATGTTGACGTTCACCGCGCTCAACATTGCATTCATCAACTGTATGTTCTTCTTGTCTGCATCAATTGCCTTGCCAAGCTGCGCACCCCAAACCGTATTAACAGCCAAAGAAGCACTTCCCGAGGCCCCAAGTCGCCCTTGCTGGCGAATCCGCTCTGCCTCCTCCTGGGCGCCAGCATCTCCTTCCGACTCATATGCGCCAGCGTTGCCAGACTCCATCTCGGCCTGCCACTTCTCGCCATGTTCATCAAGTCTTTGTTCCTCTTCAATCTTTCTATCTCGCTCGTCTTCAAGCTCCGCCTTGCGCTTGGCATATTCTTCCGGATCGGATGTGTCTAGTGCGTCAATCTTCGCCTGATACTCTTGAGTAATCAATGCCTTCACTTCTTCCTTTATTTTTCTTTCGCACTCTTCCTCTAGTTCCGCCTTTCGAGTTTCATAGTCTGGATCGTTCTTGTCCAACTCATCTATCTTCTTCTGGTACTCATCGCTGATTTCATCCTCTCTCTTGTCTATTTTAATCTTCCTGTCGCGCTCTTCCTCAAGCGCCGCCTTGCGAGCACTATAATCCGGATCGTTCACATCTAGCGCATCTATCTTCGCTTGATAATCGTTATAGATTTCTTCCTCCCCAGAAACGTCATGATCATCATCACCACCTGACTCTTGTTCTTCGCCTCCAGACAGTGCAGCCAAGGCTACATCTGAATTATCCATACCAGAAGAAACGGAATTGAGCAGCTGCTGTAGTTCTTCAAACGACTTGGCATCATACCTATGGCCATTGAATCTAATCTTATGATTCGGGCTTTTCCCCGGTTTAGCTTTCGGTCCAGATCCACACCACCATCCAATGCCCTCCTGCTCGTGATGACGGTTGCACTTCAAGTTCGCCCATCTTGAAGTAAGGGCATCAAACACCATCAAAACGGCCGATATCCACCCTGCATCAAGATTAAAATTCGCCACAAGATAACTGTGGTATGCCTTTGCATTCTCATAATCCTCTCTGAATCGCTTTTCCGTCAGCCTGAGCCACCTATACGTGATGTAGTCCATCTGCATGTTCGTCATGTGGACGTAGGTCCACGACATGGCACGGTTGATCGTGGCCATGCGGCTGAGGCCGTCAGCCTGCACGACTGCGGCGGAATAGGCCGCCGCGTCGCATGCGTTCTGCAGCTTGATTCTCGTGCGGACGGTCTCGCCTACCGCGTAGATCGACGCACAGAGCACGAAAAGGAAAAGGAAGAGGCACAGTGTCACCATGACGACAAAGCCCTCCTCGTCCCTGCGCAGGGACGACAGGCGGTTCAGCATCTTGGCAAGTGATTTCAGCATAGATCAGTTCCCCACCTGCCTTTCAATGGAAATGGGACGGACAGGAGCAGGCTGAATTGTTTTTATCGGATACTCGGGCAATACCTTAATCGGAGTAACAACAGGATAGACAGGAGGCATGTACGGAATAGGATCAAAGATAGGTTCAGGCATTGGAACATTCTCTAATGGAGGGTCCTCTATGGGAGGGGGCAATACTTGACTTTCTATACCGAGATATACCTTGTCCCTTTCCGCCGCGAGGGGGAATGTCTCGGTCTTGTACGGCTTGGCGAGCGTGTACGACTCGCGGATGTACAGATACTGGCGAGAACCATCCTCCACAGCGTCTCCAGATGCTATCAACCCACCCTCGGCAGGACCAGAATCCCAGCCGTTTGGTTTCGGATTGTACGCAAAGACAATGGAGCCAAACGGGATTACAAGTGGATACTTGAAATCTACCGTCGCCGTTACAGACGGGAAGTCGCCCGCATACTCCGACACGGAAACCCGCACCTGCTTCGCGATGTTGTCCGAACATGGCACATCGTATGTGCCGTATATCGAGGGAATCTGAATCGGCTTGGTCCCCGTGTCGGAAAAACTGATCCACCCAAGCACCATGCAGGCCGCCTTGTGGGCCACGCCGGAATCGCTGGCCGAGTAATCTCCGGGATTATAGACGAGCGCGGCTCTTGCTGCGCAGTAGGCGGCATACACCGTCATCTGCCGTGCAGTCAGGACAAGCGCTGCCTGGATGATGAAGAACACGAAGAACACGAACACGGGCAACACAAGCACCGTTTCGAGCATCACCGAACCACGCCGTCTCATGGGGAGGCCCTCAAATATGCGGCATAGGCAAGCGTGGCGGCGGTTCCAAGGGCGATCGCAATTCCAAACGGAACCCGCACGCGCTCGTCCGAAACAGGCGGCAGAGCGGCCCTTCCCGCCCTGCGGTCGTAGCGCCAGTCGAAGACACAGCGAAAGCCATGCTTGACCCTGGCAAGCGACACCCGCCGCGAGAGCATCATGAACACAGCCACTGCAAGGCCGATGACGGAGACGAAAAGAAGTTCCGCAACGCAGAGGCGGAAACCCGCCAGTACGCCGCATGCAAACAGCATCTTCACGTCTCCGCCACCGGCGGATCTCATGAGGAACGGCAAAAGCAGGAACGCTCCGCAGACGAGTCCGCCAAACGCGCCATCCAGCATGCCCCCGACACCCTCCCCCGCAAAGCGAACGGCAAACGACACAAGCACCAACGCCATGTTCCAGGCGTTTGGCAGCGTGCGCGACCGGCAGTCCTTCCAGCAGAGGACCGCCAATACCGGCGCGGCAAAGCAGAGTGCCAGGAGCGGGTGCATCCAACTACTCGTTGCCGAACTCGCCACCGATCTGATCACCCAGCTCGTTGGCAGTCTTATTTTCCGTATTCTGATTCCCTCTGCCGGAATCAAGGTCGTCGGCCGCAGTCTTAACCTCGGTCGTGTTCTTGGCGTTCAGCGTCTTGTTTGTGCTGGACAGCATGTTCCGTAAGCTTCCGCTGAACACCATCACGAGCGCCACTACGGCGGCTCCGATCAGAAGAGCAATCACGATGTACTCCATCGCGACAGCACCCTTCTCTTCGCCAAGTAGGCGCCGCAGGATGCGCCCCATCCGTGAATCCTTGAACCATGAGTTCTTCATTTTTTCTCCTTTTTGTTGTTTCACACATCAGGGAATGGGGAGCGAAACCCCCGTCAGCATTCTCTGAAAAAACTGGACAAACTGTTGACCATGCCCCGTATAGCCCTTGCCGGGTTCAAAAAGGTCAACCCAAAACCATACGACCGCAAAAGCCATGAACGATGTGACAAGCAGGTACTCCAGTACGACCGATCCGCTTCTGCACAGGCAGGTGCCGACATGTCTGCAGCGCTTCATTTGGCCACCTCCCCCTCCGTACCGCCCTTGAAGCAATCCACCCACGCCTGCTTAAGATAGCTATCGCCGGGGATGCCGAGTTCAAGGGCCCTGCGCTCAGCAGCGGACTGCTCCTCAGGGGTCTTGCCGTTGCCCGAAAGCAGCATTACGCCGATTTCCCTGCGCAGCTCCCTGAACCGAGCGTTAACCTGTTGATTGAAATCTTGCGGCACGAAACCACATCCCCGGCCGCGAAGCTGGCAGGCCATTCCACCCGCGATTACCCCACGACGCGTCTGGTCAGAGGCGAATGTGCGCACTAGCTGCCGAACGAACGCCACGCGCCTAGAGTTCTGTTTCTCGGCATAACGCGCCCACTCCAGAACCTTGTTCCCCTTGTCGGCGTCGACGCTCGCCCTGACCTCCGCCATCACAGCGGAGAGCCGCTCGTCCTTTTTGCCAAAGCAGAAGTCACGGTATGAGTCAAGAAGTGTGAACACCTCAGGGGCCCTGAACAAAAGCGGCTTGAACCGCTCGTCCAGAATCGTGGAGTCAAAATCGCCGTCCAAGCTGTTCAGGTATGAAAAGAACACATACACGCCCACCGTCTCGTCGTAGACGCCCGAAGCTTTGCCGTCCGCATACCCCGGCATGGGTCTGCCGAGGCTGTCGCAGGAATAGACGGCCTTCAGGCGGTCGTCGTCAAACAGGCTCGCGCAGACCGGCGGTTCGGCGTCGAGCTTCATGCCGAGGCCATCGAACTGGAAACCGAAGTTCTTTAGCTGCGCGATGATTCCCGGAAGCGCGGCATTCGCCTCGATGAGCTCCTTGCGCCGCGTGGCAAGGACAGGGAAACTTATGCAATCCTCCGCGCTGGGGAGAGGCAGTTCTTGATTGAATTCCGCAAACGACCATTTCGCCACGGCCATGTAGTTGTCCCGAAGCCGGCGGTAACTGTCCCGCAGTGCGAGAACCGGCGCCCTGAACGCCTTGGACTGCTCGTGTACAAGCGGCGAAACCGGCAGCCCATCCTTCTTCCGGGATGTATTGCGCTGCGCATTTCCCGCGACAATGCGATCCAAGTCGGACAGGACGGCATCCGCCTTGTCCACGGAGGAAAACCCCTGCATCGCGCGCTGCATGTCGTCGTACTCTGAAAGCGTCAATGCAATCTCGGCCTTGAGGGCGACAAGCCTCTCGACGATCTTAGACTGGTATGGCCGGGGGGAATGCGAGCAGCCTGAAAGCACTCCGTCAATTCCACGCAGCAGCTTCCGCAGCCTTCCCACGTCCGGCTCCATCGCCGTGAAGGCCTCCTCTGCCTCAAGCAAATGCGCAATGACGCCGTGGGTCGTCTGGGCGTCCTTCATCTCGGCTACGGCCGTGGTCGCATTCCACTTCCAGTTGTCGTTGTTGACGGATATAAGCGGTCCAAACCGGGTGTTGACTTCCCTCAAATTGGCCTTGCCGCTGGCCAGCGCCTCCTTTATCCCGTTCCAGGCGTCGAACGTCTCTTTCCACAGCTTGACGTTTTGGACGAGCTCGAGGCGGCGCTCCACGTCGTTGGCGTGCCCACGCGCGTCGGAAGCCTGCCTGAGCTGCTCCTGGGCCAGGTCGAACTGCTCCTTGGCCGCATACCGCTCGGCCTCGATACGCATGGTTTTAGCGCTTGGCGATGCGAGAGTGTATGCAAAATAGGCACCGAGCGCACAAGACAGCGTGAGGAAGACGACAGCCGCCATGCGGAGAAAGTGCGACCTGACATGCACTACACGCCTGTCGAGGAAACGATAGTCGACGTACGCCACGGAAACGATATCGCCATCCTGCAGCATTCGCCCAGTCTTGATGGCGTCGTCGGCGAGAATGACTCCGTTCACCTTCGTGCCGTTTCGGCTGCCGCAGTCCCTGACCCAGCACGACCCGTCGGACTTGAGCTCCAGCACGGCATGTAGATGCGAGACGAGCTGGTCGGATATGCATATCTCGCACTTGGGGTCCGAGCCGATTCGCATCGTATCCTTCGTCAGCTGGACAGTTCTGCCCCTGTCGGCACCGGACAACTGCTCGATGACGTGATACTTCTCCATCGCCTTGCCAGCAGAGGAGAAGTCCCTCTCCACAATCAGTTTGCAGTCCCCAATGCTAAACACATCACCAGCGTCAACCTTCTGCTGGGAAACACGTCTGCCTGCGCAATATATGCCGTTGCGGCTCTCCAGATCCTTGACGACAACCGACGACCGGCGGAGAACAAGCATGGCATGCCTGCCGCTCACGCTCGTACAACCGTCCGGAACCGCCCAGGCGCACTTCTGGGAACGCCCGATCAGAAGCGTAGGCGGCATATCCGCACCGCGAATCTCGTGCAGAATGCGGCCCTGATATTCCAGTCGCAGCGAAAGCTCCTGCCTCTTTGCCATTACTGCCAATCCCTCCGCTTGATAAGTTCATAACGAAAGTCGAAATCCTGAAACAGCGGGGTGAAGGCCGACTCGCTCAGCGACTGGATCGACATCATCGTCTCCTTTCGCCCGCTCACCTTCGCCTCAAGATACGAAAGCTTCTGCTGATTGTACCAAACGGTCTGCGCCTCACGCAGGCTGGCAAGCATCCTCACGGCGTCGTTGACTTCGGCGGTGCTCCCGGCCTTTGCGGCCTTGACAAGGGCGCTTTCTATGCGCATAAACGCGGCCTCCCAGTGGACTGGCGCCTTCTGGTCAAGGAATTTCTTCGCCTCGTCGAGGTCTGTCCCCACGTCGGTGCGGCGGCGGTACCAGCCGCAGCCCTCCCAGTGCTCGGGAATGCGCTTGTTGGCGTATATGACGAAATGGGCTATCGACGAGCGAAGGAACTCCTCAGCACGCCATTGCGCGGCAAGCGGCACCTCAATGCATATCAGGAAGGAATCCGACGCGCGACGAAGGAAAATGAAATATCCGAAGAACTCATCCTCCCCGTCCCGCCGCGTGTAGTCGAGGTACGAAAGCGGGACACCGGCGCTTGTCGTAGTGCCAATGAACCGACGCATCCTGTTCACGCCGGCGCTGAAGGTGCGATCAGACTCAGACATCCACCGCACCGCCCGGTCAAACGCATCGCGATGGTCCTCTTCGAGCGTGGCTGGGTCTGAGACGGTTCTGACGATGATTCCAAGCGGGATGTCGTGCAGCTGTCCCAATGCGCTGTTTACGACAACCTTGCCCGGCTCGTTTGTGGAAACCGACGATCCGTGGATGCCGGGATAGACGATGGCGAGATAGGGAGCGATCAAGACATAGTCGTTGAGGTCTTTGCCGTCAGAAGACTTCGGCCACGACGTGAATTCCTCGGGTTTCGGACGCAGGACGGCGTACAGCGTCACCAACGTAGCCAGCAGGACCACGATGGGCACGACCCACATGAACGTCCGGTTCCGCTGCTTCGCCCTGATGCCGGCCTTGATTTTCTCCATTTCCTCGTCGGAGACCTGCATCGTGCGCTGGATCATCGTAACATCGATCGGCGACTGGGTTCGATGTCCCGTCAACCCAGGAGGGGGCGGATCCGAGGCACCGCATATCGTGAGCTGGCTGTCGGCCGCTTCGCCGTCCACTGCGACGAGCCTGGCCACGACCTTGCCTCCGAGCGCGATCTCGTCTCCCGGATTGACAACGCCACGCTCCCCTGGCTCCAAGGCTATTCCGTTCACATGCGTACGCCCCTGACGCTGACTCAGATTCTCAAGCTCCACCTCGCCGCGATCGGACATGACGACGCGCAGATGCTCTCCAGAGACGTCGGACTCGGCCAGCTGCACGACATTTGACCTGGAACGCCCCACCGTGAGAGGCGTGCCACTCGCTATCGGCACGACCGCGCCCTGACGCGAACCGCTGAGAAACTCAAGTTGAAACGTCATTTCATCAACCCTCCAAGGCCGCTACTGAACACACGAATCAAAATCGGCGTGCCTATAATCAGGAACATCGCCGGCATGATAAAGACAACAATCGGGAATATCATCGACGAAGCCGCGCGCGCGGCCTTTCGTTCCGCTATGTTGAACCGCACGCGGCGCATCTCCTCGGACTGGATCTTCAGCGTGTCGACAATCGAGGCCCCAACCTCCAGCCCGTGTATGACGGCGTCGGCAAACGCCGAGAAGGCATCGTGCTGAATCCGCGCCGACATCGCCTCCAGCGCGTCGATGCGTGTCTTCCCAAGCTCAAGTTCGCGAAGCATCATCGCGTATTCCACCGTCAACGGCTCCGCCTTGTCCTCCGTCATGACATAATATCGCACAGCTGCGGTGAAGTCCACGCCAGAACGCATGGCGCTGCCGATAAGGTCTATCGAGAACGGCAGCGCGTGCACGATTTTCGTCTGCCGCCTCTCGGCGGCGCCATACACGGCCAGGGCCGGCCACACATAGCCAAGCAACCCGGCCAGAACCCCGAAGCCAACCACCTTCCCGACATCCCTTGTGACGCAAAGGACAAGCAGACTTGCAGCCACCAGAAAGGAAATCCCCAACAGCGCCTCCGCCGTGAACACGTATTCCGGCGTCATCCGCATGCCGCCGACAAGAATGGCCTTTCGCAGCTTCTCGGTCCTTCTTGGCTGCCAATCCGAGAGCCTGCATCCAAGCGATTCCACAAGCATGGAAAGAACTCGCCAAAGGCGCCTGAAGACAGGGGGCAGATTCCGGTCTGCCACCGACAGCGGATCCTCCTTGGGCATATGAAGGAAGAACGAAAGAAACAGGTACGGCACGAACACGACCGCAAAGACGATCAAATACACGAGCTGAACGTTCCACTCTCCATTCATGCCCTACACCTCCACAGTGGTGATCTTGCGCAAGACCGTGTATCCTGCCGCGATTAGGCCGGCCGCCCCAGCTATCGCCAGCCACCCGGTTCCGGTCTGGACAAGCGGACGCATAAGGACGGGGTCGATGAGGTAGAAGATCACGAACGCCGCGACAGGCGCAAGGGATATCATAAGCGCCTCGTAGCGGCCCTGAGCCGTCATGTTCTTCAGCCGCCCGTGAAAGTCGGTACGTGCGCGGATTGTCACGACCATTTCGTCGAGGACTTCGACAAGGCTACCTCCCGAACGGGTCGTAAGCGCAATGCTTGTGGCGAGCAGATGCAAATCTTCGCTGGGCATGCGCGCGCAGAGCTTCTCGAACGCCGTCGGGAAGTCCACGCCAAGTCGGTTCTCACGCAGAACCACAGCCATCTCCTCCTGCATCGGATTGCCGATGCGCTTTGCAACGGCATCCAGGGCCTGTCCAAAGGCAAGGCCGGATTTCATCCCGTTCGCAAGACCCATCGTGAGATCCAGTATCTTGGAGTCAAAGGCTTCCTTGCGCTTCGCCACCTTCCGCCTGTAATAGGCGAGCACGAGCCAATACGTCGCAATGCCGGCCGCAGCCGACACCGGAACCGCAATCCGCATTTTCTCTACGCCAAAGGCCAACTGGAGGATGAAAAGAACCAGCGCCACAATCAAGGCCCCGTAGAACCGGCGTGCAAGAAGAACCGATGGCCTCACAAACCTGCTCATATCCTCGTTTCTGATACGCCCCGACAGCTCCAGCTGCTCCTGCAGGTAACGGAACACCATGCGGATCAATATGGCAAAGCTCAGCGTCGTAGCCGAGAATATCAACACCTTGTAGAGCAACAGTTCCATCTGGCGGACTCTCCTGTCAGACCTTTGGCACGAACACCGACATGTCGAGCGTCAGTCTTCCGCTCTTGCGAAGATCGTCGACAAAAGACGGTATGTTTCCGGTTGCCGTGTGATAGCCCTCGACTTCACCCGTCGGCGAGATGCCAGTCTGAACGAAATCAAATATGTCCTGCATCAGGATCTGGTTGGACTCTCTACCCGTTATCTCGGTTATCTTCACGATTTTCCGCGAACCATCCAAAAGGCGCGTCTGCTGCACTACAAGGTCTATTGCCGAGGCAATTTGCTCGCGAATTGCAGAAGACGGCAGTTCCATTCCCGCCATAAGCACCATGTTCTCAAGGCGAGAAAGAGCATCACGCGGCGAGTTGGCGTGGCATGTCGTCAGGGACCCGTCATGCCCCGTGTTCATCGCCTGCAGCATGTCAAGCGCCTCAGGGCCGCGGCACTCGCCCACGATTATCCGGTCTGGCCGCATGCGAAGCGTGTTGATCACAAGGTCTCTGATCGAGATGCGACCCTTTCCCTCGATGTTTGCCGGGCGGGCTTCAAGCGTAACGAGGTTTCGGTGGGTGAGCTTGAGTTCAGCCGAGTCCTCCACCGTTATGACACGCTCCCCCGACGGAATGAACAGCGACAGCACGTTGAGAAGCGTTGTCTTGCCAGAACCGGTCCCCCCCGAAACAAGAATGTTCTTCCTGGCCTTGACCGCCTCTTCGAGAAACCGAGCCATTTCCAGAGTCATCGATCCAAAGCCGATCAGGTCGTCGGTCGTGAGTTTCTTCTCTGAAAACTTTCTTATCGTCAGAGCCGCCCCCTTGAGAGAGAGAGGCGGAATGATGGCGTTGACACGACTACCGTCAGGCAAACGAGCGTCAACCATGGGACTCGCGTCGTCAACATGCCTGCCAAGCGGCTCCACGATGCGCTGAATTATCGACAGGAGATGCCGCTCGTTCAGGAACTTCACGCCGCTGTCGAAGAGACGCCCTCTGCTTTCGACGAACACGACATCCGGCCCGTTCACCATGATCTCTGATATCTTCGGCGAACGTATGAGCGGCGAAATGGGGCCGAAGCCCATCAACTCGTCCATGAGAGCCTGCCTGAAAAGCGGCATCGGTATCCGAAGGGGGATTTCGTGTCTGTGCTCCTTCAGAGTCTGGTCAAGGCACCGCTCAACGCTTTCCTTGGTCTCGTTGTTGTCTCTCTCCTGAAGCGCGTTCTCGGAAAGGTTCAGCTTGTCGAGTATGTCCTCGTGGATGCTTCGCGTAAGCGCCATGATTTCTGGCGTATAAAGGACCATCGCATCCTTGAACTCATCGACAAAGTCGTTCTGCGGCACAGATTCACGCACGGCCTCCGCCTCGACGTGCGGCAGGGGCATAGGCTCTGCCGGATCAGCTTCGGCAGACGCGTCCAACCGCAGACTGTACGGGCCTATCCGTACCTCAACACCGGGAGAAAGCGACGTTATGCCAGCGATGCGGACGCCATTGACGAGCGTGCCGGCCGTGCTGGTATCACGAATTAGGAACGCCCCATCCCTAAGAATCAGCTCCGCATGGTGGCGAGACACGCTCGCGTCCTGAAGGACAATGTCGCAATCCGAATGACGGCCAATTCGCCAGAGTGCGCCGTCCCTCCCAAGGGCGCGCACCATCGGCGACGCATCACCGTCCCTCTTTATCACCAGCGCTGACATTGCCCCTCTCGCTCCCTACCAGTTGAACCAGTCCAGCCAAGACCAGAAGCCAGTATGCTTCTTGTTGCGGTCTTCAAGCTCCTGCTTCGTGTCTTTCTGCGCGGCAGGATACGTATTGGACGTCTCCTGGTCAAGAGGAATCTCGATCTGAGGCGTGGCGTCGCCCTTCACAAGCCTGGGGCAGACCAGCACAAGCAGCTGACTTGCCTGCTTCATGTCTCCATGCTCCGAGACAAACCAGTTCAGAACCGGCGTGTTGCGCAGGATCGGCAGCCCCGACTGCTGCGTTTCCTGGGCAATGCGCTTGGAGCCTGCGATGGCAATCGTCTTGTTCAGTTCGCAGAACACAGTCTGTTTTGTCGTGTCCTCCTTCAGATTGTACGAGTCCTCGGAGGCGCCAAGAAGATACGAGTTTACGAGATCGAGATTCAGCCTGGTCTTCGTCGGAGACACCAGGCCTCCCTTTACGGTGATGGTAAGCCCGTAGTTTATGTTCTGCAGGCTGCCGTTCTCTATGCCGTTCACCTTCGTGTATATCGTGCCGCCGGTATGTAGCTTGCCGCCTTCCGGATCGTTGTTCAGGAAGCTGACATACCCGGCGCTGTACGTGCGCGAAAGGCCGTTCTTCGCCAGAAAGGAAACGGTGCTGTCCATGTTGCCGCCGAACGTCGCCGACTTCGCCTGCGTCTGGCCGCCGTGGAAAAGCTCATACAGATAATTGATTCCGACCGAAAGAGTGGGCGTACTCGAAGATCCTATGCGGTCAAGATCGTCATCAGATATTCCAACGTACACGACATCCACCTGCAGCAGCGTCTCGACGAGCGAAAGATTGACGATCGCCCGTATCAAGCCCTTTGACTCGTCCGTTGCGCCAGACGTAGTCAACCATGTCTGGGTTGCGAGAATCTGGTGGACTTTGGAAATCTCACCTTCACTGTAGAGCTGTCCGCTTAGCGTGATTGCATCAGGTGCGATATTCATTGCAATCTCGCCGTCCTTCGGGAACTCACCTTCGGCCGCGAACACAAAACCGGCGTCGACAAGCATCTTCTTCAAGTTCATGAGCGTGGACGTGGAGGGACGGAACACCGCAAAGTTCACGCAGCTCCCCGCATAACTCGGCAACACCTTCTGCAGGAAGTTCCAGTGGTCTGCCTGCGTCACCGTGCCGCGAATCACGATCTTGTCCTCGTTTATGGATATGTCGAGCTCGGTCAGGGCGTCAAGATCCGTCCGTAGTTGCTTCAAGACTCTGGAGAGATTGGACTTGACAGACACCGAGTACTCCTTCCTCAGTCCGTTGCCGCTGGCGATGACGTCAAAGTCGCAGACCGCATTCGCCATGATGCGCAATTGAGACTCGGTAGCCTCCACGCGCACCTTGTCGTTGTTTCCGGGAATGACCCTGAAGCTCTCCACGACAAACGGGACCGTAATGGTCTTTGACGTCCCCACGATCATGCTAACGCGCTCGCTTTCCGCAAATGCCACCAGGCCCGCGAAAGCAAACGCCGACAGGATTATTGCCTTTTTCATGTTATTTCTCCTTTGTGCTTGAAGCATTGACCTCGAACGGTACAAGCGGAATTTCGATGTTCTGAAGTCCCTTAACCATTTCCGTAAGGGCTGAATCCTCGAATTTGCCGCCATCCGACCTGTTCAAAGCATTGTCGTCCTTCTTCTTTCGAAGAATAGGATACAGCGCGGCATTGCGCTGTATCGCGGTAAGGGCAATCGCCTGTTGCGGAGGCATCGAGAGCAGCACGCCATTGCCGTTTATCGCCAAGATGCTGACGCGAGGATAGACAACCGTAGTCACCGTGCGGTTGATCATCTCCACGCCCGCATCCGCATTCTTGCCGCGCTTTACGGCCTCTTTGTAGGTAAAAGTGCCGACGATGGCGATGTCATCACCAGGCTGGAGCATCTTCAGAAGAGTTGTATCTGCGAACTTTACAGGCACTCCCCACTGCCCGTCGCCCAAAGCCCGACTCTTGCTTTGATCAAGTTCAATGTCTAGATAAAGTATATAATCCCCCTTCATTATCGGCCGCTTCGCTCGCTGATTGTAGGTAAAAGCCATGTTGGAGACGTCTATGGCGTTCTTCGGGACTGCGCTTTCGGGAACGGATTTGACTCCAACCCTACTTTCGGGAATCAACTCCCCTGCCGCCACGTCGCCGGTAACAATCAAGACCTGGCGTTTCTTTTCCTCGGGCTTGTCCTCCCTCTGCATCGTCTTGCTGACGGCGAAAACGGCCGCCAAACCCAACAGGACTGCAGTAATCAATGGTATTGCATTTTTCATGCCTGCACGGCTCCTTCTTCATCTTGAGTTTTTCACGGGCAACAGCCATTGCCGAACGGCTTCGTCCTTCAGCGCCACCGATACGAGCTTGGCGCCTTGTTGCTGCGTAAGCCATGACGGTGCGGCAGCCTCCACAGAACCAAGCTCGACATCATCGAGCGAGAACTGCACCGGCTGTACATCCAATCCCTCGGCCGATATCGTCCCGGCGATCGTGCCACGGTAGACAAAGCCGCCGCCTGAAGGAACAAGCCTAACGGAATACACCGCGACCGTCGGCACGATCCGGACCGCACCCTCTTCACCTCGCTTCACATTGACGCCTGCCCGCGCCAATGCACCCGCAAGCTCGCTGTCAAACGTCGCGGCAACAGACTTCGGCATGGACGTCGGCGCGGTCACCGGCAGGACGACAGTACCTGACGGCGGCGGGGCAAGCACTTCATCCAAGACGGCCGGTATCTGCGGAAGAAGCGCGTCGATGGAACGTGCGGAAATCACACGGGCCCTTTTCGTATCTATCTCCGCAGTGGAGGCGTCGAACACCTTGAACGTCATCACGCGCGTCTCGCCAACCACTCCGACAGTCGTCGCTAGAAGTCTTGAAACCGTCTTGATCCTCCTGATGCGGGCGCGGCTCTGCGCCGAAAGGTCCACAAGGTCGGACGAAGTGGTGAACCCGATCTCCTCCTGCATCCTGGGAAGGTCGCTTCGAGATATTATGCGGAACGATCCGCCACGAGCCGAGCTTTCCAGCAAGTCCCAGAGAATCATGGCCTCCTTCTCGGCAACGCCGTCTCCGGCCTCGGGCTTCAGGATGGCAAGCGACGGGCGCGAATCGGCGGGAACTGTGTTCGCCGGAGCACTGCGCCCCGCTGTCCCAGCGGGCGCAGGCAGGCCGGGGACAGTCCCTGACGCCGCAGGGGACCCGCCTTCCCCCTCAAAAAACTCAATCACCTCGTCTGCGGCCTGCTCTATGGCCGAATGCATGAGGTTGTGGAAGATGTTGTTGTCGAACTGCGCCTCGCTTATTGGGCGGCGCTCCTCGTAAGTGCTGGTGACAGCCTTCGCGAACAATATGTCGCTCCCGCGATAGAGGGTCACTATGACATCGAGCGACCACACTGTCGTCTTTGTGGAATGTCCGTACGTCTGTCCATTGAACTCGTTTTCCTTCGAGCGGAGAAACGACACCGTCGCCGCGACACGATGCGTCGCGTTGGACACGGACGCAGTGCATGTAAACGGCCTGCCGCCCCTCGCAAGGCGGGCGTGCAGATACTCCCGTCCGAGTGCGACCGACTGTGCATCTACGTCACGGCCGCCTTTTGACGACGGATCGAACGACGCGGCCGTTCGCATTGCCTCAACATACACGCGCGGGCAAACGGCATTTGTGCTAGACTCGCCCGCAGAGGCTGCGAGCGCAGCTGCGAACAGCAAGATGACGATCAGTCGTTTCATGCGTATTTTCCTATATGGCAGCCAATCCGGCCGAGCACGCCGATTCAACGGCTCCCGGCCGGATCAGTCCCGGTTTACCTCGTTCCGACGTTGTTAGTCTTGACCGGCGTACCAGTCACACGCGTCGTAAGCACATAGACCCACCATAGGTTGATTGTCTGGTAATCTACCGCCATTTCAACAAGCGCGTCGGCGCCGGCCGCCTTGCGAAGCGCGGTCTTGAGCGCACGGCGCTGCGGGGATCCCGGAAGACCGACGCCAAAACCCAACACGGACACTTGCGTGTCGGTGCCTTCCACCTCCTCGCCAAGCACAGTATAGCGTCCCTGCTCAACAGGTTTTGACGCATATGTGAAGCTATTCGGTGTCGTCGTGCATCCAGTTATCGCCGCCACAACCACTCCCATTGCGATTATTTTTATCATTTTCATTTTTTATTTCCCTTATGTTTTTTTTGTTTTCCGTCCAGACCGCTGGACGTAAATCGTCAATAGACAACTCGGAATGAACAATAAGTCAGCATATACCGCTGGTCCGTCTTGAAATCGTCAAAACGAACCATGGCTTTCCCTCCCTCTTTTCCGCTCTGCTGTACACCAGCCCGATTGTCCATTTCCTTCATTACATACGCCTTGAGGTCGTCAGACGCTTTCTCCGCCGACTTCCCCATAAAGCCAAAGTCCGCCACGCATGTTCCGGACAATGTTGTCGGATCGTAGTTGAGAACCATTGCAGACCGCTCAAATGCCGTGAACGACACATCCCATTCGCGTCCGCTTCCAACGAACCGACTTTTGTCATAGACCAGCCGCACACGGGAAGCCTCCACGCCAAGCTGATTCTCGCACCTCTGCTCCAATTGCGCGCGCAACCAATTCGCGGCACGCCCCTCGTCCCAATCGTTGCAGGCTAGGACACAAGTCCCCTGAACGACGCCGGCATCATTCTTGGGCTTGATTTCAAACGACCTGAACGATGGTTTCCTCACCTTTCCCGAATCAGGCGAAACACTCTCAAGCCGGGCTATCAGCGTACGGTCTGCCGCAATGTCTTCCAGGAATGCGGACGCGACCCCCTGTATGCACTTGTACACCGAATTCGGGACGAGATTGCCTCCATCCCACGGTAGCTCCGCATCAGCCCGATAGACCTTTTCATGGCAAACCACATTTCTGCCCACATCCAGAATCTCTATCCTCACGGTAGCCGTGCTCTTGACCGTACCCTCGTTGCGCGTAACAATAATGCCCATGACATCCACGGAAATCCTGACCGCAGGCTGCTGATCGCCCACAAGAGGATGGAAATGTTCTGACACGGCATGAAGAAACTGGTCTTTCACGAGAGAAGCCACGGGGACGGCCGCGACGGTTTCGGACGTGCCCCACAACATCATTTTCGTCATGAACACACTATCTATGTCAGAAGGGAACACTATCTGCGTGGGGACCTCCTCGATGCGTCGAAGCTCAGGAAACACGAATGTCGCAAATTCCCCGGACCGGACGGGTTCTTGCAGTTTGCGCCTACCGTCAAAAGACACTCCCATGCCTTCAATGGAGAACCCCTCCGGCTTGATGCTTTCGCAACCAGCCAACACCAGCATCGCCAAGCTCCCGAGAGCCAGGATAGGAACGCCACAGCTCAACTTTGTCATCTTCTGCCTTCCTTGCTGTGAATGTAGAGCTTCACTCGTACTTGACCGTGGGCTGCGCCGTATCGCTCCAAAACACCGTGCCCGTGGAGGTGTCTGTCATCTCCAGATTCAGGAAATGGTGGTAGACAACCCTGTCTCCATCGTCGGTGCGCTCACGTTTCAACTCGCCGGTCAAGATAAAGTCAGCAGAAGTATATTCGCCTATGCTCTGGAGATTTGCCGGATTTTCCCCGTCGTCCACCGCCGCGACAACGGTTTTCTTCATCTGAGACCTCCTGGCGTAGTCAATCACCTCGAACAACCTCGTCTTCCGGAGCTGCGATATGATTTCGCGATATGTCTGGCCGGTGGCGACAGAATCGCTGCGTCCGTCGCCAGTATTGTTCTCAATGGGTCGGACGGCAACCGTCGGAAGAACCCTTCCTGCGTCAGCGGCTCTTTTCTTGGCGGCATCGTACTGCGTCGTAAACATGGGGTCCGTCTTCATCTGCTCTAGCACTTTGACGATGGAGCGGTGCTTCTGCGTATACTCCAGCCGATCCGCCTTTCCGAACACATCGTCGTCCGGGTTCAGGTAGCCCCGGCGAGGACCCGGGCGCACGGTCTCGCAACCTGCCGCCGCCAGTGCCAAAACAACTGCGAAAAGCATCTTGTCCATTTGTTTCACCTCCATGTTGACTACTTCACGCCATTGACGGCCTCGCCGGCCTTCTTGAGAATCGCGTCCGTCGTCTCGACGGGCTTTTCGGAGCCACCAGCCGGCTTGAGTCCAAGGTCTGGCGATTCTATCTTTCCGGAGCCCCAGTTCCACTTTGTGAGAACTTGCGGCATGCCCTCTATGCGCGTGTGCGAACTGGCAAGGTACTGCGCATACCCCTTCGCCTTCTCCGTGCGGCAAAAATCGTCCGTCGCACCAGACTTGTGCGCCCTGTCGAGAAGCTCCGCAAAATACGCGTCGTCCTTCGCCCTGCGCCGCCCCTCTTCCGTCGGCTCGAGGGTTACCAGATACGTCGAGTTGGCCATGAACATCGCCCGCACATTGTAGGGCAACGCAAACGGATATGATACCGTAAGGTTGTGGTTGCCAGGCGAAACTGGAATCTGCAGCGGAGCCTCGCCAATAGTCCCGGCCGTTCCATAGGAGAACCCGTCAATCGACACGTCGGCGCCAGGATAGTTGCATCCAAACGCAACCATGACCTTATTGGCTGCGTCCTGCGCCCATTTCACGCCGGCCATCTTCGACAGGAACATTGAAGACCCCTGCTTGCAGAGTTCCGATATAAGTTGGGAGTATATCGGCCGATTGTTTGTCTTGTACTCGTTCAAGGTGTACTTGCGAGACAAAACCGTAACCTCCTCGCCGCCGACACTAGCCCCGCTGGGGATTCGCTTCGCCTGCAATGTCATCGTCACGGACAGCTGCCTTACCGCCCCAGCCGTCTCAATCTCCGAGACATCGTCTATCGAGGCCGTTATCAAGGCCTGTGCACCGAGGTTCTCGGCAAGCCGCGTTGCAGCGGAAGCCGGCATCTTCTCGCCCCACACGCCTCGGTTCTGGTCATCTCCAACAGCGTCGTTAGGGTCGATGATTTCGAACTGCCCGTTTCCGGAAAGAGCAGTGGAGAGCCGCGTTCCCACGTTCGAAAGCGGCTTCTTGAACTCCTCGGACGCATGGTTCTGCACGACAAGCATGGCCTTGACGGCGTCAGCATGTGCTAGCCCTGGCAATACGGCGCAAAAAAGAATTGGCAACAGTTTCTTCATATCGTTACTCCTGCGTGTAGTTTGTTTCGGTCATTCTCCAGCTCGGCGAATCGACAATCGGAAATCGTCCGTTCCCTGCAAGGGCGACACGGCCTCCAGCGGCACAACGTCGCGCCCATGGAACACGACGGGACGCCACGGCGTCGACGCATGCGTCTGCACCATTCCCTGCTTTGTCTTCCACTCGAACCTGTATTGGCACGGATAGTCCTGCTGGTTGGTGTTCTGCACCATCACCTGAACGTGCAGGAATCCTTCCGGGGTACGCTCCATCGCGTCCTGCACCATATTCAGATTTAGGGCAAACGCGGCGTCCTCTATGTAAAGATGCCCCTTCTCCACCCATACGCCGCTGGTCTTGGGCGAAAGGCACCCGGCAAACGCCAGGAAGGCCGTGACAACTGCGATTTTGCTGATTTTCATTTGTAGTGTCCTCCCGTCAGAATGCAAAGTTCAGTACAGGCATCACAGGCACGGATGAATCGCGATTGACGTTTATGACGCCAATCTGGAAGCCCTCCAGCTGCTCGGAGAAGTTGAACGCGCCAATCTGGAGGCCAGAGCCCTTCTCTGCAAAGTTGAAGGCGCCGATCTGGACACCACCTAACCTGCCGACTTTGTTGGCTATTGCGATCTGGAGACCGGAAAATGCGCCTTCCGTCCAACAGAACCCAGCAGCAAGCTGGAGACCGCTGAAGTTCCAGTCGGCGCGATTGAATATCCCCGCAATCTGCAAGGCTCCGTCCGAGGTTCCAACACGGTTGTACAGTCCCGATATTTCAAGTCCCCCCATCTCCTGGTCGGTTATGCCGCCTAGGACACCAAGGTCAAGCCCGTACACACAACGATGACGCCCGACAAAAAGATTAAAACGAAGCAACACGACATCCCACGATTCATTGGGCGTCTCAACCTTCGGCATCAAAGCGAAACCAAAAGGCTGTTCGCCAACCATTGGACGTTCTGGCAACGGCTTGATTTCGCGCGTCTGGACAAGCGGCTCCTGCGCCGCCGCGTCGTATTTTCGCACAGATACCTCCTGTGCTTGCACCGACAGCAAAACGCACCCGCCAAGTACTGCAAGACCAATTCGCAGTCTTCCCATCACGCATCCTTTCCTTGCCCCCTTTTGTTTCGTACATGCAGGAACACGCTGCCGAGGGGCAAAAGAAAGCGGCGCACTCCCTAAATCACATCTTCTGGAGGCGCCGCTAAGAGCCTGTAGCAAAACATGAATATGAAAGTACGCCGCGTGATTGCTCACGTAGCGCACAGTCGTATTTCGCTTTGCTACTTGGAGAGTTAGCGGCTTTCCAGAAAGCGTCATACGCTGTTGCGTACGTTGTCGCAGGCGTCTGGTGCGTTTCTGCAACTCCTCGGCACATGCGTGCAAGCACATCGTTTCCGAGGTTTTGCCCTCATCCTTTTATTGGATTCAGGCCGATGACCCATAGTCGAAGCAGTCCACGCTCCAAATCTGGGTCTATGCCAAAGATCAAACCCTTTTTCACAGGGTGAAGCGCATTATACAATTTATTGACACATCTAGTCAACTAAAGTTTCACGATTTTTGACAACTGCGCCCCATCCACGAGGCGTCTTCAGACATTCGACCGTCGAGGAACGGAATGCACACGCAAACGGACCAGTCCGCTCCTTGCTACGACAACCCTTCGCTTCAACAAATGCCCCCGTTTACCTGTATTACCTGCCGCGTTATGTAAGAGGCCCCGTCTGACATCAAGAAAAGAACTGCGGCGGCGACTTCGTCCGGCTTGCCGAAGCGCCGCATCGGAACGGCTTCCAATGCCTCGTCCGCTAATAAGCCCGCTGTCATGTCTGTCTCCACTATGCCGGGCGCCACGCAGTTGACCGTTATGTTGCGCCGCGCCAGTTCAACGGCCAGCGACTTTGCGGCACCGATTACGCCGGCCTTGGCCGCAGCGTAGTTCGTCTGCCCGCGGTTCCCGGCGACGCCTGACATGGAAGACAGCACGACTATGCGCCCCCCCGCCCTGGCCTGAACCATTGGAAAGACAAGTGGCTTCAAGACATTGTAGAACCCGTCAAGGTTCGTACGCAGGACTCGATCCCATTGCTCGTCCTCAAGTTCGGGAAACACGTTGTCGTCGACGATGCCGGCGTTGAGGACAACGCCATACGGAGCACCGTTTGCCGCGACCCATGCGTCGAGCGCGGCCTTAGACTCGTCCCTGTTCGATATGTCAAACCGCAATATCTCGCCTGTGCAGCCAAGCGCCTTCACGGCATTCGCAACTTCCTCCGCAGCGTCAATCCTGCTGACGCAATGCAAAACAGGATCGTATCCGGCGCGCGCAAGACTAAGCGCCGTCGCCCGCCCGATGCCGCGGCTGGAACCGGTTACTATGACCTTCTTCATGCAGATTCCTCCAGCGTATCACGCAAAATCCATAGTTATTATACCATAAAAACGAACGATGAACGCGGCTTGGTATTTTGAAAATAAAATAAGGAGCGCGGACAATCGTTCCGCGCCCCCTTTTCCTGCTTTTGGGAAGATTACTTCTTGAAGCTCTCCTCGACGGCGACTGCGACGGCAACCGTCGCGCCGACCATCGGGTTGTTGCCCATGCCGATGAGGCCCATCATCTCGACGTGCGCAGGAACCGAGCTAGAGCCCGCGAACTGCGCGTCGGAGTGCATGCGGCCCATGGTGTCAGTCATGCCATAGCTGGACGGGCCGGCCGCCATGTTGTCGGGGTGGAGCGTACGGCCGGTGCCGCCGCCCGAGGCGACGGAGAAGTACTTCTTGCCGTTCTCGATGCACCACTTCTTGTAGGTGCCGGCGACAGGGTGCTGGAAGCGAGTCGGGTTCGTGGAGTTGCCCGTGATCGAGACACCCACGTTCTCGAGCTTCATGATCGCGACGCCTTCGGGGACGTTGTCCGCGCCGTAGCAGTTGACCGCAGCGCGCGGGCCCTTCGAAAACGCCTTCTTCGAGACGACCTTGACCTTCTCGGTCTTGTTGTTGAACGCCGTCTTGACGTAAGTGAAGCCGTTGATGCGGCTGATGATGTACGCGGCGTCCTTGCCGAGACCGTTCAGGATGACGCGGAGGTTCGTCTTGCGGACCTTGTTCGCGTTGAGGGCGATCTTGATCGCGCCCTCGGCAGCGGCGAACGACTCGTGGCCCGCGAGGAACGCGAAGCACTCGGTCGCGTCGTCAAGGAGCATCGCGCCCAGGTTGCCGTGTCCGCGGCCGACCTGGCGGTTCTCCGCGACGGAGCCGGGGATGCAGAACGCCTGGAGTCCGACGCCGATCTCGGCGGCGGCGTCCTTGGCCTTGACGCAGCCCTTCTTGATCGCCATCGCGGCGCCGACGGTGTAGGCCCACTTGGCGTTCTCAAAGCAGATCGGCTGGGTTTCCTCGACGATCTTGTAGGGATCGATGCCGGCCTTCTTGCAGATGTCGCGGCACTCGAGTATCGACTTGATGCCGTAGGGCTTCAGCGCGGCGAGGATCTTGGCTTCGCGGCGCTCGTATCCCTCGAAAAGCTTCTCGGCGGAGGCCTTCTTTGCTGTCTTCTTGGTAGCCATTTCGGAATCTCCTTTCGCTTATTCCTTGCGGGGGTCGATGTACTTGGCAGCGCCCTCGAACTGGCCGTAGTGGCCCTTCGCCTTCTCCCACGCCTCGTTCGGCGTGAGGCCCTTCTTGATGAAGTCGGTCATCTTGCCGAGCGAAACGAATTCGTAGCCGATCACCTCGCCGTCCTTGTTGAGCGCCATGCGCGTGCAGTAGCCCTCGGTCATCTCGAGGTAGCGCGGGCCTTTCGCCTTCGTCGCGTACATCGTGCCGACCATCGAGCGAAGACCCTTGCCGAGATCCTCGAGCCCGGCTCCGATCACGAGGCCGCCGTCGGAAAACGCGCTCTGCGTGCGTCCGTAGACGATCTGGAGGAAGAGCTCGCGCATCGCGGTGTTGATCGCGTCGCAGACGAGGTCCGTGTTAAGCGCCTCGAGAATCGTCTTGCCGACGAGAATCTCCGAGGCCATTGCGGCGGAGTGGGTCATGCCCGAGCAGCCGATCGTCTCGACGAGGGCTTCCTCGATCACGCCGTTTTTGACGTTCAGCGAGAGCTTGCAGGCTCCCTGCTGAGGCGCACACCAGCCCACGCCGTGCGTGTAGCCGCTGATGTCCTTTATCTGCTTTGCCTGCACCCACTTCCCCTCTTCGGGAATCGGCGCAGGACCGTGGTTGCACCCCTTCATGAGCGGGCACTGATGCTCAACTTCAGTCGAGTAGACCATGTTTGTCTCCTTGTGTTGTGAAATTCCGTTGACCGGAAATTATACCAAAAATCAGCCGAGTCGGGCGCGTCAGAACGCCGCCGAAGGTGTGGCAGGAGCTGCAGGGGCTGCGGCCGCCTTCTTCGCCTGGCGCTTCTTCCAGAGAAGGTAGATCCCGCCTGCCGCGAGTACGAGCAGAAAGATTGCAAGGACAGGACGGTAGAATATCCACGCAATCGCGATCGTCACGAGCGAACAGACGAGCGCGACGATGCCCGCAACGAGCCCGTTGCCGATCTCGACGATGTTGCCGAGAATTGGCAGGACGTCCGCAAGGACGGAGAGCGGCTTCAAGACCATCGAAATGCCGAAGAACATAAGGAGGAACCCGCCGAGGCGGACGAGCCATGTCAGCATCGCATTGGCATCGCGCGCATCCTCAAACATCTCGGCAGCATCCTTCGCGCCGTCGCAGAGGAGATCAACCTTCTTCTTCGTCTTCGCGAGGTAGCCGACGAACGTATCGCCCCTCTGCTTCGCAACGAGCGAGATGTTGTGCGGCAGGATGACGGTGAACTTCACGCGCATGTCGCCGATACGCGCCTGCGAGGCGACGTCGCGGTTGTTGAGCGCGTTGTCGCGCGTCTGCTTGTTGGGGACGTAGATCATGGCACCTTGGCGCTGGACGCGCTCGACCCTGCACACAAAATCGGTCGGGATCGCATACGCCTGCTCGGAACCGATGCGGGAGATCTGGCGCTCGTTCAGGCGAAACGCTCCAAACGTCACGTTGGCCGCGCGCTTCTCCTCGGAGGGAAACTCGATAAAGCCGGGGTTGTCGTGACCCTGCTCCTTGAAGCCGCTCGAGTCGACCGCGCTCTCAAGCCACTCCTGTGTGTAGGTGTAGGTCGTGGTCTTTGTTACGCTGCCGCCGAGGTTCTTCTTCTCCTCGGTCTTGGAGTGCTCGACCCACTGGAACATCTCGGTCGTGCGCTTCAGGGCGATTGCCGTCGTTGAGACGCCGAACTGGTCGTCGGAAAGGACGTCCTGCGTCGTAGCGAGGCCAGTCATGTGGACGAGCTGGCCCTCCATCTCGGGGTCGACCTTCTCAATCGACTCAACGGGCACGCACGCGCCCTCTCCCTCATCAAGCGCCTTTGCCGTCTTGACCGAGTTGCCCTCGTTCCAGAAGAGCACAGGGAAGCCAAGAAGGAACAGCACGATACCAGCTATCACGCCCTTTACCGAGTCGCCAAGCCGAGATCCCCAAGATTGAGTCGTCGTTTCCGTCACCGCCATGGTTAAAGTCCTTTCATTGCTTGTGATTGTATATTATACCAAAACAATGCCCACACAGGCAAAGCGAAGCGGAACATTGACAATTTAGGAAGCTTCCATTAAATGCCGCCATGCCTATCGTTCCAGCATGACGTGCGCACTTGCTTGAGGCCATGCGGACGCTCGAAACGCACGATGCGCGACTCGCCTGGAAGGAGCGAGAAGAAATTGTCCGAATAGTGAACCGGCACGATGCGGCGTCCGGTTCCGTCGAAGCACTGCACCTCGACCATGAAGGCGATTCGATCCCCTGTGTTCTTGACGCGCACGCCCTCTGCGATGTCGACGGCTTCCAGAGTGGTCTTCGGCAAATCGGAAAGCGCGGCAAAGCCCGCGACGCAAGGTCCCGTCACCGTTCCCGGCCCCTTGTATTCGGAACCCGAGCGCCAGTAAAAGGTAGAGTCGACCGCCTCGCAGCCATCGAGGAGTAGCAGTTTTATGAAATGTGGACGCGAGAGATCGTATTTTGCGGCCAGGTCGGCAAACGGAATCTTGAACACGTCCACGCAGCTTTCGCCGGCAACTTTCACCGCAGCCGTCTTTGCCCATATCTTGCGAGACTCGAAATCGTAGACCTCTGCTATGACCGAGAGGTCGCGGCTTCCATAGATGTCGCTCACGACGCTCACGCGGTTCGAGAGGTATTCGTACTGTGCGTGCAGCGGCTCAAGGGCGCTTTTCTGGGCGAAGAAGCTCGCGGTCTGGTCGAGGTCGTAGTCCCATGCGTGCGACCCAAGCTGCGGAATCGGCGTGTTGTTGTACCAGAAGAGGACGCCAGTCGCATCATTGCGCACAAGGTTCCAGGCCTCCCAGAGCGCACGGTGCGCGAGGGCGTCGACGGCCTGCGACTTGCGGCAATACTCGTCGAACGTCTTGGACTCGCCATATTCGTTCACCGCGCGGTGGTGGTACTCCGTCATCTGGTCGAAGCCGCCGCCCTCGCGGTATTTCCACGCCTCGACGTTCATAGGCCAAAGGAGGTTCTCCGGCATGAACTTGCGGCACTGGTCAGCCGCCGGGAGCGCACACGTCCCGTACTCAGGCGAAAAGCCCCAGACACGCCTGCCGCGCTTGCCTGACGCCGTGTCGTCGTAGTACCCCATCGGATTGACGGGGAAGTAGGGCGAACCGTCGTGGACACCGTCGCACTCCGAATTCTGCATCCAGCTTGTCGTGCCCGTGAGCTTCTTGACGAGCTCCTCCACGCCCTGCACGTCTGTCGATTCATTCGAGCAGACCCAGTGCGAAATGGAGGCGTGATGGCGGATGCGCTTCACCTGCTGGGCCACGCAGTCCAGATAGAGGCCTGGATCGTCCGGATGGCGCGTGTCGCCGGTCATCCAGAACTCCTGCCAGACGAGAAGTCCATATTCGTCGCAGAGGTCGTAGAATCTGTCCGACTCGGTTATGCCGCCCGCCCACAGGCGCACGAGGTTGACGCCGCTTTCGGCGGTGAGCCGCATCTCCTTCTCCATGCGAGCGTCGTCCTGGCGCAGCATGCCCTCGGGAATCCAGTTCGTCCCGCGGATGAAGATCTTCCTGCGGTTTACGTAAAACTGCCGCGCCCCGTTCTTGCCAGACTGGTCGGATGTAAACTCGCGCACGCCAAACCTGATTGTCGCGGAGTCCGAGACGGACTTAGGCACTTTGAACTTACTGTTCGTCGAACGGTCGTACTCCTCGCGCGGATCCAGGATCACGCGCACGTTGAGCGTATAGAGGTTCTGAGGGCCCTTGTTGCGCGGCCACCATAATAAAGGGTTCTTCAGCGTCGCCTTGAGGACTTCGGTCCGGCGCTCGCCGCGGTAGAACTTGACTCGCTTTGTGAGCCGCACGTCCGTTCCGGGAATCTCCGCCTCCAGTACGCCCGAGTAGCTCGATCCCCAGTTGTAGCCGGCATTCACGAGATCGACCTCGATCGACAGCTCCGCCTCGTCCATCGTCTCGTTTAGCTTCGTGCGCACAAAAGGCGCGTCGACGCGTATCTTGTCTGTCGCGATGAAGACGATGTCTTTCCAGATGCCGGCGTGACGGTCGCGGATGCCGTCGGAGAACATAAAGTCCCAGCCAGCCCCCATAAGAATGGTGACGTCACGGCCGATCTCGCCGTCGCCGCCGTTGAACCACTCGCCGGGCGCTCCCCAGGGCTTCTGAAACGGCCTCCCGGGATGGTCCACTGGACGCACCTCCACCTCAAGGTCGTTGACGCCTGGCTTGAGAAACTCAGAGACATCCACGGCGTTGCGTGCAAACGTTCCGAGCGTTGTCGCAACGACCTCTCCGTTCAGCTTGATTTCGCCGTGGTAGTTTATTCCCTCGGGGCGAAGCCAGATTGTCTTTTTCGCCCAGTCCTCGGGAATCGTTACCTTCGTGCGGTATGTCGCCGTGTAGAAGTCTCGCGCACCAAGTCCTACATCGGGAATCTTCCCTTCCTGAATCTTGTTGTTGAGTCCCCAGTACGGATCCGGCACGACGCCGTTCTTGACGAGCGTAGAAAGCACTGTTCCCGGCACTACGGCCGGCATCCACTTCTCCGGCGCGGTCTTCTGCGCCATCTCCCACGGACCTGAAGCAGTCAGCGTATTGCGCCCCTGTCGCAAATCATTTAACGGAGCAGACTGTCCAACCAGAGCCATCAATGCTGCCGACAGGCAGATTGCCATCGAAAGCCGCCGCCATGCCATCTCGAGTGTCTTTGTTTTCATGCGCATGATTATATCATACTTATCCGCGTTGTCGTTCAGCGAATCTTATTCAGCTCGAACTTCTCGCCCTTGAGCGCACGAAGCGCGAATTCGCCCCAGTAGGGAGTCGGCTCGTAGTCCCAGTTCTCGATCATGCACGGACCCGCCTTCGGATGGAAGCACCAGCCCGTCCAGTTGATGCGATACTTTTGGATGAAGCCGAGCATGTCGGGCACGAACGTGCGCCAGTCCTCCTTTTGCTCCATGGGTATGAACGTCATCTCCTCGCGAGGTGCAGCACCGACTTCTCCGAGGAAGATCGGATGCTTCGCCGCGACGGGGAGAATCCGCGCCCAGCCCTTGTGCCAGTGGTAGGTGTGCCACGCGTACATGATGCCGTCGCCGCCCTTCTCGTCGAGCCGGTAGCTCTTCGCCTCTCCCTTCTCTATCGCCTCGCTCTCGATGCCCGTCAAGTCATTCGCCCAATAGAGTCCGCCAGCGATCACGACGTTCTTTGCGCCAGTAGAACGAACGGCGTCCACGAGCGCCTGCATTCCGACCGACTCGAATCCCTGGTTCTTTTTCTTTTCCTCCGCCGTGAGAAACGCGGACTCGTCAACCTTCCCCGCCTCGCCGACCCATCCGCCGTTGCGCCACACCTCCCAGCTGATTCCGTGCGGTTCGTTGAAGAGATCGAAGAGGACGGCCGGATGGTTGGCATAACGCTTCGCCGCGTCTTTCCAGAAAGAAATGTGCTCGGCCTTCGGCGCGCGGAAGCGGTGCAGATCGAGGGCGATATACGCGCCACGGTTCGCGGCAAGCGTCACGATCTTGTCCACTGCCGCGCGATAGGCCGCGCCGCCGTCCGACTGATAAGCGCTCGTCCCGAACCAAAACGATTCGTTGACTGGCAGACGCACGCAGTTGGACTTCCACTCGTCAATGGCGACTACGACGGACTTCACGATCTGGTCGGTGTTGGGGATGGACTCCATTCCGCCCGCGTTCACGCCCTGAAGCCAGACTTCGTTTCCGGCTGCGTCGCGGAGCCTGTTTCCGACGACGCGAAGTTCGGACGGCCACTTTTCCTTGACTGGTTCTTCGTCCGGGACGAACCGAGCCGCGATCTGACGCTTTTCCCTTTCCTTCGCCGCGATCAGAGGCTGCGAATCGGTCGGCACGAGCCGGACATCTGCAACATCCATCTCGCCGGACTTGACCTGGAAAAGCGTGAACATTACGACAAGTTTCACCGCCTCCTTTGGCACAAGAAAAGCATTCTCGCGCTCCTGCCATCCGCCAGTCGATTTCTGCACATATGTCGGGCGAGGCTCTGGCTTCACTTCGCGCCCTTCCGCGTCCTTGAACTTCATGAGAACGCGTGCATCGAACCACGGCTTGTCGCCCGTCTTGAGATTCGCGACATTCCACTTCCATGAAAGCTTCAGCGCATCAACGCCTTCGGGAAGTCCATACTCCTTGTAGTCGTTAAGCATCTTGCCGGGCGTCGTAGAAACGAGGTGCGCATAAAGTTCACCCTCTTTTTTTGCAGGGATGAGGGTGCCGTATTTGTCCAGCTGATACTTCGCCTTGGCGCGCGTCTTGGCAGCATTCTCGGCCTTGCGCTTTTCGTGCGCCTCGCGCTTCGCCTTGTCCTCCGGGTCTTCGACCCAGGTCGCCTGCGCCTCGACCGAAAGATTGCGTATTTCAAGTGCGCCGGATTTGACATTGAAAAGGCATGGCATCAGCGCGATCCCCTCCGCGCCCTCCGGAACCTTGACAGACTTGCGGAACGCCTTCCACTCGCCGCCCTTCCCGTGCCACCCGCCGATTGCCGGGCCGCCCTTCACCTTCTTGCAATTCGAGTCGATGAAGTCCGTCATGATGCGCGCATCGAACCAGTTCTTGTCGCCGCGCACGACATCGTCCCATTTCGCCTCGCCGCTCACGACGACACCCTCCGTCTCTTTCGGGAAGAAGACAGGCGTATATACCATCGACATCTGCCCCGCTCCCTTGAACGGCACCTCGAAGTCGCGCTTCCCTTCCGGCACGATGTTTTGCGCGGACGCAGCCGCGCCAAGTACGGCAAGTGCTGCAGCAATCCATCTGTTGAGCTTCATCGTTTCAATCTCCATTTTCAGTTCGCGACTATTTTAACAAAAAATCCGGACACTTTGGGCGTCGCCCAAAGTTCCGTGCCGTCCTCGCGCAATTCAAGCGAATGTACATTCTCGCCTTTCGTGAAATGCGATATGTCCATCGCTGTCGTCGTCGAAACGACTTTCACCGCGTCACCGCCTGATTTCGCAGGAAGATTCACAATGAGCTGCGAAGCGTTCGCGACCGCAACCGACTTCGCGGAAATCGACCCTTCCAGCAGAAGCGTTCCGCCGTTCACCCTGAAATCGCCGCCAATCGTCACCGGCCCGCCGAGCCGTTGCGTCCCCGCGCCAATCTTCGTGAAGTTGAAGTTGCCTTTCGAATTTTTGATTGCCCCGCCAAAGTCGCCGTCGGCGTCGTTGTCGCCCAGTGTGAATGTCTTCGTGCCGGTATATGGCTTGTCTACTATTCCGCTTCCGTAAAGCCCGTTGATCGTGGGCGCGTCTACGAACAGTTTCCCATTGACTATGACGTTGCCCTTTCTCGCGCCACTCGGGACGAACGAGGAACCCGTAATCGTGGCACTGCCGTTGACGTAGAGGTCACCTGTAAACGTTCCGCTCGCGCTGACCGTCAGCAGCCCCTTGCCGGCGGCCGAGGCAGACTGGTCAATCGCACTGTCCGCGATCACGACGTCCGTTCCCGCAATGGATCCGGCAAGCGCAGCCTTCTTTGCATGGTAGTATGTAATGTACCCAGTCGCTTCGCCGAAGTCGAAATTGCCATTGACGGTTGCATTGTCCTTGCTCGAGGAAAGGTCGAGAACTCCGGACGCTATGCGCATCGTTCCGTTCGTGACGTATACAGTCGTGGTTGCGGACGGCGAAGAGAGCATCGAGAGGGAGTTGACGGAAGAACTACCGGCGAAGTCGACGACTCCCGGAGCCGTCACGCGCACGTTGGCACCATCCGTCGGCACAGCATTATCCTGGACATACGAATAGGTCTGGTAGTCCGTCTCGGGCTCAAGGAAACGGAATCCGGTTTCGGCGTCATATGTCACAAGCTGCGTCCACTGTACGTCCGCTGCGCTCCCCGAAATCGCGCCGCGCGCCCAAGGGACGACGGCCGTCGAAATCGATCCTGTCACGCCCTCACCTATCGCCGCGACGCCGTTTGTGTACGTCACGTTGACCGTGCCCACCGTGCCGACGACCGCCTGCCCAAGAAGCGATGCGGACTGCGCGTGGACATCAAGGATTGCGTTGCCTTCGCGAACGAATTCGCCGATGTCGAGATGCGCATTCGCCGTACTGGCGCTTCCAGTCACGACGATGCGGTCCAGGCCACCCTTCCCCGCGCCGGGCGCAATTGCAAAGCTGCCCGCGCTATTCTTGATTGCGCCTGCGGACTGTGCGGCCAACGTAAAGGTCTCGCTTTCGAGGCGCACGTCGCCGAG
>Ga0310695_10001263_pt1 | contig 60904 bp, 58 predicted proteins | sample RumenRJG_04DNA_FD_203882 | JGI IMG/M metagenome (GOLD analysis project Ga0310695, IMG submission 203882) | Bovine rumen microbial communities from Lethbridge, Alberta, Canada - RJG_04 (v2) (version 2) | ecosystem: Host-associated > Mammals > Digestive system > Stomach > Rumen | place: Canada...
CCCTTTCTGCTTCTCTGCGCGACAGGCTTTCAGGAGACTGCTGATCTTGTAATCCGTAAAGAATTTTTTCAGAGTTCCTTCAATTTCTCCCTGTTCATTCCGGCTGATCTGTGCTATGCTTGCCATGGCAAAAGCCTCCTTCTTGGTACATTGTTTTGTTCGCACTTACATTATACCATATCGAAGGGGCTCTTGCCTTTATTTTTCAACGCTTTCAGCTATTTTCTCTTGGCTTGTTATAGATTTTTCAAGGTTCGACCCACTTTATTCATGTGGGAAGTTTGAATTCATAATTCACAATTCATAATGATTTACTCAACTGCCAATCGTCTTCTGCTCACCTCAGCCTCCACTGTCTGTTAAGCGCAAAAACCATCCAGTCTGGCGGAATGTGACAACAGGGACAGACCAACTGTCACGTTCCTTTGGAATGATGACAGTTGGTCTGTCCCTTTGTCACGTTCCTGCTCTTCTCAGCCTCCACTGTCCAATCCATTTCATTCAAAAGAAACCCTTTCCATCCGGAAAGGATTTCCTCCGCCATTATGAATTATGAATTATGAATTGTGAATTTCATTATTCATTGCCTTTTTCCGCTTCCTCATCGTATAATATTTTCACCAAAGAACAGGAGGTAAACTGTTATGAATGAAGTCTACGAATTCCTGAAAAAGTGCGGCACCTATTATCTGGCGACCGTGGAAGGCGATCAGCCCCGCGTCCGTCCCTTCGGTACTGTGGCTGTCTTCGAAGGAAAGCTCTACATCCAGACCGGTAAAATCAAGCCCGTTTCTAAACAGCTCCAGGCCAACCCCAAGGCTGAAATCTGCGCCTTTGCGGACGGCACCTGGCTGCGCGTCGCCGGCAAGCTGATCCGGGACGATCGGATCGAAGCAAAGAAGTACATGCTCGATCAGTATCCTTCCCTGCAGGCCATGTATTCCGCCGAGGATGACAACACCGAGGTCCTGTACTTCGAGGATGCGACCGCGACTTTCTCTTCCTTCACCGCGGCTCCCCGCACCGTGAATTTCTGATCCCGTTTTCCGGTTTTTTCATGGTCGTGTAGCCCTCAAACCCTTATCCCACAACATGTGGCGGTTGACAGATGTCACCGCCGCATTTTAAAATAGAGGATGAGCCTGTACATCATGAAATATAACGAATTGGAGACGGTGAACATGAAATCACTTCTGTTCCGCACGTGTCTTGTCCTGACCATTCTGGTGATGGCCGTGGTCATTCTGCCCGCCTCTGCCGATACGGCGGATTATACCCAGCCTGATCCGGTAAGCTGCAATTATCCCTGGTGGGAGATCTGTCCCCCGGTTGTCACCAAAACCCGGGTGGTGGTTCGCCAGGCGGAAACCATGATTGAATCCATCCCCGCGGAAGGCTGGTGCTATACCGCCATCAAGCAGGTCAACGTCCGTTCCCAGCCCAGCGTTTACGCTACCCGCGTCATGCGGATCAAGTCTGCCGGAACGGAATTCACCGTGACCGCCCGGGCCAAGAACAGCGCCGGCGAAATCTGGTACGCGGTTCAGCTGGCCAACGGCACCCTGGGTTATATCCGGTCCGATCTGCTCAACACGGATCATGTCATCCTCCTGGGCGATCCCTATTCCTATGAGGCGGAAGTGAACACCCGGCCCGCCGCTGCGTCCGAGTCCGCGTCCAATGTGATCAACATCATCACCCCGCCGGAAGTGCCCGCGCCGACGCCGCAGGTCATCTATGTGGTGCAGAACGCCCCGCAGCCGACGCCCACGCCCATCCTGGTTTACGTAACGCCTGAACCGGCGCCTGCCTCTCCCATGGTCACGCCCCAGGTAATCTACGTTTCCCCGCAGAAGGATGACTGATTCCCATTCGTATCAAAAAGGCGAAGCCTCATCGGCTTCGCCTTTTGCTTTATTCATCCTTATCTGAACAGCCTCGGCAGGAAGGAGCGGATGCAGCGGCGCCACACCGTCCAGTCATGTCCGCCGGGGAAGGTCTCCCGGGTAATATTCAGTTCCCGGCCCTCCAGGTAGGCGTCATCCTTGGCGAAGCTTTCCCAGTAGGTATCCTCCGTACCCATGGCGCGGTAGAATACCTTAAAGCTCTCGTTGAACTTCTCCGCCTCATGCAGCAGCTTCATGTGGGGCATTTCCTCGTCCGGATTCCACGGTGCCCGGAGGAAGCCGCTGAACAGCCCCGCGTAGCCGAACAGCTCCGGATTCGTCAGCGTGGTGACGCTGGTATGGAAGCTGCCCATGCTCAGTCCGGCCATGGCCCGGTGCCATTTATCCGTCAGCACATTGTAGTTCTTTTCAATGTAGGGAATCAGGTCCTTGACCACGATGTTCGGGAACAGGGCAAAGTCCCGGGGCTGGCTTTCATCCTTCGGCTTGGCCATGCCGTTGCCCATCACGATGATCATTTCCTTCATTTTGCCTTCCGCCAGCAGCCTGTCGGCGATCCGGCCCGCGTGTCCCTGGTAGATCCAGCCGGTTTCATTCTCGCCGTAGCCGTGCTGCAGGTACAGCACCGGATAGGCCTTCGCCGGGTCATAGGCCGGTGGCGTCCACACCAGGCAGATTTCATGCTTTCCGGTCACGGAGGAGTAGAAATACCGCCGGGTCACCGCGCCGTGTTCCACGCCTTCCAGGTCGTCCCAGCCTTCCATATCGGCCACGGGCACGTCCACAAAGTTCATCGGCCGGCAGCAGCCGTATCCGATGGGCAGGTAAGGGCACAGCACGTCTGCGCCGTCCACCTTCAGGAAGAAATACAGGAATCCGGTTCCCATGTCAAAGGTGCCTTCCCAGGCGCCGTCTTCCACCGGGGACAGCGGGAAAAGGGTGCCGAACCGGTCGATGACCACCTCTTTGGCGTCCTTGGCGATAATCCGGAAGTGAACCTTTCCGTCCGGCAGGACCTCCGCCCCCTGGATGCCGTCCCGGCCGGGTTCACCGAAATACGGATCAAAAGAAACCGTTACGTCCAACGGCCATGTCTGCTGCATAAAATATCCCTCCTGGTTCTTTTTCTGTTTGCTCTCCTGTTATCCGAAAAAGGTACGGACAACAACACGTTGAGTCTACTGTAGCCGAACTGTCCCGTTTTGTCAAATTTACAATATTTGTCCCTTTTGCGACAAAATATTGCCCTCCGTAAATCCGTTCAGATGCATGATCCCATAACCCGACAGTAACACGAAAGCGTTCAAAAAAGTGTCATTCCGACTGAAATGGAGGAATCCCTTGCTAACGCCGCAGGCGATATTTCATATTGAGCCGTTTCCGGCTTAATAATGCATATGGCCGAAGGCATTCCGCCTTCAGCCATAATTCATTCAACAGACATATTCTCAGTATATATCACATTCGCCTTAGGCGAATAATTCATATCGCAGCAGGCGATAATTCATATTGAGCCGTTTGCGGCTCAATAATTCATATCGCCGCAGGCATTCCGCCTTCGGCCATAATTCATTCATAATGCAGAAATAAACATTTCTGCATTATGCCTTATTCTGCCTTTTCCACTCTCCCGGGTTCATTCCGGTCACTTTCCGGAATACTGCCGCAAACTTGCTTGCGTTGGTATAACCGCAGCGTCCCGCTACTTCGGTTACGGTCAGGTCGTCCCGCAGGAGGAGGTTCCGGGCTTCCTGCATGCGCACCTGCGTCCGGTACTCATAGATGGTCATTCCGTACACCTGCCGGAACGCCTGCTGCAGGGTGGTGCGGTTCAGCTTCACCCTCGCCGACAGGGTTTCAACAGAATAGTCAGCGCTCAGGTTTTCTCCCAGCAGCTTGCGGGCTTCATGCACCTTGCGGGCGGTGTCGCCGCTGAAATACCGTTGACCGGTCTTCCGGCCGTCCCTGGCGTCCAGCATGGCGACAATTGCCTGCAAGGTCATCAATTTCCGGTGATACTCCCCGTATTTTTCCGGCACCTGCATCAGCCCTGTAAAGATATTCGCCAGCAGGTCGTTTGCGGGGAAACTGACGCATGATTCCGAATTCTCTATCTCCGCAAACAGTGTTTCCCCGTCAAAATCCCGGGTGTTGAAAAAACAGTTCAGGGTATCCGCCAGGTCATCCAGGAAAACCACGATGCTGATGCAGCACATGCCTCCCTTTCCGATGCGGCATGAGCGGGCGCCGACGCGGCTGTTGAACAGCATGATATCGCCCTTGTCGGCGCTGGCGCAGTGCCGGTTTTCCATTTCAAAGTCCGCGTGCCCCTCCACCATGTACATCAGTTCCAGGCTCCGCACAAGCTTTTTCATCTCCTGGAATACCGGCGTATAGGCTTCGATCTCGGAGTAAATCAGCTCCACGCCCTTGGCCACATGATGGCAGCGCATAATGCCTTCGCCCATGTCGCTCTTCAGCCGGCAGGTGCTCTCGGTATCCTTCCGACTGATCAGGGCCATGTACCGGGTAAACAGTTCCTTGGAACAGCTTCCGTTCACGTCCTGTTTTTCCTTATTCATCAGGCTAACGATCTTTCTTCCTTTCGGATATTCCCGAAGGCTTTGATCAGCAGCACAATACCGATCAGCAGCACTACGAGGTCAGTAAACATCTGTGCGTAGAACACACCCTGCACCGGAACCGCGAATACGGTAGGCAGCAGCACCACCAGGGGCAGGAACAGCAGCACCTGCCGCAGCAGCGCCATGGCGGAAGCCGCGCCGGCCTTGCCGATTGCCTGGAAGAAGGTAATGGCCAGGATCAGCACGCCGTAGCAGATATAGGTGGAGAAGAGCACCCGCAGCATCGGCGCTCCCTGGGCGCAGATTGCTTCGTCTGTAATGAACATGCCCAGCATGCCCTTGGGCGCCAGCATAATCGGCAGGTAGAACACCAGAGCCAGCACCGTGGCCGCAACCATGAATACCTTCGTAAAGGAACGCACCCGGTCATACTGCTTCGCGCCGTAGTTGGTGCCGATAGCCGGCTGGAAGCCCTGGCTGATACCCCACAGCGGGATGAACGCAAAGGACTGCAGGCTCAGGCACGCGCCCAGCACGGTCTGCCAGCTGCCGCCGCCCCACCGTTCCACCGTGTTGTACATAATGGTCTGCTGCACCATGGTCATCACCTGCATCAGCATGGCGGAAACGCCCACGCCGAGCACCGGTCCGACCAGGTTGCCGTGAATCTTGATCTTGTGGATTTTGACGTTTTCGCTCTTCTTCCGGAAGTACCACAGGGTAAAGCAGGCCTGCAGCACCTGGGAAATCACGGTCGCCCAGGCAGCGCCCAGCACGCCGTTTTCCTTCCCCATCAGGGAGATGAGCAGCGGATCCAGCGCGATGTTCAGCAGGGCGCCCGCCGCCATAATGCCCATGGCAATCTTCAGCTTGCCTTCGCCGCGCATCACCATGTTGGCGGACTGGGCAAAGTTCACAAACAGGGAACCGATGAACACAACCTTCAGGTATTTTTCGGCCTGGGCCAGGATTTCACCCTTGGCGCCGGAAAGGGAGAGCAGCCCGGTGGTGAAGATTTCGCCCACCGCTGTAATAATCAGGGACAGCAGCACGATCAGGGCGATCAGGTTGCCCATGATCTGGTTGACAGTCCCCTGGTCCTTTCGGCCTACTGCACGTGAAAGTACGGAGGCCGACCCGGTACCGATCAGGGTGGCGATACCGCTGTTCAGCAGTGTGAAGGGATAGGAGACTTTCACAGCCGTCATGGCCTCAGGTCCCACCATCCGGCCGACGAATACCGCGTCCATGAAGTTGTACAGGCCAATGACCACCATGCCGAGAATCGCTGGGACGCTCAGCGACAGCATGGTTTTGAAGACATTGCCGTTCAGGAGTTGTGACCTGGAATCCTGTTTGTCCGCCATAAGTTTTTCTACTTCCTTTCTCTGTTAGCTTCTGCTAACCGCAGGAAGTATAATGAATCCGGCCCTGCCCGTCCACTCCGTTTTGCAGCGAATGCTCCGTTCTGCAATTCAGTCTTTATTTCTGTTTCTTGCCCTGGTTGGCTACCGCTTCCATCCTGGCCTTCAGGGCTTCCTGGTCGCCCAGGTAATAGGACCGGATAACCCTGAAATCGTCGTCAAACTCGTACACCAGCGGCGTGCCTGTGGGAATGTTGACCCCGACAATTTCCTCGTCGGAAATCCGGTCGAAGTATTTCACCAGCGCCCGCAGGCTGTTGCCGTGGGCGGCGATAATCACCCGTTTTCCCGCCTGCATATCGGGTCTGATCACTTCGTTGAAATACGGCACCACGCGCTCAATCGTGGTCTCCAGGCTTTCGTTCGCGGGCAGCAGCGCTTTATCCACGTCGCGGTACATCGGCTGTTTCAGCGCGGACCGCTCGTCGTCCGCCTCCAGGGCCGGGGGCTTGACGTTGAAGGAGCGGCGCCAGATCTTCACCTGCTCTTCGCCGTACTTCTCGGCTGTTTCAGACTTGTTCAGTCCCTGCAGCGCGCCGTAGTGACGCTCGTTCAGCTTCCAGCTCTTGTTTACCGGCAGCCATGCCCGGTCCATTTCGTCCAGGATATGGTACAGGGTGTGAATCGCCCGTTTAAGGTAGGAGGTATAGCATACGTCAAAATCGTATCCTTCCTCTTTCAGCAGCCGCCCCGCGTTTTTCGCTTCCTCGTGGCCCTTTTCGCTCAGGTCCACGTCTGTCCAGCCGGTAAAAAGATTCAGTTTGTTCCATTCGCTCTCTCCGTGCCGGACCAGTACCAGTTTCATCATCAGAATATCCCCCTTCTTTGATTAGATTAATCTAACATTTTGTTGAAGAAAACGGGATGCCCATCCACTGGCATCCCGTTCCTTTCGGAGGTAGGTCATAGAATATCATTCAGGATGGCTTGGCCTGACTGATATCATCCCAGATGGTTAGTTTTATCTAACCACTGACATAATACCAGATCCCGGATCGTTCGTCAACAGGAAATTTCATTCTTCCTGTTTTTTCGTTTCGGCGGATTACGAGGCCTGCAGCGTGACCATGCGGGCATACGCTCCCTGCCTGCTCATCAGGCTTTCATGGTCACCCTTTTCAATAATCTTTCCGTCCGATATCACCAGAATCTGATCCGCGTCCCGGATCGTCTTCAGCCGGTGGGCGATCACCAGCAGCGTCTTGTTCCGGCAGAGTTCGGAAATTGCTTCCTGGATCGCCCGCTCATTGTCCGCGTCCACGCTGGCCGTTGCCTCGTCCAGGATAACAATGGGGGCGTCCTTCAGGATGCACCGGGCAATGGAGATCCGCTGTTTTTCACCGCCGGAAAGAGACGCGCCGCCCTCCCCAATCACGGTATCAAACCCGTCCGGCAGCTGCATGATAAAGTCATAGCATCTCGCCTTCCGCGCCGCTTCTTCCACCTCTTCCCGGGTCGCGTCCGGACGGCCGATGGCAATATTGTTGTAAACCGTATCCTGGAACAGGTATACCCGCTGGAACACCATGCTGATCTGGTCCATCAGGCTTCCCAGGGAGACCTTCCGGATGTCCCTGCCTTTCACGCGGATCTGTCCGCTTCCCACATCCCAGAACCGCGCCAGCAGCGAGGCAATCGTGGATTTTCCGCCGCCGGACGGGCCGACCAGCGCCGTCATTTCTCCCGGCTTTACGGTAAAGGATACGTCCTTCAGTACATCCTTGCCGGTATAGCCGAAACTGACGCAGTCATATTCAATGGCGGCCGTTTTTCCGTCTGCCTCCGCGAACGTTTCCCGGCCTTCATCCTTCATTTCTTCCGCGTCAAACACTTCTTCAATCCGGTCCAGGCTGGCGGATGTCACGGTCAGCCTGGCCATCTGGCTGTAATAACTCTTCACGGCCGCAAACAGGTCATACAGGAACAGTGCCATACCCACCATATAGGTATCCGGGATCATTCCCCTGGCAAAAAGGAAGCCGGACAACGCCAGCATCAGGGCTGTTCCGATACCGAAGGTCAGATACAGCGCCCTGGCCCAGGGGCCGTAGGCAACTTCAAACGCAATGCTTTCCCTGCAGCTTTTCACGAATTCATCCGACAGCTTTTTCGATTTTTCTCCCAGCAGGTTATAGGATTTGATAATGCCGATTCCTTCCGCAAAATCAAGCACTTCTTCCGTCAGGGACTCGCTTCCCTCCTGCTTGATCACGGAGTGCTTCAGCGAGGTTTTCATCATCAGGTTCCCCACGATCATGAACGCGCCCACAACCGCCAGCGACAGCAGGCCGAGCCAGGTATTCATTGCGAACATGGAAACCGTCATCAGCCCCTGGGCAATGATAAAGGACACGAGTTCAGACAGCACGCCCATGCAGTTTTCCTCAATAAAAACCATATCCGTGCCCAGCACCGAGCTGATCTTGCCGATATTGCCCTCCGTGAAATAGCCCATAGGCAGCTTGCGCAGGTGATCGCCCAGCTTCATCCGCAGATCGGCAAAGACCATATACCCTGTCGCGGACTGCAGTACGTTGCTGACATGTTCAAAAATCGCTGCAAGGATCACGCTGACCACGATTGCAATGCCAAAGTACAGGCATTTCTGTGCGTCCATCTGTCCCTGCATGAACAGGCTGATGACAAAAAAGCTCAGGAACAGCGGGGCCTTCAGCATAATGCCCTTGAGGAAAGCCGGTATATAGGACAGCCTGATCCTTGTTTTATATTTTCCGGTGATTCTGACTATTCTGCGCAGTATTTTCAGCATTGTCTCAGGCCTCCTTGATCTTCCAGGCGCTTGCGCTGACGGAGGCGTCCCAGAACTTTTTATATTCATTACAGCCGGACAGGAGCTTTTCATGCGTGTCTGCCGCAATGCAGTTTCCGTCCTTCATCACGCAGATCCGGTCCGCGTTCTGAACCGTTGACAGCCTGTGCGCGATCACCAGCACCGTCTTGTCCCGGACAATTTCGTCAATCGCCTGATTCAGCTTCTCTTCGTTCTCCGGATCCATAAAGGCCGTAGCCTCATCCAGCACAATGATCGGCGCGTCCTTCAGGATCGCGCGGGCCAGGGAGATCCGCTGCCGTTCGCCGCCGGAAAGCTGCTTGCCGCCGTCCCCCGCCTGCGTTTCAATACCCTGGGGCAGCCGCTGCAGGAATTCGTCACACTGTGCCTTGTGCGCCGCCTCCAGCACCTGTTCCCGGGTCGCGTCCGGTTTGCCGATCAGGATGTTTTCATACAGGGTGGTGTTGAACAGGAACTGCTCCTGTGATACGTAGGCGATCTGGTTGTTCAGCGCCTCCAGGGACATCTCCGTGATATCCTGTCCGCCGATCCGGATCCTTCCGCCGTCCAGGTCGTAATAGTGCACCAGCAGCTTCGCCAGGGTCGATTTGCCGCTGCCGGATTCTCCGACAAGCGCCGTCGTTGTGCCCTGCTTCAGGGACAGGCTGACGCCGTGCAGCACCTCCGCGTCCTCATAGCTGAACCGGACGTCCTCAAAGGAGATGTCCCGGTTCTTCCCTGTGAATCCGGCAGTGCCTTCCTTCACCGGGGGATGATCCATCAGCTTCTCCAGTTCCGAGATCTTGTATTCCAGCTGCGGGATTTTTCCCCCGAAGCTCATTGCCTTCAGGAGGGACGGACCCACGGCGAAGGACATGCAGAGCACCAGCACCAGCTTGTCCAGCGCGGTGGCCCCCGACAGCACCATCAGCGCGCCCACGGGAAGGATCAGCAGCGCCAGGCAGGGCAGGACGCTGGAATAGGCGGCCATCCACGGCCAGCAGACCTTGTACCACGCAATCGTGAAGTCCCGGTAGCTGCGGACCACATCGCCGAATTTGCGGTAGGATTCCCCGTCCTTGTTGAATACTTTCACAACCTCCATGCCGTTCACGTACTCGACAATCGTGTTGTTCATCCTGGCTGCGGATTCGTAGTAGGCGTTCATTTTGGCCATGCCGGCCTTCATCATCATGCTCATGGCGATCACGCCCACAATCAGGGGAACCAGGGACAAAAGCCCCAGCTGCCAGCTGACAGCGAACATCAGCACGATGATCACCGCCGGAATGCAGAGATTGGCAATTCCTTCCGGAATCGCGTGCGCCAGCAGCAGCTCAATCTGGTCGATATCATCCGTAAAAATCTTTTTGATCCTTCCGGTGCCCAGTCCCTGGATATTGCCCAGCGGCTGTTTTTCCAGTTTCCCCTGCAGGGAAACGCGCAGGTTCTTCAGTGTGTTGTAGGCGCTCACATGGGAAAATGTCAGACCCTGTACATAAAGATAGGAGAACAGGATCTCGCATACCGTCACCCCGGCCACCCGGATCAGGATATAGGCCAGGTCAATCTGTTCTCCCCTGGTGAGCGGCGCAATAATCTGATAAAGGAAATAGTACGGAATCACATGGGCCACAATCCCCAGCGACATCAGCACGGCCGCCCAGACCGTGTATTTCCTGTATTCGCCGATATACGCAGAAACCTTTTTAAACATTTATTCCTCCTGTTCGCCCGCGGCGCCGCGGCACCCGGGACGTTTTCCGTCGTTGGATTCACCGTTTCTCTTTTGCCTGCCTTTTTCGCCTCCGAGCATTAGTTATATCTAACTCAATGCCTTGTTTTAAGCCGTCTTTCGACGGCTTATTTTTTCAGTAAGATTGCCTCTGCCCAGTCAAAGCACCGGCATAGCACCCGGCAGTGCTCCTGTATCTCCTGCCAGTTCATCCCGTGGATAAAGGGCTCATACACCGCCATCCAGAAGGATGAACAAAGCATATGCATTTCGGTTTCGGAGATTTCCGCCTCCGCCAGTCCCCTTTTCTTCGTCTCCCGGTAGTACTGCATATAGGCTTCCGTCATCCGGAGAGCAAAGTCATGCCCATAGTTTTCATAGACTGTCCCGGCGGATTTTTCCAGCAGCAGGACAAACCCTTCCCGGATGTCCCACAGCATCCTGAACATCTCCAGGATAGACTTCTCGTTCATGATCCAGGTCGTGCGCACATCTTCATCTGTCATCCGGGCAAAATCGATTCCCCGGCGCAGGGCGATAAAGCTGTCCAGCATATCCGCCGTTTCCTGCACCACCGCCCGGAAGAGCTCTTCCTTGCCCCTGTAGCGCTTATAGACGGCGCCGGTGGTCACGCCGGCGTTATCGCAGATGGTCTTTAATTCAGCTTTTAAAAACCCGCGCTCCATAAACTCTTTCCGGGCGCTTTCCAGCAGTCTGGGATCAATGCTTGTATCTCGTACCGACATTCGCACCTCTCACTGATAATTCGTTTACTGATAATCCGGTTATCGGTGATATTTTTATCACGTTTCCGTTCTGTTGTCAACCTATATTATTATATTTGTCTAATATTGAACATAATCAGTATAACAACTGTATTTCCACAGATTTTCTTACATATTGATATTGGAAAACGCAAAATATATACTATAATTGTTAGCTGAAATTAACCTCAGTTGTAAGAAGGAAGGATGCATTTCATGGGACTGTTTAAGAGCTTTGTAAGCCAGACAAGGAAACCGGAAGGGTTTCTGGGAAAAATGATGCTGAAAAGCATGAACTCCGGACACGCCGTCATGGCGGACTGGGGGCTTTCGCATCTGCCGTCCGTTTCCCCTTCCCTCGTCGCGGATCTGGGGTGCGGCGCCGGTCGGAATGCCGGCGAGCTGCTGCGCCGTTATCCGCAGGCCGTCGTAACGGCTGTTGATTACTCTGAATTATCTGTCGCCAAAGCGATGGAATATAACCGGGCGATGATCGCCGCCGGCCGCTGCACCGTAAGGCAGGGGGACGTTTCCGCCCTGGATCTGCCCGCGGGCAGCTTCGATCTGGTCACCGCTTTTGAAACAGTTTATTTCTGGCCGGGGCTGGAAAAGTGTTTTGCCCAGGTTCACAACATCCTGAAAAGCGGCGGACGTTTCCTGATCTGCAATGAGTCGGACGGCACGGACGCCGCGGGCGTAAAATTCGCGAAAATCATTGACGGGATGCGGACGTATACGCCTGAAGAGATTGTCAGCGTCCTGCGTGCCGCCGGTTTCTCCCGGGCGGAGAGCTTTCACCATCCCGGGAAGCCCTGGATCGCTGTGATCGCGGAAAAATAATAGGCGGGGCAGGCGCAGCCTGCCCCTTCATCGTCCCGGATCCTGCCGGAAGCTGTGCAGTTATCCTGATAAAGTTCCTGAAACAGTTATTTCATTTCGCCGCCGTCCGCGCGGCGTTTTTTATTGTTCGGATGCTTTTCGGCAAAAGCTCCCCTTTTCTGTGTTTGTCAGTATGTTCTTTTTGTCCAGCGGTACCGTTCCCGCATGTTTTTGGCTAATTTCAGGCAAACGGCAGCCCGCAGATCAAATAAAATCAATATTCTCATCTTCCGCAGACAGCCGGTGTTTTTCTGCGTTTCATATTCTATAAGTAGCTTTGTCTTTTCCCTTTGTTTTTTGGAGCTGCAAGATATTGACCGGTTCGTTATCGCCTATTGATTCGGTAGGCGGTTCAGTGTAGCATCTGTCCCGTGCACAGTAAAAAATTCCTGAAATGACGAAAGGATGATACGATGCAGGATAATTGCTTACTCGAAATAAAAGGCCTCAGCGCGACTGTCGGCGAGGAGGAAACGCAAATATTGGACAATATAGACCTCACGGTCCGCCGGGGGGAAATACACGTCATCATGGGGCCGAATGGAGCCGGGAAGTCCACGCTTGGTTTTGCCGTTATGGGAAACCCGGCCTACACCGTCTCCTCAGGACGCATCTTTTTTGACGGTGTGGATATTACCGATATGGCCGCGGACAAACGTGCCAAACAAAGAATTTTCCTCACCTTCCAGAACCCGATTGAGATCCCGGGAATCTCCATGCGGAACTTTCTGCGGAATTCAATCCAGGAGATCACCGGGGAACATGTAAGCTTCACCGCCTTTAACAGGGAGCTTGAAGCAGCCATGGAACTGATTCATATGAATCCCGCCTACGCCGACCGGGATATCAACGTCGGCTTCTCCGGCGGGGAAAAGAAAAAAGCGGAAATCCTCCAGCTGCTGATGCTGAAGCCCCGGCTCGCGATTCTGGATGAAACGGATTCCGGCCTGGATGTGGACGCCGTCAGGACCGTATCCTCCGGCATCCGCGCCTACATGGAATCCTGCGGCGGCACGCTGATTATCATTACCCACAACGCGGCGATCACCGAGTCCCTGGATGTCGACATGACGCACGTCCTGGTGCATGGCAGGATCGTCTTCACCGGAGACGGCGATCTCACAGGCGAAATCAACAAGAACGGATTTGAGGGGTATACATATGGCTGACGGAAGAATCATGATTCCGGAGATAGATCACGCCCGATACGATTTCAGGTATGATGAATCCTCTCCGGATTATTACCGGGAAAAAGACGGCTTTACAGAAGATATCGTCCGCAGGATTTCCGATGAAAAAGGCGATCCTGACTGGATGAGGCTCTTCAGGCTGAAATGCCTTGACCTGTACAGCAAAATGGACATGCCCTGCTGGGGTCCGCCCATTGATGAGCTTGACATGAACCGGATCGCCTCCTATGTCAGGCATAAATCAGAGATGAAGAGCAGCTGGGAGGAGGTTCCGGCCGATATCAAGGAAACCTTTGAGCGGCTCGGCATCCCGCAGGCCGAGCGCCTGTCCCTGGCCGGCGTCGGCGCCCAGTACGATTCCGAAATTGTCTACCACCACCTCCGGGAAGAGGTGGCGAAATCCGGCGTAATCTACACCGACATCGAAACCGCGATCAGAACGGGCTATGAGGACGTTGTCCGGGAACACTTTATGAAGCTTGTTCCCCCCACGGACCATAAATACGCGGCGCTTCACGGTGCGGTTTGGTCAGGCGGCTCGTTTGTTTACGTTCCCCCGGGAGTAAAAGTGGACATTCCGCTCCAGTCCTATTTCCGGCTGAACGCCGCTGGCGCCGGCCAGTTTGAACATACCATCATCATTGTGGATGAAGGAGCCGATCTCCACTTTATCGAAGGCTGCTCCGCCCCCAAGTATTATGTTGCCAACCTTCACGCGGGGTGTGTTGAGCTTTACGTCCGCAAAAATGCCAGGCTCCGTTATTCCACCATTGAGAACTGGTCCCGCAACATGTTCAATCTGAACACAAAAAGGGCGCTTGTGGAGGACGGCGGAACGATCGAGTGGGTATCGGGTTCCTTCGGCTCCCGCGTATCATACCTGTATCCGATGACCATCCTCCAGGGGGACAATTCCCGGATGACCTATAACGGAATCACTTTCTCCGGTGAAGGCCAGAATCTGGATACCGGCTGCAAAGTCGTCCATGTTGGGAAGCACACCTCCTCCGTCATCACCTCGAAGTCGATCTCCAAGAGCGGCGGTATCGGAACCTTCCGGAGCGCCGTCACGATCGAAAAGCAGGCGAAAAGCGCCAAATGCTCCGTGTCCTGCGACTCCCTGATGCTCGATTCCGTATCGCGGGCCGACACCATCCCCGCCATGGATATCAGGGCTTATGACGCTGACGTCGGACATGAAGCGAAGATCGGGCGGATCAGCGACGAATCCGTTTTTTACCTGATGAGCAGGGGCTTGTCTGAGGAGGATGCGAAAACCCTGATCGTAAGCGGCTTCGCGGATTCCGTGTCCCGGGACCTTCCGCTGGAATACGCCGTGGAAATGAACAACCTCATCAAAATAGAGATGAGCGGGCATAAGGCCTGAGGAGGCTTCCTGAATATGAATGAAATGATCACAATCAACCCCTCGCCGGCGCTGACTTTTGCGAAACTGAAAATGAACGGCGACCGGATCCTTCTGAATACCGGCGATCTGAACAAGCAGAACGTCATCGTCACGGTTTCCGGCCGGCATTCCCGCAGCGATACACTTTATGAGGAACCGATCCCGGCCGGTGCCGGCGGTGAAGACCTGGACCGTGTTCTTTCCTTCGATCGGCGGGTCCTGACCGCGGAAGGCGATATCCATGTGAACAGCGTCTTTATCGGTCCGGGATCCTGCGGCATGATCGTCAGGATCGCCCGGGGAACAAGCGCAAGAATCGTCGAGATCACAAGGGGCGGCGGAGATTATACCGCGGTCAGGAGCACCCTGTACCTGCTGGAAGAAGGTGCTTCCCTCACCCTGGTCCAGGTCCAGCAGCTGGACAAGCACACCCTTTATATCGACGACCTGCGCGCCAGGCTGGCTGAAAACGCGCAGCTGAAGGTCACCCGGCTTGACCTGGGCGGCGCCGTTTCCTATCAGTCCTCCAAAGTCCTGCTGGAGGGAAAAAGCGCGGACTATGCCGCCCACGGCAATTTTCTCCTCAACGGGGATCAGCGCCTGGACATCAATATGATTGCCGAACATATCGCGCCGAATACGGTCAGCGATATGCGTTCCGACGGCGTACTGCTGGACCGCGCTTCAAAGATTTTCCGGGGGTCGCTGGATTTTAAGAGCGGCTGTAAAGGTGCGAAAGGATCGGAAAACGAAGACGTCATGCTGCTCTCCGACGGGGCGGATAACCAGTCCATGCCGATCATCCTTTGCGGTGAGGAAGACGTGGAGGGAAACCACGGTGCCACCGTGGGCAGGGTATCGGACGACGCCCTGTATTATCTGGCCAGCAGGGGCTTTGACGAGGAAAAAGCCTATAAAATGATCGTCCGCTCCAGGATGAATGCTACCATAGCCTGTATCCCCGATGCAGATCTGCGTGATGAGCTGGAGAAAACCGTCGATGAGGTGCTTGCATGACTGTACATGATATCCGGCACAACATCTCGTTTTTTCGTCAGGAACGGCCGCCGGTCTACTTCGACAATTCGGCGACAACCCAGCAGCCGGATGAGGTCATAAGGGCTGTCATTAATTTCAGCCGATATACCAACGCCAATCCCTTTCGCGGCCTGTACGACCTCTCCGGCGAAGCAACGGCTGTCTATGAAGCCGCCAGGAAAAAGGTGGCGGCTTTCCTGAATATTTCCGATCCCCGCCAGATCGTATTCACGCGCAACACCACGGAATCAATCAACCTTGTGGCGGAGTGTATTTTAAGGACAAACCATCCTCGGTTCCGGATTGAACCCGGCGACCGGATTGTCGTCACGGTCTCCGAACATCACAGCAATCTCCTTCCCTGGCAGCGCCTGGCCCGGATCACCGGTGCGCGTCTTGTTTTCATGGAACCGGACAGCACCGGCCTGATCACGGATGCGGAAATCGAATCCAGGATCACAGATCGTACAAAGCTGGTCGCCGCAGCCCACGTCAGCAATGTATGGGGACGTATCAACCCCATCGATAAAATCATCCTCAGGGCAAGATCCGTCGGAGCCCTGACGGTCATAGACGGCGCGCAGGCTGTCGCGCACATGAAAGTGGACGTCCGGAACGCAGGCTGTGATTTCTATGCCTTTTCAGGGCATAAAATGCTGGGGCCCATGGGCATAGGCGTCCTTTTCGGCCGGGCCGACCTGCTGGAGCAGCTGGATCCCTTCCTTTCCGGCGGAGAAATGATTGAATATGTAACGCGGGAAAGCGCCACCTATGCTCCGATTCCGCACAAATTCGAGGCTGGCACCGTCAATGCGGCCGGAGCCGCAGGCCTGGCCGCCGCCTGTGACTATATCGATAAAATCGGTTTTGACTATATCAAAAGCCAGGTGAATACCCTCACCGCGGAAGTCATGAACGGCATGCGGGAAATGGAAGGCGTCACGGTTTACGGCTCGCGGAATCCGTCCGAGCACAACGGAATTGTCTCTTTCAGCATCGCAGGCTGTCATCCGCATGACGTAGCCTCCATCCTTAACGAAGATCATATATGTGTAAGGGCTGGGCATCACTGTGCCCAGCCTCTCATGCAGTTTCTGGGAATCGGCTCCTGTGTGCGCTGTTCCCTGTATGCCTATAATACGCATCGGGAAGTCAGCCGGTTCATTGACTGCCTGTCGCGCGTCCGGAAAGTAATGGGGTATTGAAAATGGATCTGAAAAGCCTCTACCGGGAGATTGTGAACGATCACAATCTCCGTCCCGTCCACAAGTATGAAATGGAAAATCCCGATATTGTCCTGCGCGGCGTCAACCCCACCTGCGGCGACGATATCACCCTGATGCTGAAGATCAGGGACGATACGGTCACGGAAGGATCTTTCACCGGCAGCGGCTGCGCCATTTCGACTGCTTCCGCGGATATGATGCTGGATAATGTGATCGGACTGAAAACGGATCAGGCGCGGGACCTGATCCGGAAATTCTTCGGGATGATTGACGGAGACCTCACTGATGACCGGGAGCTGGAGGCGCTCAATGACGCCGCCTGCCTGAAGGATATTGCCCGCATGCCCGCCCGGGTAAAGTGCGCCCTGCTTGGCTGGAGCACCCTGAAGGAAATCCTGGGCTGACCGTTCAGGTCAGGGCAAGGTACAGAGCCGCGCCGGTACACCCGGCGTTGTGCGCATGGCGGACTTCCCTGCCCGGTTTCAGATCAGGAACAGCAGGCCGATGAACATCATCGCCCCGGCCCAGTTTCCGGCTCCGCCGATCCTTGTCGGAAACAGTGCAAGCATGATCGGCAGGATGTTGATCACGCATGCCCAGCGGGGCAGCGGCGTCCATCCGCTGACGACCGGCACAAACAGGGACACGCCGAAGATCAGGAATCCGAGATAGCAGACAATCATGGTGACAGATGTCTTTTTGAAAAACTCCGTGATCAGCTGCCTGGCCTCCTCTGTCCTGCCCATCTTTACATACAGCCACTCCGGCACGCCGCAGAACACATGGTGCGCCATACCAAAGGTCAGCACCATGACCGTGCCGATCAGCATCAGCGTCGCGCAGGGTTCCGAGCAGGCGCGCATCCAGTCTGCCAGTGCCAGATAGCCGAAGGCAAACAGAAACATGGCCAGGCAGCCAAGCAGCATGGACAGCAGCGGGTTTCGAAGCGGCATGTTCCTGAACGCGGCGGACAGCCTGTCGTTATCCTTCATGTCCTCAACGCGGAACCTTCCGCCGGGCATGTAAATCAGCAGGCAGTCGCACACGCCGCACAGCAGATGTCCGGCGGCAGCGATCAGAAACATGATTTTCATCGTGCTCATTTTCCCATCCTCCATCATATGTCCGGGATCATTCCCGGCAGGTTCATTGAGGTTTCCTCCTCCGGATGATCTCATCGTGACAGGAGTCCCCATCCGACAGGTCAGAATGCCGGATGAAGGTCACATGGCGGCACAGGTTTTCATACGAGGTCGTATCCGTCATGCAGAAGATCTTGCACAGACTCCGGATGCCGTAGGTTTCAAACATCTCAATGTACACGCATTTGGAGACGCTGTATTCGATCCTGTCTTTTCCGACATCGAACCGGTCATAGGTGATGCTGCCGTCCTTGACCCGCTTGTCGTGATCCTGGATATTCCATTTTTTCGCAATACTGAAGCTGTTCGGCAGCAGATCGATGGCGCGGATGATTCGCCGGAAGAAGTTCCTTCGACGCGCAAACCCGTGGTTGACAGCCTCGATGATTTCCGCGTCGGTCAGGCCGAATGCTTTCATCTCCAGGCACATGGCGATCACGGCATAGACATGGGTCGCGTTTGTGGTGGGAAAGACACTGTGCGCTTTGAAATGCTCGGAGGCGTACATCTCCCGCAGCCGTGATTCATAAGCAGCGACTTTTGCTTCGATATCCCGGCAATGCCGGGAAGACAATGCTTTACGGTACACTTTGCCGTATTTCCGAATGTTTTTTTCCATCAGCTCTTTTACCTCCCGATGATCAGCGTAATCCACGCCGTCAGCGCGGCCAGCGTTGTGATCATGCGGCAGACCTCCTCCATTCCCGAATCTGCTTACATCATTTTCCGATCAGCCGGTACAATCATTCCTCCGGTTTTATTTTTTCACGCCGGCCAGCAGCCGGATCCATTTCCTCTGCCGCTTCTTCCTTTCCCTGCCCGGCCTTACTTTCTTTCATACTGCTCCCGGATTTTCTCCCAGGACGGCGCGGCTTTTTTCAGTTCCTTCCAGTTGGTCATCGGTTCATCCGGCGCCTTTGCGATAATCCCCTCAAAGGCTTTATCCAGCATCTCCATCTCTTCCCAGGCGTTCCGGCAGTGGGCGCAGGCAATCAGGTCGCCCATTTCGGTTTTGGACATCAGGAAATAGACAAACTGCATCAGTCTGCCCTTTACGCCCTGCCCGTAGTATTTTTCGTCCCCGGACGGGAGAATCGGGATTCCCTGCGCCTTCAGCATCCCGTATGCTTCCCGGGATGCAAGGCGCATCTGCCTGCGCTGTTTCCCTGTGGCTGTGCGAAGATTGCCTCCGCAGGCGTAGGTCACATAGCCGATCGGCAGGATCGCCGCCAGGTGGCAGGTCAGGTAGGCCTCCATGTCCGGCTGCCACCGGAGGGTATAACCGCTTCCGGCGAATACGGCTTCCAGCTGTTTCCGGGTCTTTTCATCCGGCGTCTCGTGCAGTCCGCCGATGTCCATATTGCCGGTGCCGAGGCGTTCACAGACCAGCAGCCCGTTCTCCCGGTCCCGTTTCCCGGCCGTTGCCTGGAACGCAAACATGATTTGCTTCGGACAGGTAGTTTTTGCCAGGATGGTTTCCTGCATTCCGGCCGCGTTCATGTTGTTGCCAACCATCACAACCAGCGGCGCGTTCACCGCTGCCAGCGGCTCCAGGATGGCGCCGATCCTGTGGTAAGGCATCACTGCGAAAACAACGTCGTATGCCTGTTCGGGAGTGATCTCCCCGATCACTTCGGGATGATCCAGCGTCTCCCTGTGCTGCAGGTGATGCCGGATCCGCAGTCCGTTCCGCTGCAGCTGTTCCTTCCACTCTCCCCGTGCCAGCATGGTCACGTCATTTCCGGCGGAGCACAGCACATGGGCCAGATAGCTTCCGATCACGCCGGAGCCGTATACAAGCACTTTCATCTCATGCTTCCTTCTTTCGAAATCCTTGATAGATCAGTCCGGCAAAAAGCCCGCAAAGCACCGCTCCTCCCAGCATCCAGAGGGGAAGGTTTCCGTTTGCCTTCAGGCAGATTCCAGCTATCGAAACGGGAACGCCGATGATTCCGGCGGCTGTTAACGCTCCGAAACCGCGGAGCAGCCGTTTCCGCGGAAGAATCCTGTCCAGCTTTGCGATCCGTTCGCTGATGATTTCGGCCACTCCGAGTACCATCAGAACGGCCGGCAAAAGGGCCAGAACGGAAAACAGGCTGATTCCCTGCGCCAGGCATTTCCAGGTACAGATCAGCCAGATAATCCATCCAGTATTGCCCGGAATATCGTAAGTCCACCAGCGTGCCTCGGAAATCCCGGTTTCATACAGATCATTCATTTCCCCTGCTCCATCCTGGCATACTTCATCGTCAGCAGCAGTCCGCCCATCATCCAGATATTCCCGACGCTGATCCATCCGGCGGTCAGCGCGTTGCGAAGCGCGGAATCCGGGGCAAACTTCAGCAGCATCGTCAGCGCCTGTCCAACCGGCAGGCAGAAAATCCAGCACCAGCGGGGATAGGGAGTCAGTCCTTTGGCAAAAGCGGCAATATGCGCCCAGGAATGAACCAGCCAGAAGAGGAGAAACAGGATCGTAGCCGGCAGCAGGAAATACAGGCCGAAGCGGATGCTCAGGTCCAGGGCGTTTTCCGGGCTGGTCTCATGAAAGTGCCGGTAAACAAACACAGCAGCCAGGCACGGCACATGCACGCCGCACCCGCCGAAGATCAGGTAGCCGAATATGCCGGTCCGGTAAAGGTGTGCGTAATGCAGGGACCGGGAGGCAATCAGCCGGTAGATGGCAAAATAGCACAATCCTTCCAGCGGAATACCGATCAGGCCCAGGAACGCGGACCAGAACATCCGGCTGTCGGAAAGCGTCAGGTAGGAGGACAGGAATCCCTCCAGCCCTGCTTTTTCCGGATCGTGCACGCCCCATCCCAGCAGCATGTCACCGGCCAGCACCGTAAACCCAGCCAGCAGGCCGATGATCATCAGTTTCCTGATCCGTACCCAGTCCGGTTTGTTGTCAATGCCAATATCATTGTAGGATGCCATAGCAGCGTTTCTCCTTGTCTGTTTCCTGGAATCGGAATGTCCGCCGGGATGCCGGATTGTCCTTTTTCTTTTCGTTTCTGTACGTTAGTCATAACTTACCTGATTCATTATATGCAAGCCTCCACGGAATGCAAAGCTTCTGCCGATATAGTCAATAGCACGCAAAAAGGCTGCCGCGCAAATGCGGCAGCCTTCGCTGTTCATTCTGCTGTCTTCCGGTTATGCGGCGTCAGCATTCTCCCCGGAAACAGTCATTTCATCCCTGCATTCCACGGAAACCGCACAGGCAGGATCACCGACAACCGTGTCCGTGTTTTCGCCGCCGCCGGCAATGGTGCCGGAAACGGAACAATCCTTGATTTCAAAGGAAGACATCACGTCGCTTCCTTCCATCATTTCCTTGCCGCCGCCGATCAGTCCGCCGACCGCTTTCGTTGTGCCGGAAACGGTAATCGATACATTTTCCACGGTGCATCCGGTAATCTGCGCGGGCGCGGACGGATCATAGGTGCCGCCGAAGCCCAGCAGGCCGCCCACCAGGCGGTTCCCTTCGCCGGTAACGGTAATGGCCGTGCCGCTTGCCTTGCAGTTTTTGATTTCAGGAGCGCCCCAGGGTGCGCCGCAGATGGAGCCGATACCCCAGACCGCGTTTCCTTCCGCCGTGATGCTGCCGCCCGCTGCCTGGCAGCCGGCAATCGGGCTCATGGTCGTACCGCCGGCAATGAGGCCCGCGCAGGCGCCGTCATCACCCGTAACGGTAATATCGGCGGTGGCTGTGCAGTCAGAGATCAGGTCGAAACCTGTTCCCACAATGCCGCCGATGCCCTGGGCGCCATTCAGTTTGTTTTCACCCTTCAGCGTAATGCCGGAAACCTTGCAGTTCATGAACTGCAGGCCAACCGCGCCGCCCACAAGGTAGAAGCCGGAAACATCAATGTCCTCCAGCGTGAAATTGCCGATAAAGGCGCTGCCGTTTTCCGTTCCGGACGCACAGCCGAACAGTCCCGCGCCCATGGGAGCGGCAGCCGCCACCTTCAGGTTGGAAATGGTATGTCCGGCGCCGTCAAACGTCCCGGTAAAGGCATAGTCAGGATGCGGAACCTCCGCGTCTTCCGGCGCGTCGGAGAGGGAACGGAAAGCGCCGATCGGTTCCCAGTTTTCATATCCGGCCAGGTCAATATCCGTCGTCAGGATATAGTGGCCGCCCAGGTTCTCCCGGATCAGGTTCAGCTGCTCCGCGTCAGCAATCTGCCAGGGATCTTCCGCCGTTCCGTTTCCGCCGGCAAAGCCGTTTTCCGCAAACGCAGTCATTGTCAGCGCCATCAGAAGCGCCAGGGTCAAACAAAGGATCTTTTTCACCAAAGGAACCCTCCTTGTCATTTTGTGCCATAAGTGTATCCCCGGTGTTAACCTGATCAAACCCCAAATCCCGCCTCTTTCTGCCCAAAAACAGGCATTTTCAGCTCGTCCTGTATTCCCTGGGAAGAACGCCGAAGCGCTTCCGGAAGTCGGCGGAAAACTGGCTCGGTTTCGCGTATCCGACCCTTTCGGCAATCTCGCAGACCGGAACGCCGGCCTCATGCAGCAGTTCAATTCCCTTCTGCATCCGCGCTTCGATCACATAGGCGTGCAGCGAAGTCCCGCAGACCTGTTTGAACGCCCTTGTCAGTTTGGACGCGCTCATACAGTACTCCCGCGCAAGCGACGCTATGTCCGGTACCGCGGCAGGATCCCCGTCTATTCTCTCCCTGATTGCGTCAATGATTTTCAGGTCGTCGTGATGAAGCCCGCGGGATGCGGCCGGTTCCCCCAGGGCCGCCTCAATGCAGTATGACAGGCTTTCCAGCAGATGCGCTTCCAGGCGCATCATTTCAAACCCGTTATGAACCGATTCCAGCGATCCGATCTCATGCAGGCTTCGCCGGATAGCCGTATTGATGGGAAAAGACCTGCCCTGCAGGATCTGCATTGTCTTTTGCGGTTCCCGGAAATGGCAGCCGGTCATCCCGGCAAATTGTTCCGCCGGAACAGCCACCGACAGGAAGGAGAACGGCAAATTGCCCTGGTAGCACATTCTTTCTGTGGAACCGTCTGCGGCGCAGAAACACGCTTCATTATGATCCAGGCGCATCGTTCCCCGGTCCGAAGTCCATTCCACCCCGTTTCCCGTACAGAACAGGAGCCGCATCTCATTTCCGCCTCGTCCCTGTACAAATGTGTCCCGGTGGAATTCCATATTCCAGGCTGAAAGGGAATACCTGCGCGTGTCCAGCCGCGAGATGCGTCCCTTCCCCGTTTCCGCGGGGAAATCGACGGTCAGGGCCGGCGTTTCCCGGATCTGCCGGTATAACCGGAGCAGTCCGTCATCCATCTGTGCTTTACTCATCTGGCTTTTCTTTCCTCATGCATTGTCAGAATCCACCGGATTTCTTTCCTGTCCTTTTCATCCGGTAGTCGCAGCAGTCATCCCCTTCTGCCAGGGATTTTGTTCTCCTGTAATCCATGCCGCGGATGCCGGTCATATACTCTTTGTCCATGCAGCAGATCATCTGCGCAGCCTCAGGCACTCCCAGTTCCTTTGCCTTATCGCAGATCGGACAGCTGATCACGTCAAGGCGGCACTCTTCCGTTGTAACAACCATATTCTTTGTCCCGTACCCGTCGCTCATTTTCCCGGCGAGTTTGTCCATATGCTTCCACATGAGCGCCGGCACACCCGGCAAGGCCGTGATTCTTCTGAAGGTCTTCCTGACCCGCTGCCCGAATTGTTTTCCGTAAGCGCGGGTAACCCCGAGCGCGTCTCCCGGCGCGTATCGCTCAATGGCCTGGTATATGGCCGCCGCCGGAAAAGTAAACATTCTGCTGGTCTTATCCGTCTCCGGTTCCGCCGTTTCTAATTTCCGGAGTCTTTCGCCGGCTTCCTCCCATATGGCGCAGGCCTTTTCTTTCCCGTACCTGTGAACCAGTTCTCTCTTTAGCTTTTTATACACAAAGGACTGATCAAGCTGATTTTCTCTTTGCCGCATGATTTCACCCCGCTTCTGAACCGTTTTTTTGTCCATGCCGGCCGTTCAGTCAGCCGTCTGAAAGCGAAAAGTCCGCCGGTGTCTGCCGGCGGACTGTCCGATAACCGGTTTCAGTGATTACTTCTTCACCTGGAAGGCGTCAAATCCGGGATATACGGCGTTTTCGCCCAGGCTTTCCTCAATGCGCAGCAGCTGGTTGTACTTCGCCACGCGCTCGGAGCGGCTGGGAGCGCCGGTCTTGATCTGCCGGGTATTCAGCGCCACGGCCAGGTCCGCGATGGTGGTGTCCTCCGTCTCGCCGCTGCGGTGGGAAGTCACGGCGGTGTATCCGGCCTTGTGCGCCATCTTGATGGCTTCCAGCGTCTCGGAAACGGAGCCGATCTGGTTCAGCTTGATCAGGATGGAGTTTGCGCAGCCCAGCTTGATGCCCTTGGCCAGACGCTCCGTGTTGGTCACAAACAGGTCGTCGCCCACCAGCTGCACCCGGTCGCCCAGCTTCGCGGTCATCTTCTGCCAGCCTTCCCAGTCTTCCTCATCCAGGCCGTCCTCGATGGAGATGATCGGGTACTTGTCGATCAGGGACTCCCAGTGGGCGATCAGCTCATCGGAAGTGAAGTCCTTGCCGGACTTGGGCTGATGGTAGTATCCCTTGCCCTTCTCGCTCTTCCACTCGGAGGAAGCGGCATCCATAGCCAGCACGAAATCCTTTCCGGGTTCGTATCCGGCGTCCTTCACCGCCTGCAGGATATGTTCAATCGTATCCTCGTCGCTCTTCAGGTTGGGGGCAAAGCCGCCTTCATCGCCGACGGCGGTGGTTTCGCCTTCCGCCTTCAGCAGCTTCTGCAGGGCATGGAACACTTCGGTGCACATCCGCAGTCCTTCGCGGAAAGAGGAAGCGCCCGCGGGCATAATCATGAACTCCTGCGTATCCACGGAATTGGAGGCATGCGCGCCGCCGTTGAGGATGTTCATCATGGGAACCGGCAGGTTGTTGCCCTGCACGCCGCCCAGGAACTGGTGCAGCGTTACGCCCAGGCCTTCCGCCGCCGCCTTCGCTGCAGCGATGGAAACCGCCAGGATCGCGTTGGCGCCCAGCTTGGATTTATCCTTCGTTCCGTCCGCCTTCAGCATGGCGCCGTCCACAGCGTAGGTGTCCCGGGCGTCGATGCCCTGGAGCACGTCGTTGATCACGGTATTCACATTGTTCACAGCCTTGGAAACGCCCTTGCCGCCGAAACGGCTCTTGTCGCCGTCCCGCAGCTCCAGCGCTTCAAACTCACCGGTGGAAGCGCCGGAAGGAGCCGCGCCGCGTCCGATAATCCCGCTGGCAAGCGTTACCTCTGCCTCCACGGTGGGATTGCCGCGGGAGTCGATAATTTCACGTCCTGTAACCTTGGTAATGGCAAAGCTGTTCATGTTCTTTCATCCTTTCCTGCTGGTTTGAATCATGGAAAAAAGCCGGGCGCCCGGGAAGAAGCGGAAGCAGACCCGGATGCCCGGCCCAGGTATTCAAGGAGTCGGCGAATACCTGATATTTGGTGGAAGAGGTCGTCTTCCGGAAAGAATACTATCATCCGATAGTTAGTCTTGTCAAACTATTTGAGCAATTGGAATATATCAGACAAATCCGACCGCGTACAGCGTCACTCCGCCGCCTTGGTGTAGGAAAAGGAAAGCTCCGGATATCCGAAGGCCGCAACCGTCACGGTATAGTTTTTTCCGGCTTCGAACAGCGGATTTTCATCGCCGTTGCGGGCCTTCACCACGCCGTCGGCGTTCAGCACGCCGTTCTCATCCAGGGCAATGAAGTTTCCGACTGTGCCGTGATGGCCGACAATTTCCTGTTCCACAGGCTTTTCGGCGCCCTCCGCCAGGATCTGCACATGCTGCAGGTTCTCCAGGTAGTCCGCCATGGAGCCGGAGGCCAGGACGATCTTCTCCCCGTCGAAGGAAAGGTCGTCCGCGTTCAGTCCGCTGTCAATGATGAAGTAAGGTGCCTGCGCTGCCGCGGGACCGCCTTCGAAAGAGGGAGAACGGTACTTTCCGCTGTTGTCAATGACGTTCACGTAGTAGTAACCGGCTTTCAGGGCGGCGATATCATTAAAGGCAATCTTCACCTTTCCGTCGGCCGCTTCCACGGTATAGCTGTCCGCGGGGATGATTGCCTCATTGCGCACGCCCCGGCGGATGTCCAGCAGCTGCAGGTCAAAATCCTCCGGCAGGGCATTGGTCAGGATCACGGTATTTCCGTCAATCTGATCCAGCGGGAGGGCGGAGCCTTCCACGGCCAGGAATATTTTGCCTGCCTTGCCTTCAAAGGCATTGATTACCGCCTCCTGAGCGGCTGCGCTGACCATGGTGGCGCCGGAAACAGCGTCCGCGCCCGCGCTCATGTCCATGGCTTTGACTTCCTCCAGGGTTTTGCCGGTAAACTTCTCCAGCAGGCCGCCGTTCAGCGCCGCGTCAAAGAAGGGCTTGTTTTTGTTGACCCAGAATTCTTCGTTGCCTTCCTGCACGGAACCGGCCGCGCCCGTGCCGTTGTCCTTCACGGCGGTGATCACACCGCTGTCGTCAACCTCCACCGTCAGTTTCACATTGTAGAAGGGCGGATGAATAAAGGGAGCCGTGGACGGATAGTTGCGCTGGTCCACATTGGCGTCTCCCTCCAGGGTTTTGTCTGCCAGGGCAGCGCCTGCGCAGGCGGCCAGGCAGAGAACCAGTACCAGGGAAAGAACCGAACGGAGTGTTTTCATGGAAGATCCTCCTCAAATCATTATTATTAGCTTAATCTAACCTTCATTTTCAAGAAAAGCCGTGGGGTTCTGTCTTCACATTCACCGCACGGCGTCCTTTCTATTAGTTAGAACTAACATCCAAATCCTATCATGAACTCGGCCCGTTTGTCAATGAATTTACAGCCAATATCATCCCCGTCTTCTGTATCCTTTCGGTTTTTTTCCTCTTCGGGAACAAAATGCGCATCCGTTCCGTTTTTTTGGTATAATCGGTATGATCGAAACAATACATGATCTGCCGGTCAGATTCCGAAGACCGTTCCGCATGAAGGAGGGTAATTCTTATGAACAGAAAGCTGCTGTCTCTTGCACTCGCGCTGGTGCTGGTACTGGGTCTCGCCGCCGCCTTTGCCGAAGCCGGCATCGGTACGGCTGCCACCTCCGGTAACAGCTTCTCCTACCTGGACGAGTCCGTGATGACAATGTACGTCTACACCGACAACGGCCAGGGGCTGAATGTTCGGAGCACGCCTTACGTCGGTGACAACATTATCGGCCTTGCTCCCTATGGAACAAAGATGAGCGTCATCCGCTTCCTGGATAACGGCTGGGCCTGCGTCAAGTGGACCCAAATCGGCGAAGCCTATGTCCAGAGCCGTTTCCTGCAGTGGTTTGAGCCGGCGCCCCTGGTGCCCGTCACCCCCACGCCCCGGCCCACTGCCGTGCCGACCGTCGCGCCGACCGCCGCACCCTACTATCCCGTTTATACAGACACCATGGCGGAGCTGAACAAGGAATTCCGCAGTGCCCGGTTTATCCAGCACTTTGTGGTTTCCGTCCGTCCCGCCCGCGCCAGCGGCTGGGTCAATATGCGCTGGGCTCCCAGCCAGAACGCCGAAGTGTGCGCCACTTACCGTTCCGGTTCCCTGCTGACCGTCATTGCTGAAACCGACAGCTGGTACCAGGTCATGGACCAGAATACGCAGGTCACCGGCTTTATGATGAAGACCTACACCACCCGAGTCTATTAACCGGTTTCCGGTAAAAAGGAGGGAAAACCCATATGAAAAAACTGATTTCCATTCTGCTGTGCGCAGCGCTGCTGCTTGCCTGCGTCTCTGCCCTGGCGGAAGACAAAGCCGTCATCGATTTCCAGAACCGTATCCAGTTCAGCGGCGTTCTGCCCGAGGGCTATAAGTGCTCCATCCTTTCCCAGAGCGATCTGACCATGGAATGCCTCATTGCAAGCGAAAACCCGGCCGCGCCCCGGATGGACATTTTCATTTCCTTCAACGAGAGCTATACCGGCGTCGCGTCCCTGGCCAACCTGGACGCGGATTCCCTGGAGCGCCTGAAGATGGGCTTCAGCGAGGAGAACGTCGTCACTTTTGACAACCTCAAAACCGATTCCGGCGCAGATCTCCTGGTCGTGCGGGAAACCGGCGATGATCCGGATTTCCTGGACTTCTACACCATCTGCCTGGGCCATGAAATTGAGTTTACCCTGACCGCCGGAGAACCCGGCCAGGCCCTGACCGATGAACAGGTCAGCCGCTGCATTGAGTTCATGCGCGGTCTATCCATCCTGCCCGTGCAGGGATAATCCAAACCGTAAAATAAGGCCCGGATCCGCAATGGATCCGGGTCTTTTTCTGTCCTCTTTATTCTTCTGTTTTCAGCGCGGCCACCATATCAATCGACCGGTTCTTCCGGGCGACCATCAGTCCGACGATCAGGGAAACCCCGAAGGTCAGCAGGATGGAGAGCAGATAGGTTGCCGGACCCAGCGTCAGCTTCATCTCATATTCCGAAGCCAGGGCGGTCAACAGGTACTGCAGCACGCCGACGCCGGCAGGCAGGCCGATCAGGATTCCGATCACGGTCAGCCACAGGTTCTGGCTGATCAGGAGCCGGCCGATTTTGCTGTTTTTGAACCCGACCACCTTCAGCGTCGCCATCTCCCGGTACCGTTCCGTATAGCTCATGACGCCCAGGTTGTACAGGACCACAATTCCCAGCGCCACCGCCGCGATCACCAGCAGCCAGATCATCTTGTCCATCAGGTCAATGAAGGTCCCGAAGGAATCCATAATGGACTGCTTGCTCTGGGTGTTCAGGATATGCTTGTCCGTCTCCACTTCCGTTTCGTCCGTGAAGATCGCGTTGACCGTGTAGGAGATCCCTGCCTGTTCCGCGCAGGCCCGGGTCATCATCACGCTCTCGCTCAGGCACTTGCAGATTCCGGCCACCCGGACTGTATAGCTTTCATCCGTCCCGTAGGGGGAGAAGGTCAGGCTGTCCCCCGCTGCCAGGCCGTGCGCCTGCGCCACCCGCTCGCCGATGTACGCCCCGTCGTCCGTCAGGGCAATCACGTTCATATCCTGGTCCGCGAACCGGATCCGGTCATGGGTAATCTCATAGACCTCCAGGGTGTATCCTTTGTCGCCGATCTGCACGCTCCGCTGCGCTGCCCAGTCTCCGTTATATTTCTCTGCCAGGGCCAGGGCTTCCTCATTGGTAATGTTTTCCGCGTCCAGGTTGATTTTGGTCGTATAGTTGTTTGCCTGGTCAAAAAACACGTCCATAAAGGAATTCAGCGTGTCCTTCATGCCCATGCCGCCCACCAGCAGCACCATACATCCGACAATGCCGAACAGCGTCATCCAGGACCGGGACTTGTGCCGCAGCAGGTCCCGCAGGTTCCATTTGGTCCCGAAGCCCAGCGCCTTGAAGCGTTTTGTCTCCTCCACTGCCAGGTGCTTCATCCGCTTTGGCGTGTAAGGCCGCAGCGCGTCCGCGGCGGTTCCCTGCAGCATCTTCCGCACGGAAAGGAAACCGATCAGGGTCAGGAACTGGTTGATCAGCACGAGTACCAGCCAGCTGAACGGCGGCGCGTACAGCGTCCAGTGCAGCATATCCAGGTAGGTGCCCATCGCGCTGTCCGGATTCAGGATAAACCAGCCCAGTCCGTAGCCGATCGCAACGCCCAGCACCGTTCCGATCACCCCGATAATCAGGGCATAGGAGGTATAGTGAACCAGGATCCGCTTATCCTTGAAGCCCAGTGCCTTCAGCGTGCCGATCTGGGTCTTTTCGCTTGCGGTAATCCGGTGCATGGTGGTCACCATGGTGAGGATCGCGATCGCAAGGAAAAGCACCGGCAGGATTGACCCCATGGTCTTGCCTTCCTCCACCTCGCCCTGGGCTTCCGTCCAGGTAAAGGTCTCATCCCTGGACAGCACCAGCAGCGTCCGTCCCAGGGCTTTATCCAGTTTTTCCACAAAATCCGCTTTTTCCAGGCCGGTTCTGACATTCATCTGCATGTACAGCGAACCACCCGTAAACATCCGGGCCATGGCCGGGATTGCCGCGTCCATCATCTTCGGGGAGATAAAGCCGAAGCCGTGGCTGTTGTAATCAGGCATCATCTGGGTCTCGTCCGGCAGGCAGATCAGGTATTCGCTGGACTTGACCAGTCCTTTCACCGTACCGGTCACTTCGATCATCTTATAGGCCAGGGTCATACTGTCTCCCAGGCCGATCCCGTTGGCCGCGGCATACCGGTCTGAAATCCAGATTCCGTCCGTGCTTTCCGGGTCATATTCCTCCCCGGAAACCGTCAGCAGTCCGGACACCTTCGGATTCTCCACCACGGTCATGGCCAGGGTATCCTCCGTGCCCTTCACCTCCGTCACAACAGACAAATACCGCGTGGCGTCCTCCACGCCGTCCATCGCCAGCACTTTCTGCAGGTCTTCTTCGCTGAAGGCCTTCTCCGCGTAAACACGGTAATCTGAATATCCGGTAGCCTCGTAAATCTCTGTCAGGTTCTTTTCCAGGCTGTACCACTCAATATTGAATCCCAGGAATACCCCGACGCCCAGGGCAATCATCAATACCATGGAAATAAACTGTGCCTTGTACCTCCACAGCGTCCTGAACAACTTCTTTATCAGCATACAAACTCAATCCTTTTCATTCTGACCTTTATAAATCAATTCCAGGTTTCAGAATCAACACTTCATTCTGCATCAGTAAAACACTTTCATTCTGCATCCTGCATTCTGCATTCTGCATTGCAGAAGATGAATGTCACATTCATCTTCTGCTCACCAGTCCACTTCTTCGACTGTCATCGGCTTCTCCTGCTCTTCGCAGGACTTGATTTTCCCGTTCTTCACCCGGATCACCACGTCCGCCATTTTCGCGATGTTCTGGTTATGCGTCACAATGATGATCGTCTTGTTCATATCCCTGGCCATGGAAAGCAGCAGCTTCAGCACCATCACGCCTGTTTCAGAGTCCAGCGCGCCGGTAGGCTCGTCGCACAGCAGGATCCGGGGGTTTTTCGCCAGCGCCCGGGCAATGGAAACCCGCTGCTGTTCACCGCCGGACAGTTCGGAAGGAAACTGATGGATGTGATCCGCCAGTCCGACTTCCCGCAGCATGTCATGACTGCTCAGGGGATTTTTCGCGATTTCCTTGACCAGCGCTACGTTTTCAATCACGGTCAGGGTGGGAATCAGGTTGTAGCTCTGGAACACAAAACCCACGGTTTCCGCCCGGTAATCCGCCAGCTCGTTTTCCGTCAGAGTGGAAATATCCCTTCCGTCCACGGTGATGGTTCCCTCTGTCGGGCTGTCCAGTCCACCCAGCAGGTTCAGCAGCGTGCTTTTGCCTGCGCCGCTGGGACCGAGCACTACGATAAACTTTCCTTCTTCAAGGGAAAGATCTACGTGGTCCAGTGCCCGCTGCTCGTGATCGCCGTTGCGGTAAACCCTCGATACATCCTTCAGTTCCACAATACCCATCTTTGTTTTTCTCCTCCTGTTTGCTCTCTTTCCTCCGGGCCGGCGTCAGTTGTTTGTCTGATTTTGCCTTCTTTTGTTAGTTTTATCTAACTTTGAGCCCCAAAGGAAGCTGCTCCCGTCTCAGAAGCAGCCGATGCATGACTTTTCACATGCCTGATATTGTATACCATGAAGGGATTAAATTGTCAAGTGCAAACGTTTGTTTTAGTCGGATCTAATTTGTTCTTGACAAGCTTCTTCAATCCGGTTATTCTATCCGTCGTAAGCGAACACTGTTCACTTAAATGTGCAAAAAGGAGGCGCCTTATGGCTCGCGACAAATCCGCCCATCATGAACTGATCATCGCGGCAGCCCGGGAGGAGTTCATGACTTACGGTTTTACGGACGCCTCCATGCGGCGGATTGCCGCCGCGGCGGGCATGAGCGTCGCCGGCCTGTACAAGCATTTCACCAGCAAGGAGGAAATGTTCGCCGCCCTCGTGGAACCCGCCTGCCAGGGGCTGATCAGCCTCTACCGGCAGGAGGAAGCCGACGAACGGGCCGCCCTGCAGACTGAAGGTCTGGGAGACCGGTGGAGCCAGGGCGGGGACGCAAAACTGGCCATGACCTTTATCTACGACCACCTGGACGCCTTCCGCCTGCTGATCTGCAAATCCCGGGGCACCCGCTATGAATCCTTCCTGTATGACCTGTCTGCAGCGGAGGAAAAAATCACCCTGGATATGATGGCCCTCCTCCGGGAACAGGGAATGCAGATCAATGAAGTGGATCCGGAGGAATTCCACGTGCTCGTCACCGCTAATATCGATGCTGTCTTCCAGGCAGTCATCCATGATTTCTCCCGGGAACAGGCCATGCATTACGCCGATACCCTGGACGCGTTCTTTGCCCGGGGCTGGCAGGCGCTTTTCGGTTACTGAGCCCTTTATTATCCGTAATATAAGGGCATTTTTTATCGCCCTTGTGTTAGCCATTTCTAACTATAGGAGGTCGGTCTTTCCATGGAAAAACAGGTCAAATCCCGCAAGCGCAGCACCCTCAGCTGGGTGATGGAGTTTGCGGGAACCCGCAAAAGCAGCTATGTCCTCAGTGTGCTGCTGGCAATCTGCAACGTTGTCTGCGGTTTCATTCCCTTCCTTTATCTCGCGAATATCGTCAGGAGGCTGCTGGAAGGAACAGCTGACTTTTCATACTGCCTGAACCAGATCCTGTATATGGGATTGTTCTGGGTGCTGAGCCGGCTGTTTCATGCTTTCTCCACCACCCTGTCCCATAAAGCCACCTTTGAGGTGCTGGCAGGCATCCGCCGCCGCCTGACGCGGAAGCTCGCCCGGATGCCCCTGGGGGATGTGCTGGATGAATCTTCCGGTACCTATAAGAACATTATCGTGGAGCGGGTGGATTCCATTGAGACCACCCTGGCCCACATGATTCCCGAGGTTACCTCCAACCTGCTGATTCCCTTTGTCATCTTCGGCTATATGGTCAGCATCGACTGGCGCCTGGCGCTGCTCTCCCTGCTGACGGTGCCAGTCGGCTTTACCTGTTTCGGCCTCATGATGCGAGGCATGCAGGCGGATTATGCAAACACCATTGCCAAGACCAAGGCGCTGAATGACACAGCCGTGGAATACATCAACGGCATCGAGGTGATCAAGGCCTTCGGCAAGGCGAAAACCAGCTATGAAAAATTCGTAACCGCCGCAAAGGAGGGTGCTGACTGCTTTATCGAGTGGATGCGCCGCTGCAACGTATACCAGAATACCGCCATGGCGGTGCTTCCTGCTACGCTGCTGCCGCTGCTGCCCTTCGGTGTCTCCTATTTTATGAACGGTGCGGTTACCGCCCCTGATCTGGTCATGCTGATCATCCTGGCCATGGGCCTGATCACACCTTTCATCATGGCCTCCAATTATATGGATGACCTGAGCAAATGCGGAACCATCATCGGGGAAGTCACAGACATCCTGACCAAGCCGGAACTGGAACGTCCGGAACGTCTGGCAAAGCAGCCCGAAGGAACAGATATCTGCCTGAAGGATGTGCACTTTGCCTATAAGCAGGAAGAGGTGCTCCACGGCATAAACCTGACCATCCGGGAAGGCACCGTCAACGCGCTGGTCGGACCTTCCGGTTCCGGCAAGAGCACCATCGCCAAACTGATTGCCTCTTTCTGGGACGTGGATAGCGGATCCGTCACCTTCGGCGGCACGGACATCCGGCAGATCCCGCTGGATGACTACCAGCGCCGCATCGCCTATGTGTCCCAGGACAACTACCTCTTTGATATTTCCGTCATGGAAAACATCCGCCTGGGCAATCCCCGGGCGACGGATGAACAGGTGATTGAAGCAGCCAAAGCCTGCGGCTGCCATGACTTTATCATGCAGCTGGAGAACGGCTACCGGACCGTCTGCGGCGGCGCCGGCGGACATCTGTCCGGCGGTGAACGTCAGCGGATTTCCATTGCCCGCGCCATGCTGAAAAACGCGCCCGTCATCATCCTGGACGAAGCCACCGCGTATACCGATCCGGAGAATGAAGCGCTGGTGCAGCACAGCGTCGCGAAACTGGTCAAAGGCCGCACGCTGCTGGTGATCGCCCACCGTCTGTCCACCATTGCCTCCGCCGATCAGATTATCCTGATCAACAAGGGGCAGGTCGAAGCCGCCGGAACCCAGCAGGAGCTGCTGGACAGCAGTGATCTGTACCGGAGCATGTGGCAGGCGCACATCGCCGCAAAGGAGGCTGAAGACGTTGCTTAAGATTCTGAAGGAATATTTTGATTTCTGTAACCGGGAAGACCGTCACAAATTCCACCTGGCCGTCATTCTCGGCGTATTCCGCGCCATGTTCTCCGCCCTGCGCATTACTGCCGTAGCCGTAGTCGTGCAGGGACTGATTGAAGGTCAGCTGACTTCCCGTCATCTGTGGCTCTCCTTCGGCATCATGGCTGTGTCCGTTCTCGGTCAGATCATGATCACCCTGAAAACCACCATGCTCCAGTGCGAAGCCGGTTATCATTCCTGCTGTCACAAGCGCATTGAGATCGCCGAACACCTGCGCTACCTGCCCATGGGGTTCTTCAACCGCAACTCCCTCGGCGCCATTACCAACGTAACCACCAACACCATGGAATCCCTGGCGGATGTGGCGGCCCGCATCGTCATGGTCACCACCCAGGGAATCCTGACCACCTCCGTCATTGCCGTCTTTGTTCTGGCTTTTGACTGGCGGATCGGCCTGATTGTGGTGGCAGGCATCCTGCTCTTCCTCCTCTTTAACTCCCTGATGCAGAAAGCCACCGTTCCCCTGGCAACCCGCAAGCATAATGCGGATGAAGGCCTGGTTTCCCAGGTAATTGAGTATGTCCAGGGCATTGCGGAAGTCAAGAACTACTCCATGACCGACAGCCGGGCAAAGAAGCTGGACGCTGCCATCAATGAAAAGCGGGATACGGATACCGCCGTGGAGTTCACCGTCATGCCCTGGGTTACCGCCCAGAACATCACCACCCGCCTGACCGGTATGCTCATGAGCATTCTCTCCCTGAAATTCTACTTCAGCGGCACCATGGAGCTGCTTTACTGCATCATGATGATGATCTCCTCCTTCATGATTTTCGAAAGCCTGGAAGCCATGGGTTCCTTCTCCGCCCTGCTGCGGACTGTACACGTAGCCGTAACCAGGACAAAAGAGATCATGGATATGCCGCCCATGGATATCGACGGAGCAGACATTACTCCCGAAAAACGGGATATCGTCCTGAAGAACGTGGACTTCTCCTATGACCGGAAAAAGATCATCGACAATGTGTCCCTGACCATTCCGGAAAAAACTACCACAGCCTTCGTCGGTCCTTCCGGCGGCGGTAAAACCACCCTGTGCCATCTCATGGCCCGGTTCTGGGACGTGCAGAACGGCCAGGTCCTCCTGGGCGGCCGGAACGTGAAGGATTACAGTTTCGATTCCCTGATGAAGAATTTCAGCTTTGTGTTCCAGAATGTCTACCTGTTTGAGGATACCATTGCCAATAATATCCGTTTCGGCGAGCCGGAAGCCTCCATGGACCGGGTCATCGATGCGGCGAAGAAAGCCCGCTGCCACGACTTCATCATGGCCCTGCCGGACGGTTACGATACCGTGATCGGCGAAGGCGGCGCAAGCCTCTCCGGCGGTGAGAAGCAGCGCATTTCCATTGCCCGTGCCATCATGAAGAACGCTCCGGTCATCATTCTGGATGAAGCCACCGCCAACGTGGACCCGGAAAGCGAAACCGAGCTGACCGCGGCCATTGAGGAGCTGACAAAGGAAAAGACAATCATTATGATTGCCCACCGCCTGAAGACCGTCCGGAATGCTGATCAGATCTTTGTGATTGACAACGGTAAAATTGCCCAGCACGGCACCCATGACGAACTGATCAGAAAGCAGGGTATTTATAAAACCTTCGTGGAAGGCCGGCAGGAAGCGGCCTCCTGGAAGATCGCCTGATTCCCGGTGTCCCCGCGAAAGCGATGACATACAAACTATTTCCTTAAAAGGAGGATGCACCCCAATGAAAAAACTGTTTTCCATCCTGCTTGCCCTGACACTGGCACTGGGCATGAACGCGGCCTTTGCCGAAAGCAGCCCCTATGCCGGCGGAACCGGCACCGCTGAAGATCCTTACCAGATCGCCACCGCGGAGCAGCTGCTGGCCCTCTCCGCAGCCGTGAATGACGGCAGCGTGAACGGCTATCCCGGAACCTATTTTGTTCTCACAGAGGATATTGACCTGTCCGGCGTTGCCTGGCAGCCCATCGGCCACCTGGACATTGAAAACCAGAACAACATGAGCGTCATGTTCATGGGCGTCCTGGACGGCCAGGGCCACACCGTCTCCAACATGACCTTCAATTCCGATTACCCCGTCTGCGGCGTCGGAATCGTGGGCATCAACCTGGGAGGCGAGGTTAAGAACCTGAACGCGAAGAACATCAATGTCAACTGCACCCATGAGTTCTCCATGGCCATCGGCGATGTGGTCGGCTTCAATATGGGCGGTTCCGTTCATGACATCACCCTGACCGGTGAAAACAGCGTCGCGGGCATCAACTGCATCGGCGGAATCGTCGGCGGCAACTCCGGCGGTACTGTGGCCAACTGCACCGTGGAAGGCACCACCGTCCGCGTCCTGGGCGACAATGACTTCTCCTCCGGCCGCATTATCCAGTGCGATATGGCCGAATGCGGCGGCCTGGTCATCGGCGGCGGCCTCGGCGGCTCCATTGACAACTGCACCGCCCGGGGCAAGGTGATCGCGGAAGGCAACGAGCCCGTCGGTATGGGCGGCATTGCAGGCTGCCTGCAGATGATGGACACCGTCACCAACTGCACCGCGGATGTGGAAATCACCAGCTCTAAGGGCGGCCATGCCATCGGCGGCCTGTGCGGCTATGCCGGCACCCATTCCAACGGAAACATCATTGCGGAAAAGGAAGGCATTGTCACCACCAAGTATCCCGGAATCATTGACAACTGCAATGTGACCGTCAAAATGGATATCCCCGGTGCCACCCACGTAGGCGGCCTGGTAGGCACCGGCCTCTTCTTCTTCGGTGAGGATTCCGCCTTCAAGGTCACCAACTGCTCTGTCAAGGGTTCCATCACCGGTGCCGTCACTCCCGGTGCCGTGGCCGGCCGTGCCGTGAACAGCACGATTGAAAGCTGCAGCGCCGATGTGACCCTGGACGGCGAAGCGCTGGCAGCGGAAGTCGGCGAAACCACCGTTCCCTATGAAAGCGACGAGCAGGGCGAAGAGGCTGAAGACGCGGCCTGATCAGGCTCCTGTTTCCAAACAGTAAAAGCAAAAGAGGCGGACCAAAATGATGAAATACAAAGGGCTGTACCTGCGGCTGTTCTCCGTACTCCTCCGGAAACCGCTTCGGGAAGCCTACGGTAAGGAAATCACCCGCCGGGCGCTGAAAAACGCGCCCGGCGTCTACCGGGAAATGCTCACCCAGGTGGACGACATCGGCGCGGATAATCCCATGGCAAGCAACATCTATATGTGCTTTGTCCTCATGGCTGTCTGGAAAGCCGCAGGCGGCGCCATCACGCCCGACGGTTTCCGGCCGGTCATCCGGAAAATGGTAAAGAGCCCGATGATGACTAAAATGCTGAGCAAAAGGGATATGAACAATCCGGAGGAACTGCAGCAGTCCTGGAAAGGTCTCTATGAAAAGAAGGCCTGGGCGGATCAGCGCCTGCAGTACCGGGATAAAACCTGGGATTACAATATCGATGAAAAAAAGCACCGGGACGGCGTTTACTACTATTTCACCAACTGCCCGCTCAACAATTATGCGCGGAAATACGGATATATGGAAATCCTTCCCGTCTGCTGCGAACTGGACTACCTGATCACCGAGGCCAACCACGCGGTCCTGCACAGGGACCAGACCCTGGCCTCCGGCGGAACCATGTGTGATTACTGGGTGGTTCCCGACAGAATCAAAGATCCCCGGTGAAACCGGAGCAAAAAAACGTACCGGCACGATCCTTCCGATCGTGCCGGTTTTTTTCTTCTGTTTTCCTGTCCGGTCAGACGCTGTCAAACCTTTCCCAGCCGTCTCCGGCGTCCGTTTTATGGCGGATGAAGTCAAAGTCGCAGCAGTCCCCGCCCTGGCAGAGGGTTTTCGTCCTCCTGAAATCCGTATAGGGCAGCTTCCCGAAGTTGATCACGTCCGAATGGCAGAACATCGCGCCCAGCTTCATCAGGTTCCGCTCGCTGAAAATGTGCCAGTACACGCATTCCCGGCATTCAAAGTGGAACCGGTCTTTCGGATCCTCCTCCAGGTGCCAGGTGTATTGCCAGCCGGCGCCGCTGCCGTGCCGGAATCCGAAGGGCAGGATCTTTTTCATCATCGGAAGGAAAAAGGACCGCCGGGCCATCTTCCGGTAGGATTCCGGCGTCAGGGCGCCCCACATGGCTTCGGATATAATCCGGTAGGCTTCCGGCTCGCTTTTCCCGTGCATCTGCAGCACTTCGTACAGGGCGATGGTGGTCAGGATCTGGGCAATATGCTTGTAGTTGCCCCTGTCGCACCACTTTTTCTCTTCCTTCAGCAGCACAAGCATCCGGCTGTAAACGTCCTGCCGGACCTCCTCCGGCAGCGTCGGGAACAACTTTTTATACCGGCTGATCTTCACCAGGTTCTCCGGTGTATAGGCTTTCATGCCTGTCCTCCATCATTCTGAATTTCGTTTCGGTTTACCGCATGCATGCCGCAATGGCGTCCAGCACCGGCTGCCGCCACTGTTTCTGGAACAGCCAGGCTTCATGCTGCATGTCGAACCGCAGCAGCTCCGGATCCCGGAAATGCTGCAGGTACCGCTTTTCGTATTTAGGGCCCATCTTCAGGGCATAGATCACATGCACCTTTGTGCCCTCCGCGTGGAGGTCGTTCCCCAGGGGCGTCACGTAGTCAGAGTAGTATTCCCGGCCCACCGTTTTCGGGTGCAGCGAGGCGATGCTCTGCGCAAACTGCTCCATAAAGTCGTTCGTCTCCGCGTCGTTGTCCACGCCAAAGGCTTTCACCAGCAGCTTCTTCAGCTTTTCCTTCTTTTTTTCGCTCTTTCCGGCATTTCCGATCAGGCGGCCCACAAGCCCCGTCATGATCCTGCCGACAAGCGGACTCCCCTGGTCCAGGTCGGATCCGCCGATGAACACATGATCCATGTGAATCCTTCCCCGCTCCAGCAGCAGCCCCGCGAAGCTTCCGCCCAGGGAGGAACCGTAGGCGCCGTCCACCCGGCCGCCGTGCTTTTCCAGGATGTAATCCTCAATCTTTTTCGTCACGGTCAGCATGTCCGTAAACGGCTTGCTGCTGTCTCCGTCGAAGCCGTCATAGTTGACGCAGATCAGGTGGTACTGTGCCTTCAGGTCCTCCAGCACCTCACGGAAATTGATTTCCCAGGTGCAGCCCGTGCCCGGCAGCAGCACCAGGGTCTTTCCCGACCTGTTTCCCGTCTCGGTGATCTTCATTTCTTCTCCGCCTCCCGGCATTCCGTGTACATCAGGGCGATCCGCGCCGCCATTTCCTTGCTGAATTCCACCTTCCAGCCGTTGTCCTCCAGGAACTTCAGGTATTCCTGCGCGGACCACTGGTGCTCAAACCGGATTCCCGCAATCCGCAGGATGCCGGACCAGATGCGGCTGCCCAGTGTTCCCTTGTGTTCCACAAACGTCGGGGCAATCAGCAGTCCGCCCGGCCGCAGCACGCGGCTGATCTCCCGCAGCACCTTCTGCGGATCCGGCACAATGTGCAGGGCGTTGGCAATCAGCACCGCGTCAAAGCTGTTGTCGGCGTAGGGCAGGTTCATGGCGTCCGCCACCTCAAAATCCAGGTTGGCGGGACGCGGTCCTTTCTTTGCCTCGGCGATCATGCCGTCGGAATAGTCCGTGGCGATCATCCGCCTGGCCGCCGGCGCCACATGCCTGGCCAGCAGCCCGGGGCCGGTGGCAATCTCCAGCACTTCCATACCCCGGATCTTCTGCGGGATGCGCTCGTACATAAAGTTGTAAATCTTCTGGTCCGCCTTCATCGCCTGTTTATAGATCGGCGCGTACAGGTCCCAAATCTTTTTCTTCATGGCAGCACGTCCTCAGTTCAGTTTTTTATATCCGCAGTCGCAGTACGGTCCGCCGGAGGCCAGGGTATATTCCCGCACGAACCGGCTTGCTCCGCCCGCGTCCGCCATGGTGTAGTCCAGCCTGCACATGGCCGGAACGTATTCATAAAGGTTCAGTTCCTTCATCAGCCGGCAGATCCCGCACCGGAAGAACCGGGCTTCGTACCCGGAGCCGTCCTGATATGGAATATAGATCATGTTCCAGGAATAGGGATTCCGGTCCGCTGCCCGCAGCGCTTCCGTTTTCTTCATTCCCTCAATGTCCTTCGCGGTAAATTTCTTCCTGCCGGAAAGTCGGCAGAAGAAGCGCATGGCGGGAATCATCATGGACCGGTTATAAAACTCCGTCATCTGTTCCACGGTCGGCTTTGGATGCATATGCAGGCAGAAAGCTGAAAAAAGGGCGCAGTTCACAATATTCATTTTGAACCGGTCTCCCTTTTCAAATTCGGGCAGTCTCCGGATCAGCATCCGGTAATCCTTTTTTGCCTTTTCCGTAACTTCCCCGGCCTTTTCCCGGTCATACCCCAGCACGTCGCCCAGGTTTTTCCGGAAGGAATTCCTGAACAGCGTCCACATGCCCGCCGGCATTCCCGCGTATCTCATTTTTCCTGTGCCTCTTTCTGTTCCGTTCTTTTCCCGGTCCGCTTGTTATATATGCCTATATTTTCCGTTTGCAGCCGGTTCCTGCTTGATTGTCTGCCGCTGGCAGGATTCATTCTTTAATCGTTAGTTTATACTAACAATATAGGAGTATAGCACTCTTTCCGGGGAAAAGGAAGGGGCTTTCCGCACAGAAAAAAGAGAATTTCAGAAAAAAAAGGGCGCCGCCCGTCACAGGCGGCGCTCCTCCCGGTCATGCCGGATTGTGCTTACTGCATTTCAGAAACCTGGGCCACCGTTTTCGCGTCGGCGTATTCGGAGCCGTCCGCCAGGAAAATCTTCACGTCCGCGGTACTGTTGATGCTGTCCGCCGCGATTCCGGTTTCAGTGATGTCCATGATTTTGCCGTCGGCACCCGTAAACTGGCTGCCGACCGCCTGGCCGAGCAGGAGACCCGTAGCGTTTTCAGCCGGGTTTTCCGCGTCTGTGGTAATCTTTACGTTTACAGCCTTGCAGCCGTCAATCAGGAAGCTCTGGGGCGTGCCTCCCTCAGAGAATCCGCCGCCGACAAAACCGCCGACGAAGGGCACGCCGTCCGTAATGCTGATTTCCACATTTTCCACTGTGCAGCCGCTGATCTGCATCCGCTTTGCGTCCGGTCCGGCCAGCACGTTGCCGCAGGCGCCGGTCAGTCCGCCGACGTAGGAGCCTTTGCCGCTGACGGTGATTTTGCTGTCCGTCACCGCGCAGTTCTTCACATACCATTCGTCGGGATTGTAGTCATCCAGGTTGACGCAGCCAGACAGGCCGCCGATCCAGGCGCCTTCCGTCATACCGAAAGCCGGAACCTCTCCCAGCACAGCGGTGAGCGTGGAATTCCGGACTGTGCAGTTCTCCAGCGCGGGCTTGGAGAAGCCGCCGCCGAAAATGCCGGAGTTGCCGCCGGGCGCGGCTGTAATGTCGGTGTTTTCCACGCTGCAGTTCACGCAGGCGGAGCAGGTCAGGCCGCCGATCAGGCCGCCGGCCATCACCATGGTGCTTTCCACGCTGTTGCGGTCCGCAGCGGTCAGGTTCACATTGTCCAGCGTGCAGCGGAACGCGTATCCCACCACGCCGCCGACCAGCATGTTGCCCTTGACCCTGATATCCTTCACGGTCAGGTTCTTCACCGTACCGCCTTCGCCCACGCAGGGGAACAGGCCGACGCCGAAGAAGTGCGCCCCGTCTTCGGTGGCGTCAATCGTCAGGTTGGAAATCGTATGGCCGTTTCCGTCAAAGTTTCCCGTAAAGGCGTATTCCGCTACCGGATCCTCGCCTTCCTCGCTCTTTTCGTCCATCATATAGGTGCCGATCATGGGGAAGTTTTCATAGCCGGAAAGGTCGATATCCGCGGTCAGCACATAGCTGCCCGCCAGGTCGTTGTTCACCGCGATCAGGTCTTCCGCCGTGGCAATCTCCCTGACAGCCGTTTTTTCGGCGGCCTCCGCCGCCGCGCCGCCCGCGGCCAGGGTCAGGGCCAGGACCAGGGCGGTCATCAGGCTCAGCAGTTTTTTCATCAGAATATACTCTCCTTTTGTTTGAATATTTTCAGCAGAACAGCCCGGTCAGCAGGCCGATGCCTGCCACGAACAGTCCCGCCAGGGGGCACATCACCAGGGTCCACATCAGTCCGTGTTCCGGAATGGCCAGCGTTTTCATCCATTCCTTCCGTTCCCATCCCTTGCAGCCCTCCGCTCCTTTGATCATATGGGTGATCCTCTGCGGCAGGATGCAGTCCAGGATGATGAAATCGGTAACGCTCACCATGGTCATTTCCGCATATCCTGCCCAGAACAGCGGCCAGAAGCCGGTCATTCCCGCCATCCGCCCGCTGACGCCCCAGAAGAGCACCAGCAGGATATACAGCGGGTGCAGGATCCATTTCATGATCCGCACGTCCTTCTTTTCCACATAGGGTGCGGCGGCTTCCTTAATGTCTTTGGGAAACATGGTGCTGTAGGCCTGCGGCACCACCAGGAAGCCCAGCAGCGCCACCGCATTGAAAACCAAGGCCATCGTGAGTCCGTCCAGGATAATCCGGGGCCAGTTCATCCTTTTTTCCTCCTTGCCTGTCCGGTCAGATGCTCCATTCCGCGCCGGCCGTCTGCAGCCGGGTCATACGGCGGAACAGTCCGTCTTCCTTCTTCAGCAGTTCCGCGGGGCTGCCTTCCTCGGCCACCTTGCCGTCGGCCAGCACCACGATCTTGTCCGCGGCTTCCACCGTGCGCATCCGGTGAGCAATTACCAGCACCGTCTTCCCCGTCAGCAGGCGGGACAGGGCGCCCTGCACCTTCGTTTCGTTCTCCACGTCCAGGGAAGCCGTCGCCTCGTCCAGCAGGACGATCGGCGCATTCTTCAGCAGCGCCCGGGCAATGGAGATCCGCTGGCGCTCACCGCCGGAAAGCTTGGCGCCGTTTTCACCGATGGGCGTGGCATAGCCGTTGGGCAGTTTGTCCACAAATTCGTCGCAGTTGGCCGCCTTTGCCGCCGCCAGCACCTCTTCGTCCGTGGCGCCGTATTTGCCCAGCCGGATGTTTTCCATCACGGTGTCGTCAAACAGCACCACATCCTGGAACACCATGGAATAATCGCTCAGCAGCACTTCCGGATCAATACCTTCAATGTCAACGCCGCCCACCAGGATTTCTCCCCTGTCAGCGTCCCACAGCCGGGCCGCGAGCCGGGCGCAGGTGCTCTTGCCGGAGCCGGAAGGTCCGACCAGCGCCGTAACCTCTCCTTCCCTGGCGGTAAAGCTGACGCCGCTGAGCACCTCCTGGTTGTCATAGGCGAAGCTGACGTTGCGGAATTCGATATCGTGGCCCTTGGGCATGAACACTTCCGACCCTTCCGCGGTCGGGGTTTCCTGCACCTCCCGCAGCCGGCCCGCGGACACCTGGGACACAAACATCTCCGCAATCAGCGCCAGCGCCTGGTCAAAGGGCGCGTAAACCCGGGTGATGGCCAGCAGGAACATGAACAGCTGCATAAAATCGATCTGTCCGGAAAGGATCATCCCCGTGCCGGTCAGGATGGTGGTTGCCACGCCCAGGCGCATAATGACGCCGGCCAGGTTGACAAAGATGCCGATGGTCAGCTCGCCCTTGATCTGGACCTTCTCGCTCCGGTCGATCTTTCCGTTCAGTTCCTCCAGGAAGCGGTCCTCCCGGTTGGTTGCCCGGATTTCCCGGATATTCTCCAGGGTTTCCTGGATGCCGTCCGCCACCTGCACCGCGGCCTTCTTGTGGTTTTCCGACTGGGCTTTGTGCACCTTCCGGCTGCCGAAGAGCAGAATAAAGGCCACCGGCACGCCCCACAGGCAGGCCAGCGCCAGTTTCCAGTTGTAGATCAGCATGCCCGCAGCGATCAGCGTTGTGGAAATCCAGGAGCCGTAAAGGTAGCTCAGGCAATGGGACCATACGTGCTCCAGCCGGTTCACGTCGCCCATCAGGGTTTCCGTCAGGTCCGCCAGGTCACGCTTGCCGAAGTAGCCAAGCGGCAGCCTGCGCAGGCGCTCCGCCAGGCCCAGCCGGGCGTTTTTCACCTCGCCGTAGACCAGTCCGTAGGTTGCCTTGTACTGCTGCAGGTGCGCCAGGTAGGAAATCAGGAGGAATACTGCCGTAATGCCTGTAAACACCAGCGCGTTCGGCAGCGGGGCTCCCTTGGTCAGCGTATCCATCAGGCCGGACATCAGCATATAGAGGATGCTCATGCCGGAGATCACGATCAGGTTCACGATCACTGTCCAGGCCGTTCCCTTTTTGATATTCCGGATGCCGTTGTCCGTCAGCGCATATCTCCGCTGTACATTCTTCCAGAACATATTCACTTCGCCTCCCCTTCGGTCGTGATCCGCCATGCGGCCGCCTGGTTGTAGTCCGCCCACATCCGGGCATACAGGCCGCCGGCCCTGACCAGCTCGTCATGGGTGCCGCTTTCCGCGGCCTGTCCCTCGTTCAGCACGATGATCTTGTCCGCGTTCACTACCGTGGAGAGCCTGTGGGCAATCATGATCACCGTCCGGCCCTTGGTCAGGGTGGCGAACGCCTTCTGGATCAGCACTTCATTTTCGGGATCGGCAAAGGCTGTCGCCTCATCCAGCACCACAATCGGCGCGTCCTTGAGAATCGCCCGGGCCAGCGCCACGCGCTGCTGTTCACCGCCGGAAAGGTAGGTACCCTCCGTTCCCAGCAGTGTGTCGATTCCCTTGGGCAGCTTGGAGAGGATATCGCCGCACTGCGCGGCGGAAAGCGCGTCCAGCACTTCCTCCCGGGTCGCTTCCGGCCGGGCCGCCCGGACGTTCTCCAGGATGGAGGCCTTGAACAGCCGGTTGTTCTGGAACACGAACGCCACCTGGTCCATCAGCTCATGGGGATCCATGTCCCGCACGTTCACGCCGCCGACTTCCACCGCGCCGCCGGTCACGTCCCAGAAGCGGGGAATCAGGCTGGCGGCCGTGGTTTTGCCGCCGCCGGAGGGGCCCACCAGCGCCACCGTCTGTCCCGGTTCCGCCCGGAAGGAGACGTGGGACAGTGCGGGCAGCTCCGCTCCGTCATAGGTGAAGCTCACATCCTTGAATTCCACGGTATTATCCTTCGGCTTCTTTGGGCTGGCGGGATAAGTCAGTACGGGAGCGTCCATCACCCCGTTGATCCGCGCCAGCGCGTTGGTGGCCTGCATCATGCCGCTGGCCATGAACATAATCCGTGCCAGCGCCGTGGAGATAATGGCGGAGAAGACCGCGTAGAAGGCAAAGTTCGTCACAAAGCCCGCGAAGTTTCCGCTCTTCAGGGCCGAGGGTGCAATCAGCAGCGCCGCGGGAACCAGGAAGGCAAACGCGGCCTCCGTAAAGGTCAGGTTCGCGGCCTGGGGTTTGCTGCACGCGCCGCAGGAGAATTCCTCCGCCTTCCTGCTGTAATCCTCGATGGCCTGCCGGAAAGCCTTGAAGGAATAAACCGTCTGCTGGAAAATCTTCACCACGGGAATGCCCCGCACGTACTCCGTACCGACCTTGCTGATGTAATCCTGGGCCTTCTGGTAATCCGCGATCATCTTCGCGTTTTTGCCGCCCATCATGGCGGACATGGCCGCGATGGAAATCACCGCCGCCAGCAGGCAAGCGGCGCCCATGCGCCAGTCGAACACAAACATCAGCACCAGCATGGATACAAACATGGCGATCGTGCCGACGATATCCGCCAGGTTGTGGGCCAGCAGCGTTTCCGTCTCCGCGGCCGCGCCGTCCAGGCGGTTGCGCAGCAGGCCGGACGCGTTGGAATCAAAGAAGCCCAGCGGCGCCTTCATCAGGTGCGCCATGCCCTGTTTCCGGATATTGCTCGCCGTGCGGAAGGCCGCCAGATGAGTGCACATCAGCGCCGCGAAATAGACCAGGATACCGCCCACCATGGCCGCGAACGCCAGCCAGCCGTACCGGGAAATATCCGCCGCCCGGGTCCACTCCGGCGCCACGGCGATCAGGTCCCGCATACACAGCCAGATGCAGAAGTAAGGAACCATGCCCAGCACCATGGCCGCGCCGGAAAGGCCCATGCCCAGCCAGGTCAGTTTCCGGTAGTTTCCCGCATAGGACAGGAGTTTCATTACATCATTCTGTTTTTTCCCTTGTTTTGAACTCATGCTTTCTTCTCCTCCGGAACCGTCTTACTTTTTGCCGATCAGCAGGGCTGAACCCGACAGGCCCATCCAGCCCGCCTCGCTTCTCTTCATAAACTTGCCGCTGGTCGTTCCGATCAGCTCCGCCCTTTCATATCCCATATCCTTCAGTTTCTTCACAAAGGCATGCATGTCGCCGTATTTGGAAGCGGACATGATGTCGTGGATCACGAAGGTTCCGCCCTTCTTCAGGGTCCGCAGGGTCTCCAGCAGATAGGCCTGCCGGTCTCCCGGAATGTTGTGGTACACATAGTTGCTGGTTACGGCGTCGAAGGTTTCATCCGCAAAGTCCAGGTGCGTCGCGTCTCCCTGCCGGAAGCTCACGTTCTTCACGCCTTCCGCCCGGGCGTTCTGCTCGCACAGGTTTTTGCTGAAAGAGGCGTATTCCTTTCCCCACCGGTCGATTCCGGTTACCGTAGCTTCCGGATTGCGCTTTGCCACCGCGATGGACAGGGCGCCGCTGCCGCAGCCCACGTCCAGGCATTTTCCGCCCCGGGGCACTCTGACATACTCCGCCGTTCCCTCGATAATCTGCCGGGACATGCAGCGTTTGCCGTTGTAGTCAAACGCCCGGTACATCATCACCGACCAGATCGACAGCCCGAGGAAAGCCAGCGCCAGCACGCCAAACACAATCAGCAGCACAGTCCGGACCGTGCCTGCTGCCAGCAGTGCCGCCATCACCAGTGCAGCGCACAGCCCCAGGAAAGCAAAGTTGAATCCCCGGACCATTCCTTTCGGTATCCAGTTTTTATAATCAGGCTTCATTGGTTCATTCCTCCGTTTCCGCTTCTTTTTCTCTCAATAAAGCGGCACGATACAGCAAGTATCGTGCCGCCGTTCGTTATGGGTTGTCGCTCAGGCCGCGTCTTCCTCCTGGCCTTCCGTCAGGTTCTCTTCGCAGTACAGTGTGATGACCTTGTTGATCATTTCCGCGTCCGCGTCCACCGGGAAACCGGCTGCCAGCCAGTAGGCGTAAGGACCTTCCAGCATTTTCGCCAGGTCGTCCGCGTTGCTGCCGTAGCGGAACTCCAGGTGATAGGTGGTGGCGGGAGTGTCGGGCATCATGTAGAAGTACTTGAATTCACCCGCGTCCTCGTCTGCGGTCTCGAACAGGTAACCTTCCATCATACCGCTCATGGACAGCTTGCTGACATAGGCGTATTCATGGCTGAACACGGTCTTGCCGCTCTCGTCCGCGCCGCTGATGGTCAGTCCGTCAAAGGTGATCGTGGCCACGCCGTTGATGAACCCGCAGGCAAACTGCATGCCGTTGGAACCGTCGCCGAAGGCGTCAACGGCTTCCTGGCCGTAGATCGTGCCGGTGCAGTAGTTCTGCATCATCTCAGCCATCGCCGCTCCGGCTTCCTCACCCAAGGCCTTCACGCAGGGATCCTTCCAGATCTGGTCATATTCCGGGGCAGTGATCACGGGGAACAGGGGCTCGTAGGTGCCCTTGACGTTTTCCATCAGTTCCATGGCTTCCGCGGAATCATCCGCGGTCTCCGCCACGCCGAAGGCGGCGGTCATCATCAGCAGGCAAAGGGTCAGTACCAGGGAAATCGCTTTTTTCATTGTCTTTCTGTCCTTTCAGTTTATGCCAGTGCTTTACCCAGCTCCTTGCAGGCTGTCACAGCCGCGTCATCCGGAGCCTCATTCGCCATTACGCTGGTCACAGCCAGGGTAATGCCTTTGTCCGCGCAGCGGGCTTCCCAGGAGCGCATCCATTCGCCGTCGCCCCAGCCGTAGGAGCCGAACAGCGCAACCTTCTTTCCGGCCAGTGCCGGCTCAATGCTTTCCAGCATCGGCAGGAATTCGCTGTCTTCCAGCTCTTCCGCGCCCATAGCCGGGCAGCCCAGGGCCGCCGCGTCGTAGGCGGAAATGTCGCTCACGTCCGCGCAGGTCAGCAGGTCTGCTTCTGCGCCGGCTTCCTTCGCGCCTGCCGCAACCGCTTCGGCCATCGCCTGCGTGTTGCCGGTGCCGCTCCAGTAGATCACCGCGATTTTACTCATGTGGTTTCCTTCCTTTCCAGCCTTTCGGCTTCACTGTATGAAAACTGTCCCGGCCGGATTGCCAGCCTCGACAGGTCCCATCCTTCCTTTCTGCGCTGCAGGTAAGCCTTTGTGCAGCGCCTGCACCGCGCAAAGGTTCTCTGTGCCTGGTCCGGGTCGCTCCCGTATACCTTCCACAGGCCGGTGCATTTGCATTCTTCCTGCCGGATGAATCCCCGCACGTCCACTGCCGGATAGCCGAGGAACAGGCCGATCTCATGGGGAAAGGTTTCCGCTTCCTTCAGCCGGCGGATCAGCCAGGCAATGTGCCCGGCGGCACTGCCCTCCGGATAGCCGGCGTCCTTCAGGATGTCCTCCGCCACCGGATGCTTCAGATCCTCCTTCAGCATGGACGGACGGTAAAGGTAAATCAGTGCTTTTCCATCCTCATACCGCAGCGGAAGCGCGCATACGCCCTTCGGAATCAGGCTCCTGTTGATTGCCCGCAGGCTGGCGGTCATCTCTTCCCGGCTTTCAAACGGACTGTTGAAAAGGCTGCCGGTTTTGATGGCGGCCAGTGTGGGCGCGCAGCAGCGGATCACGGTTTCGTCGGACATCGGGGCGCTCCTTCTGTTAGTATAGTCTAACCTCATAGCTTAAAAGGAGCTGCTCCCCGGCACATCCCAAAGCCGAAGAGCAGCTTGAAGAGGTTAGTCATGTCTAATACAAAATAACAGCTGTTCGCTTATCTGTCAAGCGGTGAAATTCATCAGTCAAAAACAGGCAATTCCCGTCAGCTTTCCGTCAGGTTTCCGTTCTCCATATGCAGCACCCGGTCGGCAAAAGCTTCCGCGTCATCTTCATGGCTGACAACCAGCACCGCTTTGCCGGCCTTGGCCGCCTGCTTCAATGCGTTCAGCACAATTTCCGTATTCTCGTTGTCCAGGTCCCCGGTGGGTTCATCCGCCAGGATCACGGCCGGATCGGCCGTCAGCGTCCGTGCGATAGCCATCCGGCGCAGTTCGCCTCCGGAGAGTTCCGCCGGCATCGCGTCCCGCAGGCTGCTGATGTCCAGGGCTTCCATCCAGCCTTCTGCTGCCTCCGTCCGGGGCATACCGCCATACAGTATTCCCGGCAGGACGATATTTTCATAAACCGTCAGCGTATCCACGGCGCTGCGTCCCTGGGGAATCACACCGATTTTTTCATTGCGCAGCCTGGATAACTGGTTGTCTTCCAGCGCGTACAGGTCCGTATCCCCCAGCAGCACCCTTCCTTCCGAAGGCTGCAGCAGTCCTGCCAGCATATGCAGCAGCGTGGTCTTGCCTGATCCGCTCCTGCCCTTCAGCACGGTCATCTCCCCGCCCCGGAGGATCAGGGATCCCGGTTTTACCGCTTCAAAGAAGTTTGCTTCTCCCCGTTTCCGGAAATACCGGCGGGAGATGTTTTCCGCTCTCAGTTCCATCTCAGGCGCCCTCCCTTAGCGTGCTGCCCGGGTCCACCCGGCTCAGCTTTGAAGCCGTATGCAGGCTTGCCGCGCATCCGGCCGCCACCGTCACCGCGATCGCCAGCGCCGCGTAGGCTGCCACCGTTCCCGTGCCAGGCGCCAGGTAGGGCAGCTTCAGGCTGGTTTCAATCAGCGTGGTAAAGGGGAAAACCGCCAGTGCCCCCAGCAGCACGCCGCAGACCGCACCTGCCAGGCTGCACAGGGCTGTTTCCTTCAGGATCATGCCGGACAGCATGCTCCGGCTCATGCCCACCAGGCGGTATACCGCCAGCTCCCGCCGCCGCTCGTTCACCATCATGGCAAAGGCGATGAACAGGATCACCAGCGCCAGGATCCACACCGCCGCGATCAGCACCGCCACCGTCCGGGACACGCCGCCCAGGCTGTCCGATACTTCCGTGAGCATGCCGGTGGTCCGGACAGCGGTCGCCTTCCGGATCTTTCCGTTCAGCCGGTTGTTGACCAGGCCGACGTCCGCCCCCGGCAGGGTGCGGACATAGATGGCGGAAACCACTTCCGCGTCGTTTCCGGTGTCAATCTTATGGCTGATGCCTTTCTCCTCGGCCGCCTGCAGCAGCGCGTGCATGGTGTTCATGTTGCAGTACACGGCGGTATCCAGGCCCGTGCCCGTCGCCGCCAGCCGGGCCGTCACCAGGCACCGCTGGTCATAGATGCGGAAGATTTCCCCCACGTCCGTTTCCACCCGGCGTCCGACCACAATCTCCATGTCGCCCAGGGGCCGGTTCAGGCTCTCGGCGATCCAGGGCTGCACCACGAAGTCGTTTTCGGGATCAAAGCCGATCACCTGCACCTTCACGGAGCAGCAGTCCGCCTTCATCGAGGAAAGGAAAACCTGGGCGGACGCCTTCTGGACGCCCTCCGTTTCCCGCACCTTGTCCACCGCCGAGGCGTCCATATAGAAGGTGCCGATGGTTCCCTGAAGCAGCATATTCTTCAGGCTGGATTTGGATTCCGCTTCCGCCGGAACCACAATAATGTCCGCGCCCAGGCGGTTCTCCATGCTGCCCAGTCCCCGGCGCAGGGAGGATACCACCATCGTGCCGGCAAAAAGCGACAGCGCCAGGAAGGCGGTCAGCAGGATCAGGGCAGTGGTCCGTCCGGGCTTCCTGGTCAGGTTCCGGAACACCGGTGAAAACCGCTTCATGCCTTCCTGCTCCGTTCCGTAATGATTCCGAGCAGCGCCGACACTGCCGCCGCGCCGGAAAGAATAATCATGGAGGGCTGCATCACCGCGCGGCAGTGCATCGTGTCCATTTTGCAAAGGGGCATCAGCACGCCCGGCAGCAGGATACCGATGACCGCGGCGCACAGGGCGGCCGCGAACAGCGCCATGCGGATGCCGCGCCTGTTCACCAGCGTAACCAGGATCGCGAGGATCGCCGTCACGCATCCGTCAATCAGCAGGGCTTTCCCCGTATCCGCGCAGGGGCCCGCGCTGCCGTCCGGATGGACGCAGGGGCCGAGCACCGTCACGGAACCGACGGCGATGACCGCCGCAAAGATCAGAAGCAAGATCGCAAACAGATTCTTCTTCATATAATTCCCTTTCGTTAACCTTTATTCAGCCAGGCATAAGCAGCCTCAGCTCCGGTGATTCTTCGCCCATTCCTTCTGCTGGGCTTCAAAGTTTTCATTGATGACTTCCCGCGCCACCTTGCCGTGCTCCAGCACGATGGTCCGCTGAGCCGCTTCCGCCACCTCTGGGTCATGGGTAACCACAATCAGGGTCGTTCCCTCCGCGTGCAGGCGGGCAAACAGGTCCAGCACAATGTTTTCGTTGGCTTCATCCAGGTTGCCGGTGGGTTCGTCCGCCAGGATCAGCTCCGGATGGTTGATCAGAGCCCTGGCCACGCAGACGCGCTGCTGTTCGCCGCCGGACAGCTGGCTGGGCAGGTGGTGCGCCCGCTCCCGCAGGCCGACCCGGCCCAGGGCTTCGAGGGCTTCCTGCTCGTCCGGCATGGAATGGTAATACTGGCTGACCATCACGTTTTCCACGGCGGTCAGGTAGTTCACCATGTGGAACTGCTGGAAGATCAGGCCAATCTTGTCCCGCCGGATATCCGTCAGCTTCTTGCTGCTTTCCCGGGCGATATCCACCCCGTCCAGCAGCACCTCGCCCAGTGTCGGCTTGTCCATGCAGCCGATGATGTTCATCATCGTGCTTTTTCCGGAACCGGATGGTCCCATGATCGCGACCCATTCTCCCTTATCCACATGGATGCTCACATTGTCCAGGGCCTTCAGGTCCCCGTAAATCTTCGATATATTCTTCAGCTCCAGAAGACTCATATCAACACCCCTTTAATCAATTCAGAATTCACAATTCATAATTCATAATGATATTTACTTAACCGGTACTCTTATTCACAACTCATAATCTGCAATGGATTTACGTAACCAGCTGCTGTCACAATTCATGTTTAACAAATCATAATTATGAATTGTGAATTATGAATTATGTATTATCCTGAAAGACGAATCTTATTCGTCTTTCAGGACTATCGCCGGGTCAATGGCCACCGCGCGCTTGATCGGCTGCAGGCAGCTGAGGGCCGCCACCGCGATGGATACGATCACCGCCGCGGGCAGCAGCAGCGGCTGGAAGGTGATGGAGGAACCGAACACGTTCACGCTCACCACCTGGGCAAACACAAAGCCCAGCAGGCCGCCCAGCAATCCGCCCAGCAGGCCCAGGAACACGCCCTCGCCCAGGAACTCCGCCCGGATACTGCCGTCGGAGGCGCCCAGCGCCTTCCGCAGGCCGATCTCCCGCCGGCGTTCCGATACAACCGCCATCATCGTGGTGGATACGCAGATCATCGTCAGCACCAGCACCACCGCGGTCACCAGGAACACCAGGCTCTGCAGTTTGCCGAGCACCGCCGTTTCGGACCGCGTCACCCGCTTGACCAGCCGGGCTTTGACGCCCTCCGTCTCCGCGGAAATCTGTTCCGTGTAGGCTTCCAGCTCCTCCGCCGAGGCGCTCACGCTCAGTTCCGCCACGTCTACCTTGTCCTCGCCCGTCAGGTTCGTCATATCCTCCAGGCTCATGAACACATAGGCTTCTTCTTCGCCGCCCGTGGTCAGGATGCCGGACACCGTGCATTTCACCGTCCGTGCCGTCACGCTGCTTTCCGCGTTCCGGGCCGTGTTCAGGGCATCCACCACCGCCGTGGAGGTCACCGTGGCTCCGCTGAGCGCGTCCACGTCCCCGCCCAGGGTCAGCGGCAGCGCCTTTCCGATAAACTGGGCATTGAAGGCTTCGTCCGTCTGTGCCAGCCCGCCGATCTCCGGCGTCTGGGTTCCCGCGTCAATGGTCAGGGAGGCGATCCGGGATTCATTGTCCAGCCGGGCGGTCACGTAAACATTGCCGCCGCTCCAGCCCTCCGCGCTGCCGGTCAGTACCGCGCCCGGCTTCCGGTCTTCTGCCGGATCGCCGGTCATCTCACCGGCGGACGGCTGCCAGGTCAGCTCCATGTCCGATCCGATCCGCACGCCGATGGTTTCGGCAATTCCCTTGCCTACCAGCACTTCCCGGGGATTCTCCGGATACCGGCCGTCCACGCTGAAATAAGGACTGGTCTTTGTAATCTGGCTGAAGTCCGTACCCGCGGCTGTAAAGGACTGCTGCCGTGTGGTCATGTCCACCCGTACGTAGCGGTACGGTGCCGCGCCCACCAGCTGGTCCGCGTCAATCTTTTCCAGTGCTCCGTCCAGCTGATCCTTCGTCATGCTCTTTCCCTCATCGGAAAGCAGCAGCATATTCGCGCCGAAGGAGCGGAACTGGGCGCCCATCTGCCGGGGTACGTCCACATATATTGTCACCAGGCCTGCCAGGATCGTCGCACCGATGCCGATGGACAGCAGTGCGATCAGCATCCGGCTCCGCCGCCGGAGCAGCGAGGCGGTGATCATTCTCAGGAACATTCTGCGTCTTGTCATTTTTTAGTGACCCCCATGAAGAACTTCGGCCGGCTTCAGCCTGAGCACCGTCCGGATCGCCGGCAGGCTGCCCGCCAGCGTCACCAGCGCAACCAGGCCCGCCACGATCGGCACCACCGCCGGTTTCATCTCAACTGCCGCGCCGAACACGCTCCGGCCGATCAGCTGGGCAAATCCGAAGCCCATAAAGTATCCCGCCGCGCCGCCGATCAGCGCCGTGACCAGGATTTCCGTCATGATAACGCCCGTGATGGAATGATCCCGCGCGCCGATGGCCTTCAGCAGGCCGATCTCCTTCGCCCGTTCCATCACGCTGGCTGTCACCAGGTTGCTGATGCCCAGGGCGGAACCGATCAGGCTCAGCGCCGTAATCAGGATCATCAGCAGCTGGGTTTTCTCCAGAATCGCGCCTTCGCCTTCCGCCACCTTGCGGACCGCGGCGGCCACGGATCCGGGAATGGCTTCCTGGATCTGGTAACAGATCGCGCTCACATACGCCGTGCAGTACCAGGTTTCATAGTCCCGGCCGGACAGGGCCGCGGGATTCCGGGCCGCCCGGCGCGCCAGTTCGTTGTCCGGCGTGGTGATGGCGGAAACCTCCACCGAAGCCACCTTGCCCGCCCGGTCGGTCAGCTCCTGCACCAGGGCCAGCGTGCCGAAGATCTGTTCGTCCTCGTCTCCGCCCGCGTCATAGATGCCGGCGACGGTCACGGTCTTTTCACCCTTGCTGCCCCGCAGCTTCACGGTGTCGCCCGCTTTCCAGCCCTGGGCCTGCGCCACCGTCATACCGGCCATGATTTCCGCGTTGGCGTTCTCGTCCTTTTCATCCAGCCAGCGTCCGTCCGTCACATCCCACCAGGAACGCATGCCGACCACGCCGGCGTCCAGTTCCTCGCCCGTGGGAAGGGACAAGTGGTGGTTGAACCAGCTTCCGTTCAGCTTCACCGCGCTGTCGTCCGGCAGTACGGCCTGGGTGTCCAGGAAGGGGGCAAAGTCCACAATGTTGAACGCCCAGAAGATCGTCTTGATCTTGCCCAGGTCCCCTTCGTTCAGCCAGGCGGTATTCAGTTCCTCGCCGCCCTCTCCCACGTCATAGATGTCGGACAGCAGGGAGGAGTCCTTCGGCTTCACCACGATATTGGCGCCGTAATTCTTCAGTTCCTGGTTGACCTTGTCTCCGACGTCCATCATCACGTTCAGCATGCCTGTGGCCAGGCTGGCCCCCAGCGCGATCGTGAACGCGATCAGCAGCATTTTTCCCTTCTGATGGAACAGGACGCCGCGAATCATCCGCAACAGCATTTCTTTTCCTCCCATTCCGGATTCGTCCCGATGAATCCGGAATCAACCATTAATTGTGCTTTGTGCATTGTGCATTGTTCAGATAATTCCGCTTCCGGAATTATCTGAATTCCTTCTCCCCTGCGAGGATGTCGTCCATCTTAAACACCAGATTCCCTTCTCCCACCTCATAGGCCAGCGGGATCGGGTTGCATCCGCCCTTGAAGCCGATGGTGTTGATGTTCATGACCACGTCGCAGCGTTTGCAGACCACCTGGCTGCCCCGCTCGTAATAGCCGGCGTTTCCGCACACCTCGCAGGCGTCAAAGCCGACGCCGTAGGTCGCGGCATTGGGCTTCTTCACCACAATCCAGCGGATGGTCACATTCTTCTCCGTCGTGTATTCAAACCGGTGCAGGTGGCCGTCATTCACAGCCTCCGTGGGAATCAGGATCCGGTCCCCGTCCACCGTATAGCTTTCCGGCGCGGACAGCACCACTTCCCGGGTATCGTAGGCCTTCACCACGGTCAGCGTCAGCACAAACAGCAGAACCATCACCAGCGTGGCGATTGCCAGGCGGCGGCGTTTCCGGTTGCCCGCCCGGAGCTTGCGCAGCTGCGCTGCGTGCTCATAGGGTTCTGTCACCTTTGTGTTTTCCAGCAGGAACAGCAGCGCCAGCAGCGCGGCCAGGAACGCGGCCGCCCAGATGAAGATCATGGCGTTGGTGGCCGTCCACATGGTGAAGGAGCCGATCCAGCCGTATTCAGCCTCTGTGTACTTCACAGACCAGCCCAGCCACCTGGCCCGGCTGATCCACGGGACAAAGAACCGTCCCAGGCAGTAGACCGCGTAGAGAAGCACTCCCGCGCGGAGAATCCGCCGCGGTACGGCAGCTTTCCGGATATGTACAGCGCATCCGTACAGGAAGCGCGAATAGACGAACAGCAGCAGAAGCGCCAGGACCCAGCCGCCCAGCCGCTCCATGTAGTAGGCCGAGAAGAAGCCGTTTCCCATCGTATTGAAGCTGAAGGGATACAGCAGCACTGTCGGCAGCCGGAAGAAGATCATTCCCGCGGAAACCGCCGCGCCGCACACGGTCAGGCAGATCCCGCCCGCGCCCGGTTTCTTTCCTTCCTTCCGGCCCTGAAAAAGGGATAACATGAAAAATGCCACTATGAAAGCCATCAGATAAGCATAGGTCCAATGGTTCCAGTGACTGGAGATGATTTTATTGGTGGTTTGCTTGACCACAGCCAGGGCAATCCCGGCAATGACGCCCAGCCACAGGCCGATGGCGTGTCCCCGGCGTCCCGTCCGGCCGTACAGCCGTCCCAGGAAAGCATGCATCAGCGTTGTGATTGTGACGGTATAGAACAGATCCTGTATAACACTCCAGAGATAATACAGCAAAGTGATACCCTCCAGATGGAATATACCGGCGCGGGATCCCCCGCGGATCCCGCGCCGGCTGTCGCAAAGTCTTCAGTTCAGGGATTGATTACCACTGCTTGACGAACTTCCAGCCGGTCCAGGTCGCTTCCAGGGGCTCGGTCCAGAAACCGTCCTTGGCGTCGACGCCGGTCTCGGAGTCAACATGCAGCAGGTAGCCGTTTTCGGCCGGGCTCTTGATGTACAGGGTGATGCTGTACTCGCCGTCAGCCAGCTTGATATTGTTGCCGTAGTGGGGGCCGTCGGAGGCCGCCATGGGCATCATGGAACCGGAGGTCACTTCCTTGCCTTCGGTGTCGCGGATCACGAAGTCAATGGTCAGGTAGGGCACCCACTGGTCCACCGGGAAGGCATAGCCGTTCTCGTTGGCGGTCAGGTCCACTTCGATGTGCAGGTCCGTGTTTTCCTTGGCGGTCGCCTGGTCAACGGGAGCCATGTCAACGGGCTGGAAGTAAACCATAGCCATGGTCATGAAGCCAACTTCCTGTTCGCCTTCAACGCCCAGTTCGAATTCATCGAAACCGGCTTCGTCTTCCGCCATCGCGACGGCGGACAGGGAGAACAGCATCATAACAGCCAGAACCATAGAAAGCAGTTTTTTCATTTTGGGGGATCCTCCTTTAATGAATCGGTGAGTCTGGAAATGATATCCATATTGGTATTCTTCAGCGCGGTGCGCGGGGCACCGCGCGAAAAATCTGATTAATGGGCAGCCGTCAGTTCCTTGCGCTGGGCTGCCAGTCTGCCCCGGTAGTGGGCGATCATGAAGGTCACCAGCAGGATGATGGCCAGGATCAGCTGCGGCACCAGCGTCTCCAGATACGGATAGATGCCGAAGATCTGGATCACGTCGTTTTCCGGAATACCGGGCACCCGCAGCGTCAGGTCGAACAGGTTGCCTTCCGCCAGCTCCTTGATGCCGCTGCCCAGGAAGCTGACGCACATCACAGCCATGAGAATGCTGGTAGCTGTGAAGAACACCTTGATCGGCAGCTTGATGGACAGCTTGGTGATGGCCAGGTAGACAAACACCAGGATCACCACGCCTGCGCCGAAGCCGGCCCAGACCATGCCCGCGTTGCCTTCCTGCAGCATCGGCTGATAGAACAGCACCACTTCCGCGCCTTCACGGAATACGGACAGGAACGCGGTGAAGGCCAGGGTGAAGGCGGAGCGCTTTTCCACGCCGCTGCGCACCTTGCTGTCGATGTAGCCCGTCCAGGCCGCCGCTTCCGCCTTGGAGATCATCCAGTTGGAAACGTAGAACAGGACGCACACGGCGATCAGGGCGGTCACGCCTTCAATCAGCTCCTGCGCCATACCGGCGCCGGCAACCGCCTGCTTGACGAAGTAGAGCACAGCCGCGGCGGCAAAGCTTGCCAGAATGCCGGCCAGCGCGCCGATGTAAACATTCTTCAGGCTCTTTCCGTTGCCGCTCTTCACCAGGTAGGCGATGATCGCGGCGATGACCAGGATCGCCTCCAGGCCCTCCCGGACGATGATGCCGAAGGCGCCCAGGAACGTCAGCCACTGCGGACTGCTCTGCGCCTCTTCCGTGACTTCCGCGGCAGCCTCTTCAGCCGGAACCTCCGCGGCTCCTTTTTCCGCGGCCGCCATCTCGTCCAGCGTCTTTGCCTTCTTCAGCAGCACCTGCTTGGTTTTGTCGCTGGTCGTGCGGTATTTGTTCTTCTGGTACTTTTCATTTCCGGAGCTGACCAGGTTCCGCAGTTCCGTAAACTGCTTCTCGGTCTCCCGGCGGTCCTTGACGCCCAGCTCCGTGTAGATTTTGTGGGACAGTCCGGATTCTTCGTATACGCTGTAGTAGGCGGTGTTCAGGTTGTCGTCCGCCGCGTCGAAGTCCTTGTCCAGGTAGGCCAGGTAGGCCGTGTCCAGCAGTTCCTTGGTCAGGCTCGCCGCTTCATACCAGCTGGCGTATTTGGCCGCGGCATTCGGGTCGGGGGAATATTCGGGATAGGGATCCGTGGAAACCAGCTCGCCGTTTTTGTAGAACTTGTTTTCGCTCTGCACGCCGCCCTGCTGCGCGGCCAGCTTGTTGCCGTCCTCCCGGATCATGGCCTTCAGCTTGAACAGGGCGCTGCGGACGGAAACGATCGTTTCGGGGTCCGTGTTTTCCTTTTTCACCGCCGCCTTGCAGGCGGAGAACTGCATCTCCACGGCGTTCTTGCGCACGCCGGAAATGTAGCTCATGGTCTGGCGCTCAAAACCGGTGGTTTCGTATACCCGGAAGTAGGCGTCGTTCACGTTGCTGTACGCGGTTCCCGCGTCGCCTGCCAGGTAGTCTTCAAAAGCGGTATCCAGGTATTTGTCAATTTCGTCTGACGCGTCAGCCCAGCGGGTGCTGGCCGTTCCCTCGCCCAGGGCGGGAAGAGCCTGCACCATCAGGGACAATATCAGCAGCAGCCACAACACGGGCCGAAGGGCTTTTCTCATGCTGTCGTCCTCTTTCTTTCGCATTATTGCCGTTAGCATAAGCTAATCAGCGAAAGTATATTAGCATAATCTAATCTTTTTCGCTTGCCTGAAATTGACCTTTTGCAGATATATTTTTCGATAATAACTTCTGCCAAAAAAGATTTGATTCGTTTGTTAGTTTATGCTAATATATGTAAGCATTAATTCTCAAGGGAGGCATCCGTCATGGCCGAATCAACCAGAACCACCGCCGGCAAGCGCCTGGCGCAGCAGGCGGGATACTTTATCCGGGAGCACAGCGAACAGAAGTTCTCCCTTACCGGGATCGCCTCGGCGCTTTTCGTGAACGGGAACTATCTGGCCCGCGTCTTCAAGCGGGAAACCGGACACACCCTGCTCTGGTACCACAACGCCATCCGCTGTGAAAAGGCGAAGCACCTGCTGGACGAAACCGATCTTTCCGTGTCCGAAATCGGCGCGTCCGTAGGGTACGTTTCCTCCGCCCATTTCTCCCACCTGTTCAAGAAAATGACCGGCGTCGCGCCCAGCGACTGGCGTAAGCCGGAAACGGGCCAGCCAAAAGATTTGATTGATTTAACCGGCCTGATGTGATACATTCTTTAATAAGAAATAACAACACATCACCGGGAGGATAGACGCCATGAATATATATGAATCCGCGGAAGACTATCTGGAGCAGATCCTTGTCCTGCTGGAGGAAAAGGGATATGCCCGTTCAACGGATATTGCCGAATCCCTCGGCGTGACCAAGCCTTCCGTCAGCGTCGCCATGAAGAAGCTGCGGGAAAACGGCTACATCTCCATGGAAAAGGGCGGCCTCATTTCCCTGACCGATAAGGGCTATCCCATTGCCCGCCGCACCTATGACCGCCACCTGACCCTGACGAAGTTCTTTGTCTCCCTCGGCGTGGATGAAGCAATTGCCCGGAAGGACGCCTGCAAAATCGAGCACGATATTTCCGAAGAATCCTTCAACGCCATCCGGAGCAGCCTGAAATAAGCGATTATGAAACTGCTGGATAAAATCCGCGGCTTTCTCCGTCCGGAGGAAGAACCGGAAGCGCCCAGGGCGCCGGAACCCCCGGTTCCGCTGAAGAAAACCTGCAAACAGTGCGGCAAAACCTTCACTGTGGATCCTTCCTGGGGCTTTGTTCCCACCTTCTGCAAGGACTGCAAGCAGAAAATGGCCAAGGACAAAGAACTGGCCCAGCGTGAAGGTCCCCGCCGGGACATCAAACGCAAATGCAAATCCTGCGGCAAGTTCTTCACCTTCCCCAGCGACGCCCTCCACTACCCCACCTATTGTCCCAACTGCCGCAAACGCCGCCAGACCGCCATGAAGGAAAAATATAAGAGAACAAAACCAGGATCCTCGTGATCCTGGTTTTGTCCTTAATTCATAATAATCCGGCGTCTGATAAAACCTCCATATCCCGCCGCGCAATGCAGGAATGTGACCGCGGGACAGATACTCTGTCACTGTTTTCGAAGAAAATGTGACTGAGTGTCTGTCCCTTCCGTCACATTCCTGCTCTCCTTCCCCTCCAACGTAAGCGGTCAGTAAACTACGCCTGCAAAGCAAAGGCATAAAATGAGATAATAACCCCAAGAACATGAATTCTCAGAGAATCTCTAAGAATTCAAGGGAATGAGGGAAACGCATGAATGCCT
>Ga0310695_10001264_pt1 | contig 60889 bp, 52 predicted proteins | sample RumenRJG_04DNA_FD_203882 | JGI IMG/M metagenome (GOLD analysis project Ga0310695, IMG submission 203882) | Bovine rumen microbial communities from Lethbridge, Alberta, Canada - RJG_04 (v2) (version 2) | ecosystem: Host-associated > Mammals > Digestive system > Stomach > Rumen | place: Canada...
CGGTCAGAGTACCCAGAGATACGATGGTAGCAACCATTGGCATGTTCATCTGCAGAGTAGGCATCTCCAGCTGAGTAGCCTCCTCGTGAGCCTGCTGAATCTTAGCGATCTTGGCAGCCTTCTTCAGAGTAGCGTCACCCTCAACAGTCTGATACATGTTGATAGAAGCCATAACGACATTTGCTACAGAACCCTGCATCTTGTCGCAGAGAGCGCGAGCCTCGTCAAACTTCTGAGCGCGAATCGCATTCTTAACCTGAGCAGTGAACTTAGCGAGGTTCATCTTACCAGAGGCTGTGCGGATAGCGAAGAAACGCTCGAAACCAAGGCAGATAACGGTGAAGAGCAGAGTCAGGATCAGACCTACTACGAAACCTCCCTTATAAACGGTACCCAGCAAGTTTGCGGGATGGCCAGAACGATCACCACCGATGAAGTTGTCAGGGTCACCCATAATGAAGTACCATACACCATAACCTAAGCAAGCGCAAATTACGAGGATAATCCATGCTGCTTTCATACCTTGGAAGCCCGAATTCTTTTTGGCTGGGGCTGCAGCCTTTGTTGTTGTTGCCATAAATGAAATAAATTTTTTAGTTATTAAATGAATTAGTTTGTTATATGTTTCTAGTGCGTATCATTCGGCAAAGATAGTCATTTATGATGTACTATCCGCCAAATTAAGAACTTTTAACTTGATATTTCTCAATTTTTATCGAAGAACGCCCAATGCGTCCTTGATACGACGCATGGCTTCAGTGATATTTTCGTCGCTGGTAGCATAGCTCATACGGAAACAATCGGGGTCGCCAAAGGCGTCACCTCCCACGGTGGCAACATGGCCTTTCTCCAACAGATACATGGCCAAATCGGTCGAGTTGCTGATGGTTTCGCCATCGGGTGTCTTCTTTCCGTAGAACGATGAACACTTGGGGAACAGATAGAATGCACCTTCGGGCACGTTCACTTCCAGTCCGGAGATGTCCTTGGCTAACTTGACAATGAGGTCACGGCGACGCTCGAAAGCCTTACGCATCTCCTCAACACACTCCTGACTGGAGGTATAGGCAAACTCGGCAGCTTTTTGGCTGACGGAGCATGGACCGCTGGTGTATTGGCCTTGCAACTTGTTGCAGCCTTTAACAATCCATTCGGGTGCTGCGATATATCCGATACGCCAACCCGTCATGGCGTATGCCTTGCTGACGCCATTGACGATGATGGAACGTTCCTTCATGCCTGGGAATTGGGCGATGCTTTCGTGCTTGCCAACATAGTTGATGTGCTCGTAGATTTCGTCTGCGAGTACGAACAAGTCTTCGTGGCTGAGGATAACCTTGGCCAATCCTTCCAACTCGGCCTTAGAATAGACACTTCCCGTAGGATTGCTGGGAGAGCAGAGTATCAGCAAGCGTGTCTTGGGGGTAATGGCTGCTTCCAATTGTTCTGGAGTCATCTTGAAGTTCTGGTCAAAACCAGCCTCTACAATGACGGGTTTTCCGCCTGCCAACAGTACCATCTGTGGATAGCTGACCCAATAAGGTGCAGGGATAATGACTTCATCGCCTGGATTGATTAAGGCCATCACGGTGTTGCAGACACTCTGCTTGGCACCGTTGGATACTAAGATTTCCGCAGGGGTATAGTGGAGATGATTCTCGCGCTCCAACTTACGGGCAATGGCCTGACGCAGGTCGGGATAGCCAGGAACGGGCGAATAGCGCGAGTAGTTCTCGTCAATGGCCAGTTTTGCAGCCTGTTTAATATGGTCGGGTGTATTGAAGTCGGGCTCACCTACGCTCATGTTAATGACGTCGATACCCTGGGCTTTCATTTCAGAACTCTTCTGTGACATTGCCAGTGTTGCTGACGGTGCCAGTCTTTGTAAACGGTCAGATAATTGTGCCATATTTTTCTTAGGTCGTAAAATGTTTAGCTGCAAAAGTAATCATTTTCTTCTTTTCAACGAAAGAAAAGTGTTGTTTTTTGCTTTTTTTGATAAAAATACTATCAGTTTGTGCTTTATTTGATGTGAAGTGTATGTCCCATGCGGTTCTTTTTCGTCTGCAGATAGCGCAGGTTGTACTCATTGGGAGTAGTCTCGATGGGTACATTCTCTACGATTTCCAGTCCGTATGCTTCCAATCCCACACGTTTGACAGGATTGTTGGTCATCAGGCGCATTTTCTGAACACCCAACTGGCGCAGAATCTGGGCGCCGCACCCGTAGTCACGCTCATCTGGCTTGAAACCAAGATGCAGGTTGGCATCAACAGTGTCCAGACCTTCCTCCTGCAACTTGTAGGCTGCAATCTTGTTCATGAGTCCGATGCCACGTCCTTCCTGTTGCATATAGACAATGATGCCACGTCCCTCCTGCTCAATCATCTGCATGGATTTGTGGAGCTGTTCTCCGCAGTCGCAACGCTTTGACCCCAGAATGTCGCCCGTCATACAGGAAGAGTGAACACGTACCAATATGGGCTCGTTCTCTTTCCATTCGCCTTTGATAAGGGCCATGTGTTCCAGACCGTTGCTCTTCTGACGGAAGGGAATGAGACGGAAATGACCATAGTCAGTAGGCATATCCACTTCTTCGCCCTTCTCCACCAGGCTTTCTTTCTTCAGTCGGTAGGCTATCATGTCCTTGATGGTGATAATCTTCATGTCGTGCAGCTTGGCAAACTCCATGAGCTGAGGCATGCGTGCCATCGTACCATCATCATTCATAATCTCAATCAGAGCACCGGCAGGGTAGAGACCAGCCATTTTGCAAAGGTCAATGGCTGCTTCTGTATGTCCGGAACGGCGCAGTACACCATTGTCCTGAGCATAAAGAGGATTGATGTGTCCTGGACGACCGAAAGTCTTGGCTGTAGACTTCGGATCAGCCAAAGCACGAATGGTAGCAGCACGGTCGTGAGCTGAGACACCCGTTGTGCATCCCTCTATCTTGTCAATAGTCACCGTGAAAGGTGTTCCCAAAAGCGAGGTGTTGTCCTGCACCTGATGGGCCAATTCTAGTTCTTCACTTCGGCTGATGGTGACGGGGGCGCAAAGAACGCCTCGTGCATTCTTCAGCATGAAATTCACCATCTCTGGGGTTATCTTCTCTGCTGCACAGATAAGGTCGCCCTCGTTCTCGCGGTCTTCATCGTCTACGACAATCACAAACTTACCGGCTTTAAAGTCGGCTAAAGCCTCTTCAATTGTATTGAGCTTGAATGTATCCATATTCTTTTCTTATACCTTATTATATATATTATGTGGTTATGCTCATTTCGTTCTGCAGGTCACCCAGATTGATGACTCTTGGTATGAGCTTCTCGTTAATGCGACAGATATGTTGCAGGTCTTTATAGAGTCTGAACCGGAACCGTAACATGCGAATGTAGAAGAAGATACCGGTGGGCAGGAAGAGTCCGGTAATGATGTTCAGCCACTTGCGCTGGAAAGGACGCGTGTGGGCATGAGTGGCAATGATGGGATATTGGTTTATCTTCATCAGTACATAATTGTCCTTTGTGTAGGAGAGGTCTTCGATAGCCACTTCCAATACATTGTTAATATGTTCTATCTCATGGTCATCACCAGGACGGAAGAATACCTTGATGGGATTGGGCCAGTGAAGTAGCTTGTGATCTTCTGAGTAGCGTTCCACCTCTAAGCTGATATTCTTGAGCATCTCTGCATCTGCCAGATACTTCGGGTCTTCGATGATAACTTCCTTGCGGGCAATGTGTCGTTTAACACGCAGTCCCAAAGCTCGCATAGCCAGGTCTTTGTAAAGGTCTACGTTGAATACTACCGAATCGTTGTTGGCCTTATAGGTGAAGAAGATGGCTAATGGTGTGAGCACGGCTGTGCCCAGAAACTTTCCGAAGAACACCGTCCAGTTGTCGTCGCGAGCCATCCTGTAGCCAGTCATGTCAAGGATGTAGAAGACGATGAACACAAATACAGAGATGATGACGGGCACACCCAGTCCACCTTTTCGGATAATCGCACCCAATGGTGCTCCAATGAAGAAGAAGATGAGACACGACAGCGAGAGGGTGAATTTGTTGATGGCCTCCATTTCGTGCATTCGCTCTTCACGATTCAGATAATAGGAGTACTCTGACTTGAAATCCAGGTTGCTGAGTGCCATCTGGGCATCGCTGGCAGCTTGTCTGATGACCGCTTGTTTCTGCTCACCTTTCAACTTCAGGTATAAGGTGTCGATATTTGTCTCTTCCTTAGCCAGCTCCTTGACTATCTTCAGCGAATCAGTCTTGCTGATGGCGTGTGTATTGAAGGTATATGCCTTTGCATCGTGATAGTAGGCATGTCCTACGGAGTCATTGAACTCGCGAATGGAGTCTAAATCGTGAAGTATTCGAGTTAATCCCTTTGAACGGGCATCGCTGCTGATTTCGCCAGCCTCTGCCATGTTGAAGTCGCCATCGAAGTCGAGCAGAATAGCCTTGGTTGAGAAGGTTTCACGACGGTAGGGGACATTTGCTGTCACGTTCAGTCCTGATTGGCGCATATTCTCGAACCACTCGCCACTATAGAGCGTCAGCTTCAGGTGCTTCTTCTCTGCCGTAGCCTGAATGCGACCTGAGTCTGCCAAGATAACGGCAGCATCTTCATAGCCTCCGTTCATGCGGTATATCATAATACCATACAGCATACCCGTGTTCAGGTCTTTCTTTTGTACGTAGAGATTGGAGTTGGGAATGCCATCGTAGAAAATGCCTTCGGGAATTTCTACCTCAGGGTTCTTCTGTTTCATCGAGAGCAGCAACTGTTGGAAAGAGATAAAAGCGCGAGGACCGACAACCTCTTGGAAATAGAAAGAGATACAGGCAATGGCAGTGACGATGACTACTAACGAACGCATGGACTGCCTCAGTGATATGCCCGCCGCTTTAATAGCTGTCAACTCCGAACTCTCACCAAGATTTCCGAAAGCAATCAGCGAGGACAATAGGATGGCCAAAGGAAAGGCTTGTGGCATCAGCATCAATCCCATGTACCAGAAGAATTGTGCCAGCACTTCCATCGACAGACCCTTACCGATGAGTTCGTCTACATAACGCCACAAGAACTGCATCATCAGCACAAATTGGCAGATGAAGAATGTGGCGATGAACAGCAGGCCGAACTGCTTGGTGATAAATATGTCTAACTTCTTAATCCGAAACATGTTTCTTGCTTTGCAAGCGACTTTGTCGATTACAGCCTGCAAAATTATATAAAAACCGCGAAAAACTTGCATTTTGGAAAGAAATTATGGGAAATTAAGGGAAATTGTTATTCTGTGTGCAACCTAATTAATCGTGATTTCCCATAATTTCGTTTCAAAAAGAAGATAATCACAGTCCACTGACGCGATGTAGCCGTTCCAGATTATCATCCCAAATGCCACGGAGGTCTGCTTCTTCGTCATCGTCAGCGGCAAAGTCGGTGATAAGCAGGTTCAATTGGCCGGTAACATCACTTTCTTCAATGCGCATCTCCCAGAAAGCCTCCGGACTATCCTCGTGATAATCCCATAAGAGGCGGATGTGGTTATATTTTGCTACTTCGATGACTCGTGATTGTTTGGTATCGCGCTCTGTCCATGGGTGGCCCCACGTGAAAGTCATTGTATCGTTTTCCTCGGTAACTTTATCTGCCAACCACTTTTGAAGGCCAGCAGCGTTACTAATCATATCCCATACAATCTTCGGCGATTTCGTCGAGAGTGGGTATTCAATGGTTAGTTTTCTCATTGTTAGTCATATTAAAGGTTAGTCATTTACATGTATCACAGTGCAAAAATACAAAAAAAATCCGAAACACAATGATTTTTCCAGAAAAAGTTTTGGTAATTAAAAAGATTATTGTACCTTTGCACCCGCTTACAAGCAAAATGGCGGGGTAGCTCAGCTGGTTAGAGCGTCGGATTCATAATCCGGAGGTCGAGGGTTCGGGTCCCCCTCCCGCTACTGAATAAGGAGTTGTTCACATATAGAACAACTCTTTTTTTGTAACATTACATAAGGAGTAGCTATGAGAACAATACTTTCACTATTACTTGTTGTCAGTGCCGTCTGTGTGAAGGCACAAAACATTTCAAAGTACCATGGCTTCAAGGCTATGCTTAATGGAAAAATTGCTGTAGAGGTGGCTTTCGAGACCGCAGAGAATAATGGTGAGTGGCTAACGGCTGGCTATATCTATTACCCTAAAGCCAAGAATCCTGCACCCATACTTATCGTGAACGACTGGGGCGATGAGAAGCCCATTTCCTCGCAAGATAAAAACACAGTAACTTCCCGCATGGTGGAGTTTCAGCCGGATGGAGAGATTACAGGATTGCTCTATCTGACTTATGTCGATATCAAGGACGGCTTCCGAATGCAGAAAGGCTCCTGGAAAAACCCTAATACGGGAAGAGTGCTGCAACTATCTCGTTTCGAGGAAATGCACGAAATGCCCACTTGGTGGCCTGGGTCCCCAGCTGTACTCACAGCACCAAAGCGTGATGCCTGGGAGCTTGAGTGCTTCGTTTTTAACACTGATGACGATAACCCCGGATGGTTTAATACCATCAGGGTGAACTTCAGGGTGAACGATAGATATCATGCGCTCAGCTTTATTGAAGACCTAACGAGTGCAGTGACTCTCGAAATGAGAAATGAGTTGCAATGGATGTCTGAGGACGACATCAATTTTGATGGAATCCCTGACCTAAAGGTGTATATGGGCGTTACCCAAAATGGCAGTTCTACCTATAAGTGCTTTGTGTGGAATCCTGTTACTCGTATTTTCTACCCTGTACCAGAGTTTGAGGAGATTCTGGAAGCTGATTTTGATAGCAAGTCCAAGACAATAACTAGTATAGCCCGCAGTTATACCACTACCTATATAGATGTTTACAAGTGGAAAAACTGCAGGCTAAGAAAGGTTTCCAGTAAAAGTATTCCTTAGAATTTCCAGTCGATACCTACGCCGATGACGTGGTTAGTACGAGAGTAGATCTCCTCACCATTATAACCATCGCGGGCAGCATTACACTGCTTGGTGTAGTCCTCATAGATACTAGTGAAGTAGCCTACGTTGAGGCGAAGTTTCTCAGTGAGTTTGACGGCAGCACCCAAACCAATAGACCAGGAGTCGCAGGCAAAGGATGTGTTCTGCTCGTAGTCATCGCTAATGCCATAATCGGTACGCTGAATACCCCAGCTCAAAGTCCAACGATCGTTGAGGTCGCCCTCGATACCAGCCAAGAATTCATTGGTTCCGTGAGTCAGTTTCTCCTGACGATTATTGGTCATCTTGGCATTCTTGTCGTCGAAGAAGTGGTATTCAACGGTGGCACGCAGTTTGGGTGAGAACTCATAACCGGCAGCTACAGAAAGCAGGGCAGGCATGTCATAACGAGTGTATTCGCCATCCTGATAGGCAACGGTCTTCGTGGCAAGTGATTGTGCAATAACAGCCAGACTTGCTGGATCATACTGTTGAAGATAAGCAGTCAACTTCTGTCCCAATCCTGCAACCAACGTATTAGTGGTGTTGGGAACATTGATTTTTGTACGGAACTCATAGCGAGCAGTCAGGGTAAGTGGACCTTTGTGGTAGTCGACACTAATCAGAGGGGCGAATCCCCATCCACGCTGGTCAACATCCAACTCAAGGGTAGCTAAATCGCCAAACATGGGATGGTTGTTGGCAATGACATGTCCACGATAGTAACCATCGTAATAATTGGCACGGAAACCAACAGCTGCAGAAAGGCAGTCGATAATGCGATAGGTGAAATTCAGTTGTCCACCATAAATATATTGCTTACCCTTCATCTGTGAATCTAAAGTATACTGATTGGGAGTAATGCCCTTTTGGGAGAACATGCCTGCCAATACCGTATTGAACATGGGTACGCCCTCTTCGTATTCAACGAAACCACCACTACCCACGATACCAATCATCGTTGAGATAGCCCAACGATCCTTCTTGTAAGAGGCGAACAGTGCAGGAACGATGGGAGCTGACGCCTTGCCCTCGTAGAGATGATTCTGAGGTTGGGTCATTTCGATATTACGATACTGCCAAGGCTTCTGGAAATTCAGTGAAAGTTGGAAACCCTCGTGACCCCATGCCAAACCAGCAGGGTTCGAGTAAGCTGCATCGATATCAAAGGAAGCGCCACGAGCCATCATACGGTCGAATGCGATGTGATAGTTAGTGTTGGTCATCAGTCCACCAGCTATAGCGGTAACCGCCATCATGGCAACCATTGCCACCATTGTAATTCTTTTCTTCATATACATCAATTGGTTGATAAAAAATTCGGGTGCAAAGGTACGATATTATTTTGTTATAGACGAATTTTAGAAGAATTATTTTCCAAAAAAGAACAAAAGAAATCGGAGAAAAAGACCAACTCATTTGCTTGATATACATTATTAATTATTATATGGACGAAACTTTTTCAGAGAAACATATGGGAAAATGCTGTCTTTTTTGTACTTTTGCAGCCTAAAATGAATATTATATAACGTTATATTTATGGCAGATACAAAGAAAATTAAGACAGCGCTCATCTCTGTTTTCCACAAGGATGGGCTGGATGAGTTGCTCAAGAAGCTCAACGAAGAGGGTGTGAAGTTCCTGTCTACAGGTGGTACGCAGACTTTTATTGAGTCGTTGGGTTATCCCTGTGAGAAGGTTGAGAATGTAACCACCTATCCTTCTATCCTAGGTGGTCGTGTAAAGACCCTGCATCCCAAAGTGTTTGGTGGAATTTTGGGTCGTCGTGAGAATGAGGGCGACCGTGAGCAGATGGCTCAGTATGAGATTCCAGAAATCGACCTTGTCATCGTAGACCTTTACCCCTTCGAGCAGACCGTAGCTAGTGGTGCCTCAGAAGAAGATATCATCGAGAAGATTGATATTGGTGGCATCTCGTTGATTCGTGCTGGAGCCAAGAACTTCAACGATGTTGTTATTGTTCCTTCAAAGGCTGAATACAGCGTGTTGCTTGACATTCTGAACAAGCAGGGTGCAGAGACCACCAAGGAGCAGCGTCGCATGTTTGCTACCCGTGCCTTCGGTGTTTCAAGCCATTATGATACAGCCATCCACGCATGGTTCGAAAAATAAATTCTTAGGCCTAAAGGTCAAAGCGACCAAGGTCGATTAGTAAATAGTCAAATAGTAAATTAAGAATGGGATTTTTTAGTTTTGTCCAGGAGATAGCAATGGACTTAGGAACGGCCAATACGATTATTATCAGTGATGATAAGATTGTAGTTGATGAGCCGTCTGTAGTTGCCCTCGACCGTCATACTGACAAGATGATAGCAGTAGGTTCGAAGGCCAAGATGATGTATGAGAAGACACACGACAATATCCGTACTGTGCGGCCTCTCCGTGATGGTGTGATTGCAGACTTCTCTGCTTGTGAGCAGATGATGCGCGGACTTATCAGAATGGTTCATTCTGGTTCACGCCTTTTCTCTCCCTCTCTCCGTATGGTGATTGGTGTACCTTCTGGTTCTACCGAGGTGGAGTTGCGTGCCGTTCGCGATTCTGCAGAGCATGCTGATGGTCGTGATGTATATCTGATTTTTGAGCCAATGGCTGCAGCAATAGGTATCGGTATTGACGTTGAGGCTCCAGAGGGTAACATGATTATTGATATCGGTGGTGGTTCTACTGAGATTGCCGTTATCTCTTTGGGTGGTATTGTTTCAAACAACTCCATCCGTACGGCAGGTGACGACCTGACAGCTGATATTCAGGAATACATGTCACGTCAACATAACGTTCGAGTTTCTGAGCGTATGGCTGAGCGTATCAAGATAGCCGTTGGTTCTGCATTGACCGATTTGGGCGATGAGGCTCCTGAGGATTATATTGTTCATGGACCAAACCGTATCACAGCTCTGCCTATGGAGGTGCCTGTATGCTATCAGGAGGTCGCTCACTGCTTGGATAAGACCATTGCCAAGATAGAGAATGCTGTGCTCTCTGCTCTGGAGAACACTCCCCCCGAGTTGTATGCTGACATCGTGAAGAACGGTATCTGGCTTACTGGTGGCGGTGCCTTGCTGCGTGGTTTGGATCGTCGTTTGGAAGACAAGATCAATATCCCCTTCCACATTGCTGAGGATCCATTGCATTCAGTAGCTAAGGGTGCTGGTATCGCCCTGAAGAATGTTGATCGCTTCACTTTCTTGATGCGTTAATTTAAAAAGACCTGATGAAGAACCTGCTGGAATTTCTGGGAAAATACTACCATTGGGTTCTGTTCGTAGTGCTTGAAGTCATCAGCCTTGTCATGCTGTTCCAGTTTAATAGCTATCAAGGCAGTGTCTGGTTCTCATCAGCCAACTCTGTAGTAGGCTGTTTCTACGAATGGACATCCTCAGTGGAGTCGTTCTTCTCACTGACGAAGGTAAACAAGGACTTGGCGCTTCGCAATTTCTATTTGGAGCGTCAAGTTACTCAGTTACGTCGTTTGTATGGGGAGGCAACGGAGAAGGTTGACCCCAAGGAACAGCAGGGGCTTGATTTCCTCAGTCAGTATAAGCTGATTCCAGCAAAGGTGGTTTCCAACGAACTGAACAGGGTTAATAACCTGATGACCATCAATAAAGGCTCTGCAGACAGTGTCAAGGTGGGCATGGGTGTAGCTTGTGGACAAGGTGTCGTAGGTGTCACCTATCTGGTTGCTCCCCACTATACGGTGGTCATCCCTGTGCTGAATCGCAATTCTTCCCGTATCAGTTGTGCCATTCGTGGTCATAACTACTTCGGAGTGTTGCGCTGGTATGGTGAAGATGCAGGCTATGCTTATGTGGAAGATATTCCCCGTCATGCCCGTTTCAAGCGAGGCGACTGGGTGGAAACCAATGGATACTCAAGCATCTTCCCTCCAGGAATACTGGTCGGGCAGATTGTTGAGGTCTATAACTCGCGTGATGGTCTTTCCTATAAGTTGAAGGTAAGACTGTCAACCGATTTCGGCAATGTGCGTGACGTGATGGTCATCAACGATTCTTCAATAGGAGAACGTCTGAAACTGATACAATCAGCAAGAGACTCATTGAAACTTAACGTAAGCCAATAAGACTATGACAGCAGATATATTGAAACGGGTTTTGTGGTTCTTCCTTTTCGTCTTGGCACAGGTCTTTGTGTTTGGACGCATTCACCTGTTCCATTATGCTACGCCATTGTTCTACGTTTATTTCGTTGCGCTGTTTCCTCGTAATTATCCCAAGTGGTCCATCTTAGTATGGAGCTTTCTGCTTGGATTGGTTATCGACACATTCTCCAATACCCCAGGATTGTCTTCTTTCTCGCTGACACTGATAGCTGCTATCCAGCCTTATGCATTCGAAATTTTTGTGTCACGCGAAGCTGCTGAGAACTTGGAACCATCCGCCAAAGCTATTGGTCCCTTGAAATACAGCGCCTATATCTCCATGTTGGTATTCCTCTATTGTGTGGTATTCTATACATTGGAAATATTCAGTTTCTTCAATTGGGAACAGTGGATCTTTTGTGTGATTGGCAGTACAGTGCTTACATTACTGCTGATTGCTACCATTGAGTATACAAGGGGCAAGTAATGCTTCTTAATATAGAAAGGAGTGGTAACAAATGAGGGATCACGGATTAGACTATAGACGATATGTGATTGCTGGGGTAGCCGCCTTGATAGTGGTTGTCTATATCATCCGTCTCTTTACGCTTCAGATTACGAGCGACGACTATAAGAAAAGTGCTGACTCGAATGCCTTCCTGAAGAAGATAGAATATCCCTCTCGTGGTGTCATTACGGATAGAAACGGTAAGTTGTTGGTGTATAACCAGCCTGCCTATGACATTATGGTGGTGATGAATGAGGCGAAGGATCATCTTGACACCCTTGACTTCTGTGCAGCCCTGAATATTACCAGAGAGGAATTTGACCATCGCATGGAGACAATCAAGGATCGCTCCAAGAATCCTGGCTACTCACGCTTCACCCAGCAGCTCTTTATGAGTCAACTTTCTGACACCGACTTCTCTGTGTTTCAGGAAAAGATGTTCCATTTCCCGGGGTTCTATGTCCAGCGACGCAGTATTCGCCAATACCAATATCCCTTTGCAGCTCATGTATTGGGTGATGTGGCAGAGGTTTCCAAAGGCGATATAGAAGAGGATGATTACTATCAGTCAGGCGACTATATTGGTAAGCTGGGAGTGGAACGCAGCTATGAGAAACAGTTGCGTGGCGAGAAAGGTATGCAGATTCTTCTTCGCGATGCCCATGGACGAGTGCAGGGGCGCTACCAGAATGGAAAGTACGATCGCCGACCTATTCCTGGCAAGAATCTTACCTTAGGCCTTGATGCCGATTTGCAAGCCTTGGGCGAACGACTGATGGAAGGAAAGATAGGTAGTATTGTGGCTATCGAACCCTCTACGGGCGAAGTGCTCTGTATGGTCAGCTCTCCCAGCTATGATCCTCGTATGATGGTTGGTCGTCAGCGTTCCAAGAGTCACCTGCTGCTGAGTCAGAATGTATGGAAACCCTTGCTGAACCGTAGCATTATGGGTCAGTATCCTCCTGGTTCTACTTTTAAGACCACCCAAGGACTGACTTTCATGACGGAAGGTATCATTCATCCCACACATACCGCTTATCCCTGTGGACACGGATTCAACTATAAGGGCTTGCACGTAGGCTGTCACGGACATGCCTCGCCCCTTTCTTTGGTACCAGCCCTTTCCACTTCTTGTAATGGTTATTTCTGTTGGGGACTCTATTATATGATAGGCGCCAAGACGAAGTATGGTTCTGTGCAGAATGCCATGAACACTTGGCGTGACTATATGGTAAGCATGGGCTTTGGCTATAAGTTGGGCATTGACCTTCCAGGCGAGAAGCGTGGTTTGATTCCCAATGCCCAATACTACGACAAGGCTTATAAAGGTTCGTGGAATGGTTTGACCATCATCTCTATTGCCATCGGACAGGGTGAGGTAAATGCTACTCCGTTGCAGATTGCCAACCTGGGTGCTACTATTGCCAATCGAGGCTGGTTCATCACTCCCCATGTGGTGAAGAAGGTGCAGGGTGAGCAGTTGGATACACTTTATACCAAGCGCCGTTATACAATGGCCAACCGCACCTCTTATGACTATGTAGTACAGGGCATGCGTGCTTCGGCAACGGGCGGAACCTGTCATGAGTTGGCTAAGTATGACTTTATGGCTTGTGGTAAAACAGGTACGGCTCAGAACCGTGGTCACGACCACTCCGTATTCATGGGCTTTGCCCCTATGGACAATCCGAAGATTGCCGTTGCCGTCTATGTTGAGAATGGCGGATGGGGTGCCACCTATGGTGTACCTATCGGTGGTCTGATAATGGAACAGTATATTCACGGAAAACTCTCGGAGGCTTCGGAGAAGCGTGCCCAGGAATTCCAACACAGACACATTGCATATGGAACGACAAGTAGATAGGCGACAAACCAGCGTTTTACGCTCGATAGACTGGTGGACGATATTGCTCTATATCGCCCTGTTGTCGTTTGGATGGATCAGTGTCTGTGGAGCCAGCTATTCCTATGGTGAGACCGATATTTTCAGTCTGTCCACCCGTTCTGGTATGCAGATCATCTGGATTGCTACCAGCATTGTGCTCGGCTTTTTCATCATCATGCTGGACGACCGCTTCTATGACACTTTTGCCTTTATCATCTATGGACTTTTGGTGTTGTTGCTCTTCGGAACCATCTTCAATCCGCATAGCATCAAGGGTTCTCACTCCTGGCTGGTCATAGGTCCGCTCCGTCTGCAACCTGCTGAGTTTGCCAAGTTCGCGACGGCGTTGGCATTGGCGAAGTTCATGTCAACCTATGGCTATAACATCAACCAGTGGAAACACTTTGCTGCTACTTTGGCCATCATCATGGTGCCCATGGTATGCATTGTGCTGCAACGAGAAACAGGTTCCGCCTTGGTCTATCTTTCCTTCTTCCTCATGTTCTATCGTGAGGGAATGCCAGGTTCCATCTTGTTCACGGGAGTGGCTATGGTCATCTATTTCGTGGTGGGCATTCGCTATGCGGAGGTCTATCTCCCAGATTCTGTCACCTCTGTTGGAAAATTCAGTGTGTTGCTACTTATCCAGTTGTTCTCCATCGGTATGGTCTGGGTCTATTGCAACCAGAAAAAAGCTGTCCGTTTGCTGCTGTCTTGCCTTGGTATCTCCATCGTTCTTTTGGCTCTGATGAAGGTTCCTTTCAGTAAGGTTTATGTCTTGTTGGCCATGACGGTTTTCCTGATAGGCTATTTGATTTGGGAAGGATTGGGATCGCGTATTCGCGAGTATTTCTTCATCGCACTCTTTACATTAGGTTCTGCTTGTTTCTTCTATGGTGCCGACTTTATTATGCAGAATGTGATGGAGCCCCACCAGCGTTCACGTATCAACGTGTTGTTGGGATTGGATGAAGACTTGCGTGGTGCTGGATACAATGTTCACCAAAGTGAGATTGCCATCGGCTCTGGAGGCTTGGAGGGAAAAGGCTTCCTGAATGGTACACAAACCAAGTTGAAGTTTGTGCCTGAACAAGATACCGATTTTATTTTCTGTACGGTTGGCGAAGAAGAAGGTTTCGTGGGTTCGGCAGGTGTGCTGATTCTGTTTTTGTTGCTGATATGGCGACTCATTTATCTCTCCGAGCGACAACCGTTCCGCTTCGGACGGGTTTATGGCTATTGTGTGCTGAGCATCTTCCTGTTCCACGTGTTTATCAATGTAGGAATGGTGCTTGGTCTGACTCCTGTGATTGGTATTCCGTTGCCGTTCTTCAGCTATGGAGGCTCGTCGCTATGGGGCTTTACCTTCCTATTGTTTATCTTCCTGCGCCTTGATGCGAGTCGCAACCTTATTCGTTCTTGATGTCTTGCTTAGCTTGATGCCTATGTCTGTAATGCCGGGCAGAATCTCACGTTTCATGTCGTGTCGTATATCGATGCGCAGCGAGTCGTCTTTCTCCAGATGTAACGTCTTTAGAGGGAACAAATATTGATATTGGCTCACCCCTTTCCCTTCCGGATAGCCTTTTTTGTTGATGAGTTGGCACACCAATGTATCGCATTGCTGTTCTCCAGTGTTCATCTTCGTTTGCTCTACTATCAGGTTCAGATTCTGGAAAGGAAAATAGCCGTTGATGCGCAGTCCCACTTCTTCCGTATAGTTGCCCGTATCTTTAACAGGGGGGATGGTGAAGGTCAGCGGGTCGTTCTTCTCCCATCCCGATGCTGAAGTTTGCTCATAGTCATGATAGACAGTCTTGCCTTTACAAGCTGTCAGTATGAGCACCATAAGTACCCCTATATATAATAAGGTGTAACTATTCCTTTGCATTCTGAGGCTGTGCGTTCTGTTCTGGCTTTCTGGGCTTCTTCTTTTTCTTTTTCTTCTTAGCACGGTCGAAGCGGTTAATGTTTTCCTGTGTAGCCAGATCAACGGGTCCTGCAGGTGCTTTCTTGTTCCCATCCTCCTGCAGAGATATGGGTTTCTCGCCCTTGCGGTTCATCCCGATAATCTCCTTGGCACGCTCGGCAGTGATGGTTTCCAGATTGGCTGCAATGTTCTTGTCAGTAGAGTAGGTAACCAGTCCTGCCAGGATATCTGCCTTGAAGTAGAAGTAGTCGTTGTCTTGAGTTTGCAGTTGTATATCCTTGCCAGGAAGCTTCCTGCCAGCCTCTACATAGTCGTCCACCTCGTAGTTCAGACAGCACTTCAGTTTGGCACACATACCAGCCAACTTCTGTGGGTTGAGTGATATGTCTTGGAAACGAGCAGCTGAAGTACCTACGCTTACGAAGTTCTTCATCCATGTGGCACAGCACAACTCACGTCCACAAGGACCCGTTCCGCCAATCAGTCCAGCCTCTTGACGGGCGCCAATCTGTTTCATTTCAATGCGAACATGGAAGGTAGCAGCCAAGTCTTTAATCAGCTGACGGAAGTCAACACGTTCATCAGCGATATAATAGAAGATGGCCTTGTTGCCGTCGCCCTGATATTCCACATCACCGATTTTCATTTTCAGTCCCAGTCCTTTGGCTATCTGGCGACTCTCTATCATGGTGGAATGCTCGCGAGCCTTGGCCTCACGGAATTTATCCATATCTATTGGACGGGCAATGCGATACACACGCTTGATGTCGTCAGCACTCTTCAGGTTAGCCTTCTTCAGCTGCAACTTTACCAGACGTCCTGTCAGTGTGACAACACCGATGTCGTGACCTGGGTTTGCTTCAACGGCCACAATATCGCCCTTCTTCAAATCCAGCTTGTTCACATTGTGATAGTAACCTTTGCGGGTATGCTTGAACTGCACTTCCACGAGGTCTGTCGTGTCTATATTTCCAGGCACATCAGCCAACCAGTCGTAGGTGTTCAATTGTCGGTCCTGTCGTCCCACGGCATTCTTGCACAATCCGCGGTCACATCCCGTCTTGATGGTTAGTTCTTTTTCCATTTATCTCGTTTTATTTCTGAATCAATAGTACAATCATTTGCAGGGCCATGTCGAAAAAGACTATTTTCGCATTGGCGTTTTGTCCGATGTCACGAATGGCACGGTTAGCCAACTCGCTGATGGGCAGTATGTTTGCCTCGTTCACGAAACGGGCAAAGTTCTTGGCAAAGTCCTCCTCGCGCTGATTCATGTAACACAACTCCTCTTGGTGGAAGTTATACATGAAGTTCTCGCGAATCAGTCGCAGGAAGTAGGTCAAGAAGCGCTTCTGTTTCTCGCGCCCCATACCTGCCATACGCTCCGACCATGTCTTCAGGTCTTTCACCTTTCGCTGGTAAGCCAGTCGCATCAATGTCTGGAACATGTCCAGAAACAACTCGTTCTCCGAATCGGCACTCAGCATCTCCAGTGCTTTCAGCCAACTGCCGTTCGCCATGCGGGCTGTCCGATGGGCAACATCCTCTGCCAATCCTCGCTTGTCGTGCAGTGCCTTTTCGATATCCTCATCGGCTATTCGCTTGATGTCAATGCGCTGTACACGACTGCGGATGGTTTCCAGCAACTTGTCAGGCTCTTGACACACCATGATGAAGACTGTTTGCGAGGGTGGTTCCTCCAACAACTTCAGTATCTTGTTGGCGCACTCGATGTTCATGCGCTCAGGCAACCAGATAATGCTTACCTTATAGCCACCCTGGCTCGACTTCAGCGATAGTTTGCGAATCAAGCTGTCGCTCTCGCCAGCTGTGATAATGGCTTGCTGGTTCTCGCCTCCCATCTGTTCCAGCCATTCCGTCATCGTGAAGTAAGGCCCTGCCATAATCAGCTCATGCCATTCGCTGGCAAAGTCATCGCTGATGGGCTTGTGGTCAGTGCTCATCGATGGCAGTTTGATGGTAGGGTAGGTGAAGTGCAGGTCGGGATGCTCCCATTTGGCCAGCATCGGACTATCGCCCAGCAGCACTTTGGCAAATCCCATGGCCAGTGCCATCTTGCCACACCCTTGCGGACCACATAGCATGATGGCATGAGGCAGACGCCCTTCGTCAACCATCTGCATGAGGCGCTCTTGTGCCTCCCGTTGTCCTATCACCTGTTCAAAAGCCATAATCGGCTACAAAATTACGAATAATTATGCGAAATGCCAAATTTGGTAAGACATTTTACAACAGACGCTTGGCTACCTCGGCTACCGAGTCGACTGCGGAGACTGTATAGAAGTGGATGTTATGCACCCCGTGGGCATACAGTTCACGACACTGCTGTGTTGTCCACTCAATACCCAGTTGGGTGGCTTGCTCGTCCGTCTTACACTTCACAATCTCCTTGGCGAGTGCTTCTGGAATGTCGCAATGGAAGGTCTTGGGAACTACCGTCAACTGGCTCAGCTTGGCCATTGGCTTGATGCCAGGAATGATGGGAATGGTGATGCCCATCTGGCGCGCTTTTTCTACGAAAGAGAAGTACTTCTCGTTGTCGTAGAATAACTGGGTCACAGCATACTGTGCCCCTAAGTCCTGCTTTTGTTTCAGGTATTCCATGTCGCGCTCCAAGTTAGGTGCCTCCTCATGCTTCTCTGGATAGCAGGCCACGCCGAAGTCGAACTTAGGTCCAGGATGCTTGATGGGTGTTCCGTCAGCAAAGAAACCTTCGTTGAATCGCACCACCTGCTTGATCAAGTCTGTGGTATGCGCATGTCCTCCAGGGGTGGGGGTGAACCGGCTGTCTTCCTTGGCCTTGTCGCCACGCAACAGCATCAGGTTGCGGATGCCCAAGAATTGCAAGTCCAACAATTCATATTCTATCTGCTCAATGGTGGTACCACTGCAGATGACGTGAGGCTCCACGGGAATATTGTATCGCTGCTTGATAGCCGAAGCAATGGCGATGGTTCCTGGACGACGACGGATGCGCTGTCGCTCAAACTGCCCATTGTCCAACTCCTTATATACATATTCCGAGTGGTGGGTGGTTATATTGATGAAGGCGGGATTGAATTCCGCCAACTTGTCAATGGTGCGAAACAAGGCATCGGTGCCGTTACCCTTCAGTGGTGGAAGCACCTCAAATGAGAAGCGATGCTCGTCCGTTTCTTGTTGCTTAATATAGTCTGCTACAGTCATTATTTCAAGTATAAATGTTGGTTGTTCTTTTTGGTGAACTAATAAATTAGCGACAAATTTAGTTAAAAAGTAGCAGAATGGCAAATAATTTCGAAAAAAAGCATTACTTTTGTATTTAATTAAAGAAATACTAACAATAAAACATCATGGAATATCAAAAGAGAGGTAGCTCGGCCTACCTGTTTTCTATCGTGCTGGTCGCTGTCTTAGGTGGTCTGCTGTTCGGTTATGATACCGCTGTAATCTCTGGAGCCGAGAAGGGATTGCAAGCTTTCTTCTCAGAATCACAAGACTTTACCTACACCGATGGCTGGCATGGATTTACCTCAGCCTCTGCCTTGATAGGCTGTATCATCGGTTCTGCTATTTCTGGCTTCTTGGCTACCAACCTGGGTCGTAAGCGCTCTTTGGTCATTGCAGGTATTTTGTTCTTCATCTCCGCATTAGGATCTATGGAGCCCGAGTTCCTGTTCTTCACTCATGGCGAGCCCAGTTACTCACTGCTTATCATGTTCAACTTCTATCGTGTGATAGGTGGTGTCGGTGTGGGTCTGGCTTCTGCCATCTGCCCCATGTATATCAGCGAGGTAGCTCCTTCTAATATCCGTGGTATGCTGGTTAGCTGTAACCAGTTTGCCATCATCTTCGGTCAGTTGGTGGTTTACTTCGTCAACTTCTTCATCCTGGGCGACCATATCCAGCCATTGGTTGAGGAGATGGGTAAGGGTCTTGCTGCTATCAACCCTGCAGCCCAGTGGACCGTTACTACCGGTTGGCGCTATATGTTTGGTAGCGAGGCTGTGCCTGCAGGTCTCTTCGCCCTGCTCATCAGCTTGGTTCCTGAGAGCCCCCGTTACCTCGTTTCCGTTGGCAAAGACCAGCGTGCTTTGGAGATCCTGACTAGAATCAATGGTACCGATCGTGCCCAGTTTATCCTGAATGCCATCAAGGAAACCTTGGTGCAGAAGACCGAGAAGCTGATGACCTATGGTGCCATGTGTATCTTCATCGGTATCATGCTCTCCGTATTCCAGCAGGCTGTGGGCATCAATGCCGTTCTTTACTATGCTCCTCGTATCTTTGGCGACATGGGTATGGAGAACCCGATGGTTATTACTGTCTTCATGGGTATTGTCAACATTGCCTTCACCCTCGTGGCCATCTTCACGGTGGAGAAGTGGGGACGTAAGCCCTTGCTTATCAGCGGTTCGCTGGGCATGGCATTGGGAGCCTTTGGCGTAGCCACTACCTTCGGACAAGCAGGTGTGGAACTGGTTACTGCTCTGAGCATCATGGTTTATTCAGCCTCGTTCATGTTCTCGTGGGGCCCCATCTGCTGGGTACTCATTGCCGAGATTTTCCCCAACACCATTCGTGGTGCTGCTGTGGCTATTGCCGTTGCCTTCCAGTGGATCTTCAACTTCATCGTCAGTTCTACCTTCGTGCCCATGTTCAATATGCACTTGACGGAGGGCGACGACTTCGGTCATTGGTTCACCTACGGACTCTATGGACTCATCTGTGTCATTGCTGCCATCTTCGTTTGGCGCCTCGTACCAGAGACCAAGGGCAAGAGCCTCGAGGATATGACCAAGCTATGGCGTTGGAAGGGTTATGTTCCTGGCGAAGGCGAACATGAAGGTAAGGAATATAATTATGGTACTAATAATAAATAAGGTATAGGAGGATTGTGCTATGAAAAGAATACTTGTAGCAGAAGACAACGACAGCAACTACATGCTGATGACTTACATTCTGAAGAGTCACTATGAAATTTTCCGTGCCAAGAACGGTGTGGAGGCTGTTGAAAAAGCTAAGGCTGAGGCTCCCGATCTTATTCTGATGGACATCAAGATGCCCTTGATGGACGGTCTGGAGGCTACTCGCCATATCAAGGCCGAATTGCCCGACATTCCCATTATTGCCTTGACGGCCAATGCTTTCGACAACGATCGTCAACAGGCTATGGATGCAGGTTGCGACGACTTCCTCTCCAAGCCCGTAAGTGCTGCGCTCTGCTTGGAGACTATCGAGAAGCATATCAAGTAGTGCTTACGATAGGCGTGTCAATACTTTCGGAGAAACGAAAATTACTCTTGGAGTAACGGAAAATACTTTCGGAGTATTAAAATCACCAAAAGGGGGGAAGGTATCACACCTTCCCCCTCTTTCTATCAAAACGGCTTTCCGCTGTACAATAACCCTGCCTTATTTTTCAATAACCAAGCCTTATTGCGCAATACTCGTGCGTTATTGAAATGTAGGGTGTTTTTTGTATGTAATATAAATTTTTATAATATTTCTTTGTTTTTTAAAATTTTTGTTTTAAATTTGCAGCCGAAATGTTCACCTAAATACGATAACTTTAACATATAATTAACTAACAAGTGTACTTATGAAAAGAAGACTAACAATGTTTTTGGCCTGCTTTTTCCTGATATTAGGAGAAGTAATGGCCCAAACAAAAGTCACAGGTACTGTTGTTGCTGCTGAAGATGGAGAGCCCGTTATTGGGGCTTCAGTCATTGTGCAGGGACAGCGCTCAGGTACAGTGACTGATGCTGACGGACGTTTTACAATTAGCGTTCCATCTGGCAAGAAAATCACTATCAGTTTCATTGGTATGGAACCGGAAACCGTTACGCCCAAGAACGGTATGCGCATTGTGTTGCAGAACAGTGCGACTCTGGACGAGGTGGTAGTCACTGGTTTGCAGAAAGTTGACAAACGCCTGTTTACGGGTGCAACAACTAAATTGGATGCCGATAAGGCGAAGATTGACGGTATTGCTGATATCTCACGCTCGCTTGAAGGTCGTGTTGCAGGTGTCAGCGTACAGAATGTGTCTGGAACTTTTGGTACGGCTCCAAAGATTCGTGTGCGTGGTGCGACATCAATCTATGGTAGTTCGCGTCCACTTTGGGTTGTAGATGGTGTGATAATGGAAGATGTTACCCAAGTTGATGCCGATGATTTGTCGAGTGGTGATGCTGTGACGCTGATTTCGAGCGCTGTTGCTGGTCTTAACTCAGATGATATCGAGTCTTTCCAGATTCTGAAGGATGGTTCTGCCACCTCTATCTATGGTGCTCGTGCCATGTCAGGTGTGATTGTTATTACCACAAAGAAAGGTAAGGCTGGATCGAATAAGATTAGCTATACTGGTGAGTTTACAACGCGTCTGAAACCCAGTTACTCTACTTTCAACATCATGAATTCGCAGGATCAGATGAGCGTCTACCGTGAAATGGAGGCTAATGGTCTAATCTCCTTTGCTCGTACATACAGAAATGCGACAAGCGGAGTGTGGGGTAAGATGTATCAATTGATGAACGAATATGATGAAACTTCTGGTCAATTCGGTTTGGCAAATACAGATGAGGCTAAGAATGCTTACCTGAAGGCTGCAGAGTATCGCAATACGGATTGGTTTGACGAACTGTTCAGTTCTGCAATCATGATGAATCATTCTATTTCGATGTCTTCAGGTACGGATAAGGCACAATATTATACTTCATTTAGCTTGATGAATGACCCAGGATGGACTGAGCAGTCGAAGGTGCAGCGTTATACGTTCAATATCAATGCCAACTATAATCTAAATAGGAAGTTGACACTGAATATGATAGGTAATGCTTCTTATCGTAAGCAACGTGCTCCAGGTACAATGAGCGGAAGTACCAATGCTGTAACTGGTGAGTTCAGTCGTGACTTTGACATTAATCCCTATAGTTATGCGTTAAACACTTCACGAACACTCGATCCCAACGAGTTCTATACCCGTCATTATGCTCCGTTTAACATTCATCATGAACTAGCAAATAACTATATCGACTTGAATGTAGTTGACTTGAGGTTTCAAGCAGAATTACGTTTTAAACCCATTAGAAAAGTGGAAATTGCAGCCTTGGGTGCATACAAATATTCTGTGACGAATCAGGAGAATATCATTACGGAATTTTCTAATCAGGCAAATGCTTATCGTGCAATGGATGATGCCACTATGCGTGATGATAACAACTGGCTTTACACTGATCCCGATAACCCCACCGCTCTGCCTGTTTCAGTGTTGCCACAGGGAGGCTTCTTTAAGGAGAAAAAATATACTATGAATAGTTGGGACTTCCGTCTTACAGGTCAGTATAATGATGTGTTTGCAGAAAACCATATTGTGAACCTATTTGCTGGTATGGAGGTTTCGAATACTGAGCGTAGGCGCACATGGAGCGATGGCGTTGGTATGCAGTACGACATGGGCAATACCCCTTTGTTTGACTATTTGTATTTCAAACAAGCTGCTGAGAAGAATGCCGATTATTATGGATTGTCTAACTCAAATAGCCGTGAGGCTGCTTTCTTCGGCAATGTTACTTATTCTTATAAAGGACGTTACACAGTTAACGGTACTGTACGTTATGAGGGCTCTAACCGTCTGGGCAAGGCTCGCTCGGCTCGTTGGTTGCCTACTTGGAATGTATCAGGAGCATGGAATGCTCATGAAGAACCTTGGTTCAAGAAGACTTTCAAGAATGCTCTGACTCATGCCACTTTGAAGGCGAGCTACTCGCTGACGGGTGACAAACCTGCTGTCACCAATGCTCAAATGAAGATAGTGGCTGATAACCCTTGGCGTCCATTCTCTGTTGACCGTGAAACATATCTAGTAATCGACGATTTTCCCAATGCAGATTTGACCTATGAGAAAAAGCATGAGTTTAACCTTGGTGTCGACCTTGGCTTCCTAAACAACCGTATCAATGTGCAGTTTGATTGGTTCAAGCGTAATAACTATGATCTAATTGGTCCACACTATGGTACTGGTACGAATGGTACGATTACGATGCTGAAAAATGTAGCCGACATGAAGTCACATGGTGAGGAGTTAAGTATCTCGACAAAAAATATCGTCACAAAGGACTTTAGCTGGACCACTGACTTCGTATACTCTCATACTAAGACTAAAGTTACGTCTTTGGATGCCCATACTCGTATTATTAGCCTCATTTCTGGTACTGGTTTTACTATGGAGGGATATCCGTATCGTTCTCTCTTCTCAATGGACTTCCAAGGCTTGAATGAGAATGGTCTGCCAACTTTTATCAATCAGGATGGAGAATTAACAGTTAGTGATATTAATTTTCAGTCGTATGTCATTGATCACCTTAAATATGAAGGACCTACCGATCCAACGGTGACAGGTTCGCTAGGTAATATTTTTAAATGGAAAGGATTGACACTGAATGTGTTTATTACCTATTCTTATGGAAATGTGGTTCGCCTTGATCCTGCCTTTAGTGTAAGCTACTCGGACATGACGGCAATGCCAAAGGAGTTTAAAAACAGATGGACTGTGCAAGGTGACGAGAAAATTACTACAATTCCTGTTATTGCCGATTTGCGTCTGATTCAACAGGATTCAAAGTTACGTTATGCTTATAACGCTTTCAACCGCTCTACAGAACGTATTGCAAAGGGCGATTTCATACGTATGAAAGAAATCTCGTTGAACTATGACTTCCCAAAGAGTCTCATCAAGCCTTTGGGATTGACAAATCTTAGTGCCAAGTTACAGGCAACCAATTTGTTCTTGATCTATGCAGACAAGAAACTGAACGGACAAGATCCTGAATTCTACAATACTGGTGGTGTGGCTGTTCCAATGCCTAAACAGTTTACTTTAACATTAAGACTTGGTCTCTAACTTAATAAAAAAGGAAATGAATATGAAAAGACTAAATATCATTTGGGCACTTTTAGCAGCAATGTTACTTTTCACCGCATGCGATGATTATTTGGACAAACTGCCTGATGATCGTGCAACGCTTGATTCGGAATCAAAGATAACCCAATTCATAACTTCTGCTTATGGTACGCGCAATAATGCAATGGTCCATGAGTATAGTAGTGATAATATGGTTTACAACGGTGATACATATAATACTGCTGTCAATCAAGAGGAGGTTTGGAAATTTGAGGATGTTACAACACAAGGTAACGATGACCCGCGTTCATTGTGGAATAATTATTATGCGGCTGTAGCCGCTGCTAATGCAGCGCTTGATGCTATTGACGAAATGGGTAACCCAGCTTCTCTTTATGCCCAGCGTGCAGAAGCACTGCTATGTCGTGCATGGGGTATGTTCCGTCTAGCTACACTTTTCTGTATGGCTTATGATCCAACGAAAGATTACATGGGTCTTCCATATCCAAAAGCATCTGGCCTAGAAATAGTAGAGCGCGGAACTTTGACAGAGCTTTATGATAATATCAATGCTGATATAGAAGAGGCATTGCCAAATGTGAGTGATGAGCATTTGAAAGTTCCTAAGTATCACTTTAACCGTAAGGCCGCTTATGCTTTTGCAGCTCGTTTTAATCTTTATTATCTCAAATTTGATAAAGCCATCAAGTATGCAACACAGGCTATAGGTGAGGACCCTTCTAATGTTTTGCGCAATTGGGCTGAGTACGAGGATTTAGGTAGTGCAGAGATTGGTAATGCTTATGTAAACAGTAGCAATCCTGCAAACTTGATGCTGCATGCAGCACATTCGTTAATTGGACGTATGCTATATAGTAGCAGTTATCGTCGCTATGGATATGGTTCTGTATCGAGGAACTATGAGACTTTCTATCCGAATGCTCCTTGGGGTAGTGGTAGTAAGTCAACTACAAGTTTGATAATGTCTTCAAAACAGTATGGATCAACTCCAAACTATCGTCTTCCTAAGATTGTAGAATTTTGGGAATATACAGACGTGACAGCAGGAACGGGTTATGCACACATTGTTGATGCTGTATTCACAACTGATGAAACCTTGTTGGTTCGTGCAGAGGCTTATGCCCTGTTGAAACAGTATGATAATTGTATTCGAGACTTGAACTATTGGATAGGATCTCACTGCCGAAAAAATAATTATTTTCCAGTACTTACTAAAGAGTCAATTATTAGTTTCATGGAAGAATTGCCAGAAGCTCCCAGAGTGCCAGAAACTGACTTGAATCGTAGCATCCGTAAAGCTTTGCATCCGCAGGGATTTACGATAGAATCTGGAGATCAGACATGTATACTGCAATTCGTATTGCATGTACGCCGATTGGAGACCATAGTCCAAGGTCTACGCTTCTGTGACATCAAGCGCTATGGTATTGAATACAGCCATGAGGTTCCCAATGCTGATCCTATTGAATTTGTGGCTGGTGACCTTCGAGGTGCTATCCAGATTCCTGCTGATGTGCTGGAAGCTGGTATGGTTCCTAACCCAAGAGAAGTGAAAAGTGCTCCTAAAGAAGAGTAAATTAACGGTTTAAAAGAACATGATTATGACTAAATATATAAAAACAGCCCTGATGCTATTTGGTTTGCTCTTCATGGCAGCATGCAGTGAAGATTCGCTTAACAGTATCAGCGTGTTCGACACGCCAGTAGTTGAAGAAAAAACAGACTTTGACAACTGGATTATGGCTAATTATACAAATCCGTATAACATACAGTTTCTGTACCGTTATGTGGATAGTGAGACAAACAATACGTATAATGTGATACCTCCAACACTTGAGAGTGCCAAGGCAATGGCCATACTGATAAAGTATGTATGGATTGGAGCATATAATGAGGCAATGGGATCTGATGTGTTTATGAAGACATTTGCTCCACGTATTCTCCAAATGACAGGTTCTTTTCAGTATAAGGGCGATGGCAGTCGAACGATTGGTACAGCAGAAGGTGGTGTTAAGGTGACCCTGTTCGGTACCAACAATATTGATATCGATAATCCTTGGATAGAACAAGATGCTCCCTATACTGACAGAAGTTCTAATCGTATTGACATGAACTATTGGTATTTCCATACAATGCATCATGAGTTCTGCCATATCTTAACACAGACAAAGAACTACCCATCGGAGTTTCAGAAAATTTCTGTATCTGATCAGCGCTTGGGTGACTGGGTAAATGTTAAGGATAATGAGGCTCCTGGTTATGGATTTGTATCTGGTTATGCTACTAGTGAGTATAACGAAGACTTTGCTGAGATTTATTCTATTTATGTGACACATACTCAGGAAGCATGGAATACCATATTGGCAGATGCAGATCGCTTATCGAAAGATGAGACATTTGAAGGTGGGGCAGTAAATCCTGTTGGGAAAATCGAAGAGAAACTGACAGCCGTTAAGTCTTACTTTGAGGAAGTTTGGGGATTAGATATGGACAATCTTCGCGACATAGTGCTTCGACGCTCAAAGGAAGCTTTGTTACTTGATTTGAGAAACTTACCAAATGACGTAAATTATGAAAAAGTTAGTAAGTAATATTTGGCTAATAACAGCTCTTGTCTTAGGGTTTGTAGCCTGTACTAGTGAAGTTGATGATGTGTATGACAAGCCAGTCTCTGAGCGTGTCAGTGATGTCATTAAGAATGATATGGCAATTCTGACCTCTGCACAGAATGGTTGGGTTATGTATATGTATGGTGACTTAGTATATGGTGGTTATAATGTGTTATGTAAGTTTAATGACGACCATACAGTAACGGTAGCCAGCGAAATAGCTGCAAGCGATGCTATGGTAACATCGCATTTCAAATTAATACAGAGTGCTGGCGTCGTATTGTCGTTTGATGAGTATAATGAGATTTTTAATTGGTTTTCTGATCCTGTTAACCCTGCTGGCTTAGGTACTAATGGCGAAGGCTTCAAGGGCGATTTGGAATTCAGGGTTATCAGTGCGACCAATGAACGTATAGAACTTCGTGGAAAGAAAACTACCGATAAGATAGTGATGATTCCTATGCCTGCCAATATTGCATGGAAGGACTATTTGGATAAGGTAGCAGAGGTGGAAGAAGGCATGGCATGTGCGAATGTCTACACTGCTGTTGGAGATGCCCAAATCGAGACATCGACAAACTATCGTCGATTAAGTTTCTCAGTAGAGGAGGATGGTGCTAACGTAGTAAAACGTGCTCCTTATGTGGTTACTCCAGAGGGTTATCAATTCTATCAGCCTGTTGAGATTAACGGGAAAACAGTAAGTGGTTTTAAGTATGCGGAGGGCGCTATTACGTATGAAAGTAAGGATGACCCTACTGTAAAACTGGTTTGCGTTGTTCCGCCATTAACAGAGCAGTTGCTGAACGGCTATTGGTTTATTTCAGACAAAACTACCGATAGTGAGAAAACGCAACTGTTTAGGGCATTCAGCGCAGAATTGAAAGCCAATACGTCGCTAGGAAGCCGTGCTTTAACTTATGCGTATGTTGGAACCTTTACCAATAAGGGTGTAACACAACCAGGTTTGATTTTCAGCTCTCGTTATACTGCTCATTATATGGTTGACTTTAAGGTTGAAAGCGACGATATGATTACGTTTGAGAAAATTGACGACAGCTATGGATTGCTAAACTCTACAGCTTTCTTGTCGCGTTTGCCAACAATATATCCTGTAATAGGTATGTTTACAGAACTTACATATAAGAATAAAACTTATGGTAAGGCCAGAACGTATAAATTGGAAACTGATAACATAAAGAACCCGTCTTATATAAAGATGACAGATGTGAGTGATCCTACTTATTCGTTCAATCTGTTTGCAACGCAGGTGAACTATCCATTTGGAAGTTAAAGAACAAATGTGACTATAGAAGAAAGACCAGTTCGAAAAGAACTGGCCTTTCTTCGTTTTTATCGCCTGGATTTAAAGAAATCTTGCATTAATTGCCGACATTCTAAATTTACGCGCCGTGAACTTATGTTCACCGTCCGCGAACATATGTTCATGCACCTTGAACTTATGTTCATCGACCGTGAACATAACTTTTCCGCGAAAAAAAATCTTTTCGCTGACTCTACCAAATAAATCCGTGCTATTTATCTTTTTTGTTTAAAGAAATCTTGCATCAATTGCCGGCATTCTTCTTCCAAAACGCCACCGGTAACCGTGCATTTGGGATGAAGGGCATGAGGGGCATAGTCGTGATAGCCACGTTTCTCATCACGACAGCCATAGACAATACGGGGTATCTGGCTCCAACCTAAGGCTCCAGCACACATGATGCAGGGTTCGACAGTGACATAGAGCGTGCAGTCAGTGAGGTATTTCCCCCCTAATTCGTTGGCTGCAGCAGTGATGGCTTGCATCTCGGCATGGGCTGTGACATCATGAAGGGTTTCGGTCAGGTTATGGGCACGGGCTATGATATGGTCTTGGCATACGATGATGGCTCCAATGGGTATTTCGCCTTCGTCGAAGGCTTTTTGCGCCTCGTCAAGTGCCTTGCGCATGTATTTTTCGTCTTTCTGTTGTTGTTCCATGTTTGCAAAGTTACTAAATAATTCATAATTCATAATGCATAATTCACAATTATTTGTTAAATTTGCAAGCGTGGAATGGAAAATCATACATATTGACGAGACGGACTCTACCAACCGATGGCTTCGAGAACAGGGTGGGGAGGAAGATATGGTGGTATGGGCTGATTTCCAAACTGCGGGTCGCGGACAGGGTACAAACAAGTGGGAATCGGAACAGGGTAAGAACCTGTTGTTCTCCATCTTGCTGCATCCAAAGGATATTCCTGCGAACAAACAGTTCGCCATCTCTATGCAGGTGTCGCTGGCAATATGTGAGGCACTGGGAGAGAGAATAGGAGACCTCAGCATCAAATGGCCGAATGATATCTATTGGCGTAATGCTAAGATTTGCGGCATATTGATAGAAAACCGATTGCAGGGGAGTCGTATTCGAGACAGCATCATTGGGGTGGGACTGAATGTGAATCAGCGCCAGTTTCATAGTGATGCACCCAATCCTGTGTCGTTGTGGCAGATTTGCGAGCAGGATACGGATAGAGAGCAGTTGCTGAAGGATATTCTAAAGGCCTTTGACCGCTATCAGGGCAAGGAGCTGAAAACGCAGTATCTGTCGATGTTGTATCGTAGAAAGGGGTTCCATCCGTATGCTGACCAGGATGGGGCGTTTATGGCAGAGATTGTGGATGTAGAAGAGGATGGTCATCTGCTGTTACGCGATGAGGAAGGAAAAGAGCGTCGTTATGCTTTTAAGGAAGTTTCATTTATAATATAATAAGGTATATGGCAAGATTTAAAAGAATTCTATTGAAACTCTCGGGTGAGAGTCTGATGGGTAAGCAGGGTTATGGTATCGACCCAGAGCGTTTGAGTGACTATGCTCGCCAGATTAAGGAAGTGAGCGAGATGGGTGTCCAGATTGGTATCGTTATCGGTGGTGGTAACATCTTCCGTGGACTCTCTGGTTCGCAGAAGGGCTTTGACCGAGTAAAGGGTGACCAGATGGGTATGTGTGCTACTGTGATTAACTCGCTGGCACTGAGCTCAGCACTGGGAGCCATTGGCGTGAAGAACAAGGTGATGACGGCTATCCGCATGGAGCCTATCGGTGAGTTCTATACCAAGTGGAAAGCTATCGAGGCGATGGAGGCAGGCTATGTCTGCATCTTCTCTGCTGGTACGGGTTCTCCTTACTTTACTACAGATACTGGTTCAAGTCTGCGTGGTATTGAGATTGAGGCTGACGTGATGCTGAAGGGTACTCGTGTGGATGGCATCTATACAGCAGATCCAGAGAAGGATCCTACTGCGACCAAGTTTGATGCTATTACCTATAAAGAGGTTCTCGCGCGTGGACTGAAAGTCATGGACTTGACTGCTATCTGCATGTGTTCAGACAACAACCTGCCCATCTACGTCTTTAATATGGACATTGTGGGTAATTTGAAGAAGGTAATGGACGGCGAGGAGATTGGAACCTTAGTACACAATTAATTCATAATGCATAATTCATAATTCATAATGCATAATTCATAATGCATAATGCATAATGCATAATTAGGCCTCTTCAAAGTCAACATATTCGCCATCAGAGTCGTCGAAAATCTTCTTGTTTTCGCGCTCCTGGTGGCGATTATCTATGATAGTCTCGCCAGTAGAAGTCTGGGTGGTCTGCGAATACTGATCTGACTGGGTGGTATTGGCAGATTGACGAGTGCTGTACTGCTGGCGCTTCCTGCCCGTTTCGGTACGGTGGTTGAAAGCCTGCTTGTCTTGGGCATCTTGGACGGCCTTGTTAAACTGTCTCACTTTCTTGAGGATATAGGAGCCCGTCAGCATCAAGATGAGAACTGCAAGGAAGAATAAAAAAGCAAAGAAGCCCAGAATACCTTTAAGCATAAATGATAGTGTTTTTTTGTTATTTTGTAAGGTAGCTATTAGCTACAGATAGGATGACATACCATGCAATGATAGCTGCCAGTCCGCTGATTCCAAGCAGGAGTAATAGAGGAATACAGGTAAGCAGGAAGATAAACTTAATCTCGTTGCCCTTCCAGCCCCAAGTCTTAAACTTTAGCGCAAACATAGGAACCTCAGACACCAACAGGTAGCAACTGATGGGCAGCAGCGCCAGTATTCCGTAGAAGTATATTTCTGGCAACTGATAAGGTTCTAATAACTCTTTCCATTGTAACCTGTAGATGAGTGCTCCCCAGAACAATGCGTTGGCAGGTGTTGGCAGACCGATAAAACCTAAAGCCTGACGCTCGTCGAGGTTGAATTTTGCCAACCGCAAGGCAGAGAAAGCCGCCATAATGAAAGCCAGGAAGGGGATGAAAAACAAGTGTGTGTGGAACTTGCACAGGAAGTCGAACACGATAGCTGAAGGAGCAAAGCCGAAGGTGATATCGTCAGCCAAGGAATCCAATTCCTTACCGATGGGTGATGAAACGTGTAATAATCGTGCCACCATACCATCAAAGAAATCGAAGACGGCTCCGATAACGATAAACAGCAATGCTAATTCATAGTCACCCTGAAAAGCCCAATAGGTGGCTATGCAACCTGAGATGAGATTCAGGCAGGTGATGGTATTAGGGATATGTTTCTTCATGCCAGTTTTGCTATTACGGTCTGATCACCAGTAGTAGGCTGATCCATGGTAACACAAGGTTTTGCCGTTACGGGCAGATAAACATCAACGCGAGAACCTAGCTTGATGAAACCTAAGTGCTCGTCGATATAACATTCCTCTTCTTCTTTGGCATAGGTGACAATGCGACGAGCCAAAGCTCCAGCAATCTGGCGAACTAATACTTCCTGTCCGTCGGGTGTCTCAATCATAATGTCAGCATGCTCATTCTCCTCGCTGGCCTTAGGCAACCAAGCTTTGTGGTAATTGCCATCGAAGTGCTTCACAAACTTTACCTTGCCATCAACGGGGAACCAGTTGGCATGTACATTCCATGGACTCATGAAGATGGAAATCATGAGTCGTTTGTCGTGGAAATAGGTATGCTCGTCAACATCCTCAACAACCACGATCTTGCCATCAGCAGGGGCTACAACCAACTTCTCTGAATCGCCATTGAAGTAGCGGATAGGACAGCGATAGAAATTAAGGGCTATCGCCCAGATGGTGCCAAACACAAGGACAAACGCCCAAAAGGGTATCTTGTTGTCGATATAGATCCAAAGCAAGGCGCCGATGATACCTAAAGCAATCATACTAAGCGTCAACTCGTTGGTGCCTTCACGATGAATTCTTATTTTTTTGAGCTTCTTTATTCTCTTTCCCATATGGATTTATCCGTAGTTTTAGTATTTATCAGATGCAAAGGTACGAAAAAAAGTGAAAAGCGGAAAGTGAATAATGAATAATTTGCTAATAACACCTTAATAATTATGAATTTTTTTGGTTATTTGCGCTTTTCATCGTAACTTTGGACTTCAAAAAAGACAAAAACAGCACATTTTATGGAAGATTTCGTACATCTTCATGTACATACATATTACTCGATTCTTGATGGACAATCGAGCATCAAACGGCTTGTAGACAAGGCGGTGGCTAATGGCATGCGAGGTATGGCCATTACCGATCACGGCGACATGTTCGGCATCAAAGAGTTTCACGACTATGTAATCGGTGTCAACAAAGGACGAAAGAAAGAAGGGCTGGAACCCTTTATACCGATTTTCGGTTGCGAGATGTATGTGTCTCGCTATGGCTCTAAATTGCTGAAAGGCGACAAGAAGCACCAAAGCGGTTACCACCTTATTGTATTAGCCAAGAACTACAAGGGCTACAAGAACCTGATTAAGCTGGTCAGCAACTCGTGGGTCGACGGCTACTATATGCGTCCTCGTACTGATCGTGAGGATTTGGAGAAATATCATGAGGGTTTGATAGTATGCTCTGCTTGTATTGCAGGTGAGGTGCCCCATAAGATACTGGAAGGCGATATTGCCGGAGCCCGTGAGGCTATAGAGTGGTATCATCGTGTGTTTGGCGACGACTATTATCTGGAGTTACAGCGTCATGAGGTGAAAGACCCCAGTCTCAGGGCTAATCGTGAAACCTTCCCCTTGCAGCAGAAAGCCAATAAGGTGCTGATAGAACTGGCTCATGAATATGGCATCAAACTGGTTTGTACCAATGATGCCCACTTTGTGGATCAGGAGAATGCTGAGGCTCATGACCATCTGCTTTGTCTATCCACTGGAAAGGATTTGGATGATCCGACCCGTATGCTTTATTCTAAGCAGGAGTGGTTTAAGACGCGTGAGGAGATGAACGAGGTGTTTGCTGACGTGCCTGAAGCATTATCCAATACCTTAGAGATATTAGATAAGGTAGAGACGTACAGCCTGGACCATGACCCTATCATGCCTTTCTTCCCTATTCCCGAATCGTTTGGTACAGAAGAGGAGTGGCGTAAGAAGTTCACAGAAGAAGACCTGTTTAAGGAATTCACTTGTGATGAGAATGGCGAGAACCAGTTGCCACAAGAAGAGGGAGAGAAGAAAATCAAGAAGTTGGGTGGCTATGATAAGTTGTATCGCATCAAGTTCGAGGCCGACTACTTGGCCAAGCTTGCTTACGAGGGTGCAGCTCGTCGCTATGGGACGCCACTTCCCAAGGAGGTTGACGACCGTGTGCGCTTCGAGTTGCATATCATGAAGACGATGGGTTTCCCTGGTTACTTCTTGATAGTGCAGGACTTCATCAACTCTGCCCGCGATGAATTGGATGTCATGGTGGGACCAGGACGTGGCTCGGCAGCAGGTTCCGTAGTTGCCTATTGCTTAGGAATCACGAAGATTGACCCGTTGAAATACGACTTGCTGTTTGAGCGTTTCCTGAATCCAGACCGTATCTCGTTGCCTGATATCGATACTGACTTCGATGACGATGGTCGTGGACGCGTGCTGAAATGGGTGGAAGATAAGTATGGTCATGAGAACTGTGCCCACATCATTACCTATGCCACGATGGCTACCAAGAACTCTATTAAAGATGTGGCGCGTGTGGAGAAAGTGCCCTTGAGTGTTGTCAATGCTTTGTGTAAGGCTATTCCCGACCGTTTGCCAGATGGCATGAAGATGAATCTGCCCAATGCGATTAAATGTACCCCAGAACTTCGTGATGCTGAGGCCAGCAATGATGCTGCGTTGCGTAACTCTATTAAATATGCCAAGATGCTTGAGGGTACCGTTCGTGGAACGGGTATTCATGCCTGTGGATTTATTATCTGTCGCGATCCGATTAGTGATTGGGTGCCTGTATCAACGGCTGATGACCCTGACTTCAAGGATACCAAGACCAACTGTACGCAGTACGACGGTCATGTGATTGAGTCTACAGGACTGATTAAGATGGACTTCCTGGGACTGAAGACGCTTTCGGAGATGAAGGAAGCCTGTGCCGTCATCAAGCAGACCCGAGGCATTGACATCGATTTGGATAATATTCCCATTGACGACCCCAAGACGTTCGAACTATACCAGCAAGGGCGCACCATTGGTACCTTCCAGTTTGAGTCAAACGGTATGCAGAAGTACCTGCGTGAGTTGCATCCAACGGTTTTCGAAGACCTGATAGCCATGAACGCGCTTTATCGTCCAGGTCCTATGGATTATATTCCATCCTTTATCGCCCGTAAGAATGGTAAGGAGGAAATCAAATACGATATTCCCTGCATGGAGAAGTATCTGAAGGATACCTACGGCATTACCGTTTATCAGGAGCAGGTGATGTTGCTGTCACGACAATTGGCTGACTTTACCCGTGGTGAGAGTGATGCCCTGCGTAAGGCGATGGGTAAGAAGAAGAAGGATATCGTTGACGCGATGAAACCTAAGTTCATTGAAGGTGGAAAGAGAAACGGACACGATGAGAAGATTCTCGACAAGATATGGGCCGATTGGGAGAAGTTTGCTTCTTATGCCTTCAACAAATCGCATGCCGCCTGCTATTCATGGGTGGCTTATCAGACGGCTTACCTGAAAGCCAACTATCCTGCGGAGTTCATGGCAGCTATCATGTCAAGACGTCGCGACCAGATAACGGAAATCACCAAGTTGATGGATGAATGCAAGGCGATGGGTATTGCCACGCTAGGTCCTGATGTGAACGAGTCGTACCAGAAGTTTGGTGTGAACAAGAAAGGCGAGATTCGATTCGGACTGGCAGCCATCAAGGGTATGGGCGATGGTGTGGCTCAGGCTATCATTGATGAGCGCGAAAGCAACGGACCTTATAAGGACATCTTCGACTTTGTACAGCGCATCAACTTTGGTCAGGTCAACCGCAAGGCTATCGAGGCATTGGCGTTGAGTGGTGGCTTCGACTCGTTTGGTATCCGTCGTGAGGATTTCTTCGCACTGAATGCTAAAGGCGAGACCTTTATCGATACCATCATGCGCTATGGTCAGACCTATCAGACAGAAAAGCAGGAGATGCAGAATTCACTTTTCGGTGGCTTCGATGGTATTGAAATCCAGACTCCTCCTCTTTTGAAATCAGAAGCGAAGTGGAGCGATATTGAACGACTGAATAAAGAACGCGAGCTGGTGGGTATCTACCTTTCTGCTCATCCGTTGGATGAATACAAGATAGTACTTGACAACCTATGTAATACCCGATGTGACGAATTGGCAGACTTGGCGAAGTTGAGCGACCGCGAGGATGTTATTCTGGGTGGAATTGTCACAGGAGTGAAGACCGGCTTTACGAAGACGAGCAAACCCTATGGTGTCGTGACACTCGAAGACTTCAATGGGTCGGGCGAACTGTTTTTGATGGGCGAAGAATGGGGACAACGTTCAGGCATGTTTACCATTGGTGCCTCAGTCTATGTTACAGGTAAGGTGCAACCACGTTTCCAATATAATGAGAACGGCCCCAAAGACCTGAAGATAACAGGTGTGGAGTTCCTCCAGACGGTAAAGGATAAGGCTATAGACCGCATTACCATCTCGTTGACCACCGATTTGCTGGACGACCAAGTGGTGACAGAGTTGGGCGAACTGATAGCGGAGTATCCTGGCAACACGAAACTCTTCTTCCAATTGCACGACTCCATGGGAAAGAATCATGTGTTGTTACGCAGCACTACAAAGTCTGTTGATGTGAAGAGCAAACTGATTCAGTATATCGAGCAGACAGAGGCCCTGGACTATAAGATCAATTAGTGGCACGTTATTTGTTGTAAAGAGAATTGAGAAATAAATAGTAAATTGTTTAATTGTAAATTAAGATTATGGAAGTAACAATCACAAGCGAGAATTTCGAGAGTCTGAAGAATGGCGAGCAGCCATTAGTAGTTGACTTCTGGGCAACATGGTGTGGCCCCTGCCGTATGGTTGGACCCGTCATTTCCGAGTTGGCTGAACAATTTGACGGTAAGATTACCGTAGGTAAGTGTGATGTCGAGGAGAACGAAGAGCTGGCTGTAGAGTTTGGCATTCGCAACATTCCCACCATCCTTTTCTTCAAGAACGGTCAGGTGGTTGACAAGATGGTAGGCGCACAGCCTAAGGCAAAGATTGAGGAGAAGTTCCAGTCATTACTCTAAGCTATGGCCAGTCTTGACGAAGAATTAAGAATAGATGCCGAGGAAGATGCCCGCGAGGCGGATTTCATCCTCAGCCAATTGCCTGCAGACCTGAAGGAGCGCTATTCAAAAGACGATATCCTTCGTCTGATGGATCTCATCGTTGAGTATTACTTTGAGAGCGGTGTGCTCGATTTGGATGACGATGAGGTTGAGATTGACTTGGAGCAAGTGGCTGATGCCGTTTGCAAGAAAGCCAAGAAAGAAGGCCAGGGCGACTATAAGGCCGACGAGGTGTTCTTCGTTGTTCAGGCTGATCTAGACTATCAAGAGCAGACGCTCTAGAACTTCACGAGCCTGCTACCATCCTGTTGCTCGATGATGCTGACACGTACGGCATCATCGGGCAATATTTCTTCTATCAGCTCAGGCCACTCAATGAAGCAGAGTGCTCCACTGTAGAAATAGTCCTCATACCCCATGTCATAAACCTCTTCCAACTTCTTGATACGGTAGAAGTCGAAGTGATAGATGGTTTCCTCACCCTCATATTCATTGATAATAGCAAACGTAGGACTGGTAATGACATCCTCGACACCCAGTTCTTCGCAGATAGCCTTTACGAAGGTTGTCTTGCCTGCTCCCATCTTGCCATAGAAGGCAAAGACGCGAGCCTCGCCCATGTGTTGAATAAACTCGCGTGCTGCAGCACGTATGTTGTCTAAGTTTTCTATTCTGATTTCCATATCTTATCGTTTTCTGCCTTTCATATTAATAATAGGTATAATCATCTCCTCCATCGAGATACCTCCGTGCTGGAAGGTATTGCGATAGTAGGATACATAATAATTGTAGTTGTTGGGATAGGCAAAGAAGTCGTCGCCTGTAGCTATCACATAGCTGGTGGATAGGTTCGGAGCAGGCAGTTGTGCCTTGTGTGGGTCTTTGATGACAAACAGGTCCTTCGAATCATACGACAGGTTCTTGCCTAACTTATAGCGCAGATTGGTATTCGTATTGCGGTCGCCAACAATCTTCACAGGATTCGTGGTGCGAATGGAACCATGGTCTGTGGTGATGATGACGCGATAGTCACTCTGTGACAATTGACGGAACAGGTCTGCTATTACCGAATGGCGAAACCATGATAGGGTAATGCTGCGATAGGCCGATTCGCTGTTGGCCAGTTCGCGAACCATCTTCGATTCCGTACGGGCATGAGAGAGCATATCGATGAAGTTGAAAACCACCACGTTCAGGTCGTTCTTCTCCAGCTCGTTAAACTGGTTCATTAACTTGTCTGCCTCTGCCGAAGTGTTGATTTTATGGTATGAGAAGGTGTTCTTTCTGCGATAACGCTCCAGTTGGGTTCTAATCAAAGGCTCCTCGTTCAGGTTCTTGCCCTCCTCTTCGTCCTCGTCAACCCATAGTTCTGGGAACATCTTTTCTATCTGCTCGGGCATGAGTCCTGAGAAGATGGCATTGCGGGCATACTGCGTAGCTGTAGGCAGAATGCTACAATATAATGCTTCGTCTATTTCAAACTGGTCGCCAATCTCTTTCTCCAGCATCTTCCACTGGTCGTAGCGGAAGTTGTCAAGAACAATGAGGAACACCTTTTCTCCCTCATTCAACAAGGGAAATATGTTGGTCTTGAAAATTTCTGGAGAGAGGATGGGCATGCTGTCGTCCTTCGCTCCCTTGCCATCAAACTTTCCCATCCAGTCCATGTAGTTCTGCTTGATATACTTGCAGAAACCACGGTTGGCCTCCTCTTTCTGCATGTCCAGCATCTCTGTCATCTGAGAATCGGTAGCGCTCAACTCCAGTTCCCAGTGCACCAGACGCTTGTAGATGTCAGCCCATTCCTGCCACGTCCTACAATCCATAATCTGCATGGAGAGCTGTTGAAACTGCTGTTGATAATTGGTCTGAACCGTTTCCGTCACAATCTCCTTGCGATGGATGTTCTTCTTCAGCGACAGGAGTATCTGGTTCGGGTTCACAGGCTTTATCAAGTAGTCGGCTATCTGCTGTCCAATGGCTTGATTCATGATGTCCTCCTCTTCGCTTTTGGTTACCATCACGATAGGCACCTGAGGCGTAATCTCCTTGATGCGCTGAAGGGTCTCCAGTCCGCTCAAGCCCGGCATCATCTCGTCGAGCAATACCAAGTCGAAAGTGCGCTTCTTGCACTCCTCAATGGCATCGTTGCCGTTCGTCACGGTGACTACCTCATAACCTTTCTTCTCAAGGAAGAGCAAATGGGCACGTAGCAATTCCATTTCATCGTCAGCCCAAAGCAGTAATCCGTTATTCATATCTCTAATCGTTTTATAAACGCTTTGTACCTTTAGGTCAAAGAATTATCATTATCAATTATCAACTATCAACTGTCAATTAGCGAATGCGCCCTATCTCCAAAAGTCATCATCGAACTCTATGTATCCACCGTTGTCCTCTGATGCATCCTCTTCATCTTCCGTTTGCTGTTTGTCCTCTTTCTCCTCTTTCTGGATAATCGTTTCGGGCTCGTTCAACAATGGAATCTTAGATATCTCAATAGGAGCCAGTTGTTTCTCGAAGAACAACTCATAGTCTGCATAGCTGAATGCCGTACCCAACAGAGGCAGGTTCTGCTCGCTGACAATGAGGCTTCGACAATGCTTCAACAGTTCGGCCAACAATCCTCCTGCACCATGCAGCTGACGGGCATATTGGCGTGCCTCGTCGTAGCTGAGGAAACCGCTGATAATCATTCTGCAGAGTCCGTGCTGGTCTTGGTCTGTCACAATCTCAAAGTTGCGCACCAGGTAGTTGGAGAAGTTGTGCTTTGCCATCTCGTAGAGCAACTGATTCTGATTGACTGAGTCAGGTTGGTAAGCCAACAGGAATACATGATTGACGTTCAACTCTACGCTGAGCGTATCAACATGCGCAGAGTCTTGTGCCATTCTGTCAGCATCACGCAGATGCCATACGTCGCTCAGGTCAAATGTTCCACCATGCAGTTGCCTGCCTTGCTGCACACCACGGATAATCATACCAGCCAGTTCGCTGACCTCGCTCTGTGGATATTTCTCCACCACCTGTTTCATGCGGTCGGTACATTCGGTGGCGTTTCCTTCATTCAGCAGACTCAGTCCTTCGATAAACAGAAACTTCGGACGGTGCTGTCCTAATAGGAAACGACTTGCTGACAACTGCGTGTTCGCCTTCACCTCCTCAAACTTATTTTCTTTAAAAGCATCGTAGGTGGCAGCATACAGCGAGTCCTCAATGTGTACTCCAAAGCGTTGGTTCTCTGCAAAGTAAGGATCGCTCAGTAAGATGGTCCATTCGCTTTCAGGGAAGTCTTGCTTCAGTTTTTCCACACACTCGTCGGCTTTCTGCTGATTTCCTTGTCGTGAGTAGAGCAAGAACAGGTGATACCACGCCTCGTCGTTATGCTCATAGTCTGCATATTGTGTGGTCAGTCGTTCCAAGTATTTGCTGCTCAGGTTCAGGTTGTCCAGCTTGTCTTTAAAGATGACGCCCGCATGGAACAAACCGTCTTTTATCAGATTGTTACTCTCGGCAATCTGTTCTTCGGTAAACGGTATCTGGGCCAGATAGTATTCGCGCTGATGAGGGTCGTTCAGGGAGGCGGAGTCTGGTTGCTCCTTGTTATCTTTTTCTTGATTATCTAGACCGTCTGGATTATCTAGACTATCTGGTTTCTCTAGATTTTCGTTTTCTGCGGTTTCTGTGCTCCCCACTACCGTCTGGTTGGCACGCTGCCAGTTGTCTTGGTTCTCGCGCTTGCCCCATAGTCTTTGGAACACCTGCTTACCTTGGTTCACAGCCTGTGGATTATAGAAATACCAAGCGCTCGACCCCGTTGACGAGGGCAGGGTAGGCTGGGGTGTTGTTACCTGCTGTCCCCCTCTTACCGATTGCTGTTGCAGGGTTCTTTCAGCTTCCGCTTCCTCTTGGTTGCGTCGCTCTTCCTTTTCTTTCTTTATCAGTTCGGCTATGATTTGGTCTATCACCTTGTTGCGCTCCGTTTCCGACATGTTGGCCAGTCGTTGCAGTGAGTCTTGCAACTCTACCGCACTGGTATGAGGCGCCAACTCGTCCAGTATCTTCGAACGCTCCGACAATTGCTCATAGTCCTTGCGGTCCTTGTCCAGCAATCCGATGGCTTGTCCGTAACAGCGCTGTGCATCGGCATATTTCTCCTTTTCCCAATACACATTACCCAGTGTCAACAACAACACACCTTTCTCCACTCCGTTGCGTGTAGCCTTCTCACATCCTGTTTCGTAGGCTTCTATGGCGTGCAGGGTGTCTTTCTGCGACAGATATGTGTTGCCGATGGCATAGTAAACCTGATCCAGATAGTCCTTGTTATTGTCCGATGCTGCCATCCTTTTCAGCTTCTTGATTTTACGCTGATGGTCCATGGTGGGCAACACCTCCGTTTGGGCTATGCGGGCGTTGAACTCCAATTCGTAGGGAGGGTTCAGTCTGACAACGTGCTTAAAAGCCTCGTAAGCTTGGTCTTTATGACCCAGGATGGTTTGCAACTGTCCCATAAGGAACCACTCACGGGCTTTCTGCTTCCTTCTGCGTTCGTGTTTGATGGCCTTGCGCAGATATTGCGTGGCCTCCTCGTAGCGTCCGCTGTGTATGTAATAGTCGGCATACGTGTAGTCCCAGTCCTTCACAGCCCGGAAGTCCATCGAGTCGCGCTGTTGCTTGGTAATGATGTCCTCAGCGTCGTATAGCCAATCCAATTCTGTGTAGCTCTTTGCCAACCAGGCACGCGCTATGCCGAGTATGGCAGGCTGTGTCTGATACAGTCGTGCCATATAGGAAAAGGTGGCTGCAGCTTCTTCAAACTCGCCCTTTTGGAATTGCGACTTACCCATCAGCAGCCAGGCTCGCCAGAGGAAAGGGTTGTATTCGCGACGTCCCAACCACTCAATGTCCTTTTCCGTCTTACGACGGTCCTTTTTCCATTCCGGTCTGCGCTTGATGCTGTGTTGCTTAATGGCTTTCTGCGATTTCTCTATGGCGCGGTCAAACTGTCCTTTGCCTAGATCGCGACTCTGCTTGTTGCCCACCGCATAGAGTGGAATCAGCTCTGTACAGTTGTCGCGGTTGCCGTTTTCCTTTTCTATACTACCTTCTATGAAAGCCTGTGAACCATTGAAGTAAGTGTTATATTTGGCAGTAAACGCTTGCCAGAACCTGCTTTGTGGCGTGTTTTTCTTCGTCGAACAGCTTGCCAGCAGCAAAGCTGCTGATGTAAGAAGTAAGAGGTAAGAGGTAAGAGACGATTTCACTCCTTCCGTCTTACAGCCACCATTTTCCTTCTTCCTTCTTCCCTCTTCCTTCAAATCGGCCAGTTTGCAGTCCTTCCTGCTGGTGCACGATGCACAGCCCTCCTCTTTGTTAACGATAGGCTCGTCATTACTGCCTATCGAGAAGATGGCAGCTATAGCGCCCAGCGCTACTAACGATAAGATGGCTATCAGCAGGAATTGCATCTCTTAACTTATCACTTATCACTTATCACTTCAAATCCTGCGGATTTGATGTCTTCCCAGAAGTGTGGATACGACTTGGTGACTACCTGCGGGTTGTTGATGCTCAGTCCGTCAATGCAGAGCGATGCAGGTGCAAACGACAGGGCCATTCGATGATCCTCGTAGGTGTCAATGCCTCCTTCTATTTCAGGTATACAGCGTTCACCATCCCATATCAGCTCGCTGTTGTTCTTGTCGTGTATCACGTATCCCAACTTCCTCATCTCTTTCTTCATGGCCTCTATGCGGTCGGTCTCTTTGATTTTCAGCGTAGAAAGTCCAGTGAAGTGGAAGTGTACATTCTTTAGCGCACAGCATACCACAAAGGTCTGTGCCAAGTCGGGTGAATTCACGAAGTCGTATTCCAGTCTGGGTACGCAGCGGTTCGTGTGTCGCAAGGTCACCGTTGTTGGCACCCCTTCCTCTCTGCTTTCAAAGGTGCTCTTCACCCCCAGCAGACTGAAGATGTAGCGCACCGATGAGTCGCCTTGTTTCGAACCGTCCATCAGTCCTTCTAGTCGTATCTCGTCATCCTCATGGGTGCTCAGTGCCATCATCTCATACCAATAGGAAGCCGCACTCCAGTCGTTCTCAATAAAATAGGTACGCTCCTTGTAGGGCTTGGGTGCTACGCTGATGGTTTCAAAGTCGCTCCAATCGGCATCGGCTCCGAATTCGCGCATGGTCCATAGTGTCAGGTCTATATACGGACGTGATATCACGTCGCCCGTCAACCTCAGTGTCAGTCCGTTCTTCAGCGTCGGACCTATCATCAGCAGTGCCGAGATATATTGCGAACTGATGTTTCCAGGCACTTCCAGCAATCCCCCTTCCAGCTTTCTGCCCTTGATGCGCAGTGGCGGGAATCCCTCTTCACCTGCATACTTGATGTCTGCACCCAAGTGGCGCAATGCATCCACCAACACCCCGATGGGACGATGCTTCATGCGCTCCGTTCCTGTCAACACGTGCTCCTCGCCGTCTTTCACCGAAAGGAAAGCCGTCATAAACCGCATGGCCGTACCTGCCGCTTTGATGTTTATTTCGTGAGGATTGTTCTGCAGAGCGTCGATAATCACCGTCGTGTCGTCGCAGTCCGATAGGTTGTTTGGCAAAATGGCGCCACCCGATAGCGCATGGATTATCAGGGCGCGGTTTGATATACTTTTCGAGGCAGGCAACTTAATCGTCTGGTTCAGCACTTGTGGTGCTTTTATTTCGTATTGCATGTACTTTCCTATTTATTAAATATGTGTAAAGAACGGTCAAAGGTACGAATTATTTAGTGATTTGCCAAAGAAATAACATTAATTATAAAAGATTTCAGCAAAAAACAGGGCGAAAATTTGCTAGATTCAAAAAAACGTCGTACCTTTGCAGGCGATTTCGAGAAAAATCACCTGCGAAGATGGGCTGCACCTCAGCATAAAACAAGTTTTCTGCATTCGGTTTGCACCATCCTTGCAACCTTGATAAACGTTCGGGATTTAGCGCAGTTGGTAGCGCACACGTCTGGGGGGCGCGAGGTCGCTGGTTCGAGTCCAGTAATCCCGACAGAAGCGAAGGAGTTGAAACATCGATGTTCCAACTCCTTTTCTTTTTCTTCCAAGTTTGTTCAATGGGCTTTTGACATGATGCGAAGCCTATATATTAATTATCTTGGTTGCCTTCGTAATGATAGGTTTCGACATGGGAGGTGTCAAGAGGTTCGTCGTCGGGCACGATGGTTGTCTTGATGAGACGGTCGTCGTAATTGCCACGAACGGGTCCGAAGTCTAACACGAGGTCGTTGTAGTGAACGGTTGAGATGACGAAGCCAAAGATGCCGAAGGCTACACGGACACCCTCAGGATGGGTGCTGTTGCTGATGCGGGCCGTGCTGTAAAGGCTGTGGCGGAACACATCGATGGTATTGTATTTGGCAAAGGCTTCGAGCGTTTCCTTATTGTCGAGGGTGGAGTCGGCTACAGAAAAGCTGCGCCCGATGTTCCACACAATCTCGTCAACAATATCGCCCTTCTTCTCATTATTATCTTGTATGCACTCGCGGATGTTATCTTCGGCTTCGTTGAACATCTGGTCCTCAGTGGGTACGGAGATGATGGCCAAGACGCAGAGGCCGATAATGATCACGCCCATGATGACGAGCTTGCCCAGACAACTGCTTGAAAACTCATCGAAGAGTCCTTGCTTCTTGTAAACGTTTTTGTTGAACTGATCCATAATGATAGGTTTTTAGATTTTATTGCTATGAATAAGGTTCATAAACTCTTGACGGGTCTTGGCTTGGTTGAAGGCTCCGCTGAAGTCGCTGGTGGTGGTGATGCTGTTCTGTTTCTCCACGCCACGCATCTGCATGCACATGTGACGGGCTTCGACAACAACCATGACACCCAGGGGTTTCAGGGTTTGCTGGATGGCTTCCTTGATTTGAAGGGTCATGCGCTCCTGCACCTGCAGGCGATGACTGTAGATGTCGACTACACGGGCTATCTTGGAGAGTCCGGTGATGTAGCCGTTGGGGATGTAGGCCACGTGTACCTTACCATAGAAGGGCAGCATGTGGTGTTCGCAGAGCGAAAAGAAGTCGATGTCCTTGACGATGACCATCTGACTGTAGTCTTCCTTGAACAGCGCATCGGTCAATACCTTATGAGCGTCCATGCCATAGCCTCGGGTAAGCACCTGCATGGCCTTGGCCACGCGCAGGGGCGTCTTCTCCAACCCTTCGCGGGAGGGGTCTTCGCCAAGCAACTGCAGGATGTCTTTATAGTGAGCGGCTAACTCGTCAAGACCTTCGCGGAATATTTCGTTTTCTGGGTACACGGTGTTCTTTGTTTTTATGATGCTAGGATAGTGTCTGGAAAATCAATAGGATACGGTGATTTTTCCTTTCACAATGGTTGCCTGTGAGTAGCCTAGCTTGCGCAGGCTGACCAGCATCTGGTGAGCCTCCTCGTAAGTGCGGTAGTTGCCCACACGGCATATCCAGCGGGGTGAATAGAAATGAACATAGACGGGCACATCGGCAAACTGGGCCTTGATGTTATTGCCGGTCTGTTCAGCTTTGATACGGTCGGCACGCGAATTGCCACCAGCAAAGGCCTGCACACGATAGCCTGCCACCTTATAACCACCACGAATCACCTTCTTGGAGGTGTCGACGGTGTCGGGGGAACTAGAAAGACTAGAAGAACTAGTAAGACTAGTAGAACCAGTTTGACTAGACTGACTAGCAGAACCTGGCTGGCTAGCTGGCTTCTGCGTAGCGGGCTTGGCAGCTGGCGAGGCGGACTTGATGCCCAACGTGGCATTGTTTACCAAACGGTCGATGACAGAGTCCTGGTGAATGGTAACGGTGCCTTGTCCAGCAACAGGTTTCTGGATGCGCTGGGTAAAAGTCTGTGCATCGGCATTCATGAAAATGCCGATACACAGGATGATGATGGTAATGAGGCGTCTCATTATTTCCATGCGTCGATAATGCCCTTGAAGTCAGCGCACTTCAGTGATGCGCCACCAATCAGACCACCGTCGATGTCGGCCTTGGCAAACAGCTCAGGAGCGTTGGAAGCCTTGCAAGAACCACCATAGAGGATGCTGGTCTCGTCGGCTACTGCCTGACCGTACTTCTCGGCAACGATAGAGCGGATGTAAGCATGAATCTCCTCAGCCTGCTCAGCGGTAGCGGTCTTACCAGTACCAATGGCCCAGATGGGCTCGTAGGCAATGATGATCTTCTTGAAATCGTCCTCGCTCAGGTTGAATACTGAACCCTCGAGCTCTGCCTTTACTACCTCGTTCTGCTTGTTAGCCTCGCGCTCGGCCAGTGTCTCACCGATGCAGAAGATAACCTTCAGGCCGTTCTTCAGGGCCAGCTGCACCTTCTCCTTCAGAATCTCAGGAGTCTCCTTGTAGTACTCGCGACGCTCAGAGTGACCCAAGATAACGTACTGGGCACCGGTTGACTTCACCATCTCAGCGCTTACCTCACCTGTGAAGGCGCCCTTCTCCTTGTCAGCGCAGTTCTCAGCACCAAGACCGATAACGCTACCTTCCAATACCTGTGCTACAGAGGCAAGGTGGATGAACGGTGTGCAGATGACTACATCGCAGTTGGGTTTCTCAGCCTTCAGGGCTTCATTCAGCTCCTTAGCCAGAGCTACACCTTCTTGCAGGTTCAGGTTCATCTTCCAGTTGCCTGCTACAATCTTCTTTCTCATTGTTCTTTTGTTGTTAAATAATTGATGTATGTTATAAGTTATACCTTTTTTCTGTACCCAGCCAGACCAAGCCCAGAGGCGGTCGGCAATGGTGAGGAGCAGGAGGGGAAGCACATACCACAAGAGGATGATGAGTATCTTCTGTGGAATGGAGTCCTTGGGCAGGCGCCCGAAGGCGTGCTTTTCCAGAGGCTGGAACTCCAGATGTTCCTCGATGACGGGCAGACGGTTGTGGCTCCACTTGCCGATGACCTTGCCGTTCTTCAGCAACAGCAGTCCTGGATTGCTGCGGATAATGGTGCGCAACACGGTCTCGTCGGTCTGACAGAAGGGATATTCGCACCCCGTGATGTCTTTCCACCGATGAATGCCCTTCCTGCCACTGGCTGTCAGACAATAGAAGGGGTAATCCATGTCGTCGGCATATTCGTAGAGCTCGTTGAGCTGGTCCAGCTGACTATCGTTAGCCAGCTCCAGATGGGGCGATACCAGCAGGAAGGTGTAGCCTGGATTGTTGAACACCTCCTCGGTAATGTCCTCGCCGTCCTCCATGCGCTCGATGAAGAAGTCGGCATAGGGCGAGTCGTGACCATCCATCATCTGTTGCCAGCCCTCACGCAGGTTGGCGCCAACGTGATAGGGGCGGAAGTCGAAGTAGGGCAGGTCGTAGAGCGACCAGCTTGACACGACGATGATGAACAGTGCCGAATAGTTGGTGACGATCCATTGATTGGTCCGCGACACGAAACGCATCATCTCCAACGGCCATCGGCGAACGATGACGGCCAGCGACAACAGCACCACGTTTTTCCAGAATGTCTGCCAATTGGTGAGCACCACCGCATCGCCAAAACACCCGCAGTCGCTGATGGGATTGGCTAAAGCCAGCCACAGCGTGAGTGGCGTCATGATGAGCATTAACACTAAAACCAACCGCGACACCAGACGGCGGCGGATGGCAAAGAGTAGGCAGATGCCCAAGCCAAACTCAATAGCCGACAGTATGATGGCTGCGCTCAGCGTCATGATATCTGGCACGTATTGCCCCAGATGGAGCACCTCCAGATAATCGGCTATCTTATATTGTGTGCCCAGCGGGTCGACGGCCTTGACGAATCCTGAGAGTATCAGGACGATGGCCAGTACCAGACGGGCGATATTTACAATGACCTTCCTCACTTATCACTCCTCTTCCGAGAGTTTGATGGCTCCGAAGACAGCATAGTTGATGATGTCCATGTAGTTGGAATCAATGCCCTCGCTCACCAGCGTGTCGCCTCCAAGGTTCTCAATCTCCTTGATGCGCTCAATCTTGGTCAGTATGAAGTCGGTATAGGAACTGACACGCATGCCTCGCCACGCCTCGTCATAGTCGTGGTTCTTGCGTTTCATCAGCTCCAGGGCCTCTTTTGCATATTTGTCGTAGAGCGCCATAGCCTCCTCGTTGTTGATGTCGACCGTGTCGGAGAATCCGTTGTAGATCTGTATCAGTCCCACGATACCGTAGTTGATGAGCGCTACGAACTCAGAACGTATGCCTTCGCCTACCAGCGATTCCTTCTTAATTTCCAAAGAGCGGATGCGCTTGGCCTTGATGAACAGCTGATCGGTCAGCGAAGAGGGGCGCAAGATACGCCAAGAAGCCCCATAGTCGTGGAGCTTCTTCTCAAACAGCGTGCGACATTCCTTGACGACCTGTTCGAATTGGGCGTTGGTCTTCTCGTTGGCTGTCATGTCTGTTTAGAAATTGATGGCGAACGAGGCTCCCAGCACAAAGGAGTTCATGTTCTTCTTAATACTCTTCTCGGCGGTAAACCATTCCTTGTATTCAGCAGGGGAAATGGATGCCATATCCACGGGGAACAGGTCCTTAAAGAATCCTCCCGTGTCGTAGTTCATGGTATAGGTCTTGCGTGCGAAGTCATAGTCGATGAACACCTTCCATGAGAAGTTCTGCTTGTAGGCATAGGTCAGCGAGATGCCAGTGCCATATTTCATGGTGTTGTTGCCGCTGACGGTAAAGTAATCCCATTCCGTAGAGAAAGGACGGCTATTGTCCACATGATATTGATAATTGCCATCAGGAATAAGACTGTTGCCACTTAAGCGACCTTCCAGACTCAGCTCCTGCATGATGCTACGACCAATCAGCACTTTCGTACCTAGTGCAAAACGATCTGACAGTGGAAAGTTGAAATATACACCCAGATCGGCAGCGAATTCGGTCAGGTGGTCGCTCTCGATAACGAAGTCGATATCGCTGAGAGCCTCTTCTACGTCAGGGTCTATGGTTCCATCTTCATCGGTGTAGAAGTAGAAGGCATCGTCCCAGCCTCTATCTACGATGTCGTTCCAGCCTTTGATAGGTGAGCTCTTTACGCGCAAACGTCCACCCACTCCGACGTAGGGATTGAAGAAGTAGGCGCCTTCAGCACTTACCACTGTGGATGCGCGGAACTTCAAGTTCATGTTGTCGGCCCAACCGAAGTCTGTCATGTCGAAGTCGAGGTTGCGCGAGCCCAGTCCGATACCCATATTGATAGAAAAGAATGATGGGTGGTCGATGACGCTGGCCATACCGGGAATGTCGTTGCGTAGCAAACCCTTACCCTTGAACATCAGGTCGCAAAGCGCATAGCCCAATTCAGTTGACATAATACCGATACCTGCTCCTGAGAGTACATCGCTGATCCAGTGACGGTTGTTCAAGACACGCATTACACCCGTAGCAGTAGCAACACCGTAACCAGCTACCGAGAACCACGGAGAACGGGTCAGACCGTACTCCTTGTGCAGCATGGTAGCACCTACAAATGCGGTGGCCGTATGACCTGAAGGCCATGAGTTAGCTGTACTTCCGTCTGGACGCATCTCCTTGGCAGTATTTTTGATGGTGTTGACAAGGAGTGCCATGATACCATAGCTCATACCCGCATTAGCCAGCAAACGGGGCCAGTCGCTACGTCCCTCATAGCCACCGAGCTTCAGACCGACAACGGCAGCAGGCCCGAAGAACTGGGTGTAGTCGTCAATACCCGTTTTGAAACTTGTAACCAGTGAGTGCTTGGCTTGCTGCTTGAAGGCATTTTTCTCACTTTTGGCAATGATACCAGCCACGAAAAGGGGAATACCAGCGAAAGTAATGTCGTCCATGAACTTGTAGGGCTTTACACCGGGATTGGTCTTCGACTTGAAGAAATCAAAGTCGGGCTTCCAGCTGTTGGTCGTCGTCTCCATGCTCATGTTGTGGGCAAGGGCATTGACGTAGGCTGCAGGTTGTGCATCCAGTTTGACCAGCTTGGCTTCCATTTCAGGAACCTCCATGGTGACGGGCTCCATGTCGAGATAAGTGTCAGCACTTGCATGCATGGCAAGCGTAACTAGTAATGTGGTTAGGAACAGTTTCATAGCTCTTTCTTTTTTAACCTATTTATATTTTGTGTGCAAAGATAGTGAATATTTCGTAATTAACAATTAAAATTCGCAAAAAAATAGTACCTTTGCAGCAAAATTAGCATGGAAAGCTATTATGAAGCTGTATTCAGACGAAGCATTAGCAAAGATATTAGACAAGGAAATCTTCCATCAGATTTCATCTGTAGCCGATGAATTGGGGGTGGAATGTTATGTCGTGGGTGGTTATGTCCGCGATATTTTCCTGGAACGCCCCAGCAACGACATCGATGTGGTGGTTGTGGGGAGTGGTATCGAGGTGGCTTCCGTCTTGACGAAGCAGTTGGGCAAACAGGCTCATCTCTCCGTGTTCCGCAATTTCGGAACGGCGCAGGTGAAGTATCACCACATGGAAGTGGAGTTTGTGGGGGCTCGCAAGGAGAGCTATAGCCACGATTCGCGCAAACCTATTGTGGAGAACGGTACCTTGGAGGATGACCAGAACAGGCGCGACTTTACCATCAATGCGATGGCTATCTGTTTGAACAAAAGCCGTTTCGGAGAATTGGTAGACCCGTTTAATGGTATTGCCGACTTGGAAGACGGCATCATAGCAACGCCGTTAGACCCTGAGATTACCTTCAGCGACGATCCTCTGCGCATGATGCGATGCATCCGCTTTGCCACCCAGCTGAATTTCCAGATTGAGGAGGAAACGTTTGATGCCCTGCAACGAATGGCTGAGCGCATCAAGATAGTCAGTGGCGAACGGATAGAGGTGGAGCTGAATAAAATCATGATGGCTCCCCATCCCAGTGTGGGCTTTGAGTATTTGCAGCGTAGTGGCTTGATGCAAATTATATTGCCTGAATTAGCAGCATTGGATATCGTTGAGAAGCGAGATGGTAGAGCTCATAAGAACAATTTCTATCACACGCTGGAAGTGCTGGAGAATGTTGTGAAAAGTCAGAAAGAAAAAGCGGACACTGAACCCTCATCTTCCAACTCTCAACTTTTATCTTTCAACTCTCAACTATATCTACGATGGGGTGCCTTGTTGCATGACATTGGCAAGACGAAATCGAAGCGGTGGGAGCCAGGCATTGGGTGGACGTTTCATAACCATAACATCATCGGTGCAAAGATGGTTCCAGGCATTTTCCGCAGACTGAAATTGCCCATGGGCGTGGAAATGAAGTATGTGCAGAAGATGGTTGACCTGCACATGCGCCCTCAGGTGATTGCCGATAGCGAGGTGACGGATAGTGCCGTGCGTCGTCTGCTGAACGATGCAGGTGATGATATCGACGACTTGATGACGCTCTGCGAGGCAGACATCACGTCGAAGAATGAGGTGCGCAAGAAGATGTTCCTCGAAAACTTCCGTATGGTTCGTGAGAAACTGGCCGACCTGAAAGTAAAGGACTACAAACGATTGTTGCAGCCCGTTATTGACGGTAATGAAATCATGGAGATGTTTCATTTGCAACCTTCCAAGGAGGTTGGCATATTAAAACAGTATCTGAAGGACGCTGTGTTAGACAATAAGGTGCCTAACGAGCGTGAACCACTGATGGAACTATTGGTGGCAAAGGCTAAGCAGATGGGCCTTGTTTCTTGAGTTTGCGCACAGCCTTATCGCGAATCTGACGTACCCGTTCGCGCTTCAATCCCAGTTCCTCGCCAATCTCAGCCATCGTCATTCGCTGACTCTCTATTCCAAAGTATCGTCTGATAACAGCCTGTTCGCGCTCGTTAAGCGTGCTGATAGCTGTTGCCATCTCGTCGGAAAGACTGTTTTGTTCAAGTATGGCATCCGTCTTGGGGGCACCCGTGTCCTCCAGGACGTTTAACAGGGTGAAATTGTTGTTGGAGCCAATGGGCAGGCTTTCATCGGTAGACATGACGGGCACTTCGCCAGTAATACGGCTGATGGCATCCTCAATGCTCTTGCGGATGAAGGGTGCGGCAAATGTTACGAAAGGTTTGCCTCGGCTGGGGTCGAATTTGTCTGCAGCTTTCATCAGTCCGATGCTACCCTCACTAATCAGGTCGTCAGTACTTAACAGCTCGCTTCTGTATTGGCGAGCCAGCGTTACCACATATCCCATATTGCCTGTAATCAAGGCATCTCTTTCATTTTTCTTCATCATTTTCTTTTTTTTTCTGCGTGCAAAGATACGAATAAGTGAGTAAAATGCAAAAGAAAATGTTTATTTCTTATTGTATTTTCGAACGAAAGTATCTTCGATTTAATCAAAGATACGAATTTTTGTTAAATCTACAATACCTATTATATATATATTCCAAAAAAATAGTAATTTTGCAAGCTGAAACTAGGCTTTTGGTTACGGGTTTTCATGGAGAAGGATTAATAATTATTATTAAATAGGTAAGAAAATGAAAAAAATGATGATGTTTGCAGCCATTGCTGCGACACTGGTTTCATGCGGTGGAGGCGGTGGCCGTCCCACATTCGGTGACAATGAGTATCCCGTGCAGACTGCCGGTACCTCGACTGCCGACATGCAAAGCACTTATCCTGCTACCATCAAGGGTGTTCAGGATGTTGAAATTCGTCCGAAGGTTCAGGGCTTCCTGACACAGATTAATGTGAAGGAAGGTCAGAACGTTGTTTCAGGACAGACGTTGTTCGTTCTTGACAATGAGACCTATCAGGCTCAGGTTCGTCAGGCCCAAGCTGCTGTTAACACGGCTCAGCAGCAGGTAAATACTGCCAAGTTGACTTATGAGAATTCACAGCAATTACACGCTAATAGAGTAATTGGCGACTATGAGTTGCAGACCTCTCAGAATAGTTTCGAGAGTGCTAAGGCACAGCTGGCTCAGGCTCAGGCTAACCTGGCTTCCGTTAAAGAGACGTTGAACTTCTGCTACGTAAAGAGTCCTGCCACTGGTGTGGTTGGCACCTTGCCTTTCAAGAAGGGTGCACTGGTAAGTGCCTCGAATGTGCTGACTACCGTGAGCAACATCTCCTCTATGGAGGTTTATTTCTCTATCACAGAAAAGGACGCCATGGCTATTTCTCAGCATGGCGGATTGGAGAGTCTTCCTGCGGTGAAGTTGCAGTTGGCTGATGGTACCATCTATAATCACGAGGGTAAGGTAACCAAGATGAGTGGTGTCATCGATCAGGCTACCGGTTCTGTGCAGTTGATTGCTTCCTTCCCCAATGCCGAGAAGGTGCTGAAGAGTGGTGGTACAGGTACTATTATCATTCCTCACCAGAACAACAATGCCATTATCATCCCACAGAGTTGCGTCAGTGAGGTACAGAACAAGAAGTTCATCTACCTCTTGGGCGAAGGCAACAAGGTGAAGTATTCGGAAATCAAAGTTGACCCGCAGAACGACGGTCAGACTTATGTGGTTACCGAAGGCTTGAAGACGGGCGACAAGTATGTAACCAACGGTATCACCAAGCTTACCGATGGTATGGAGATTGTTCCCATCACTCCCGAGCGCTACAACCAGAAGATTCAGGAGCAGGCTAAGGAAATGACAGCTGGTGACATCGTTGATGCAGTGAAGAAATAATAAAGTTTGAAGTTTGAAGATTGAAATTTGAAATTTATGAATACCCAACAAGTAGCATAGAGGACAAATCAAAAACTTCAAACATCAAAGTTCAAACCTCAAAGGATAGAAATATGACTTTTACGAATTTTATTAAACGCCCGGTGTTGTCGACGGTGATTTCAATCCTCATCGTCCTGCTGGGTTTTATCGGACTGCTCTCACTTCCTATTGAGCAGTATCCGAATATCGCACCGCCTCAGATTATGGTCATCGCCAGCTATCCTGGTGCTGATGCCGAGACGGTGAAGAATGCTGTTGTTACCCCGCTTGAGGAGAGTATCAATGGTGTAGAAGGAATGGACTATATATCTTCGACTGCATCGCCAAGTTCGGCTATGATCAGCGTGGTGTTCCGTCAGGGCATGAACCCTGATATGTGTGCCGTGAACGTACAGAACCGCGTATCTCAGGCTACAGCGCTGTTGCCTTCTGAGGTTAACCAGATTGGTGTGCGCGTGGTAAAGCGTCAGTCGTCACAGGTTCTCATGTATTCGTTGACTTCTGACGGTCGTTACGACGATGAGTTCCTGACCAACTATAATGCCATCAACCTCATTCCTGCCTTGAAGCGTATCGAGGGTGTGGGTGATGCGTCGAGCTTCTCAGAGAAGACCTATGCCATGCGTATATGGCTGAATCCCGATGCCATGAAGCAGCATAGCTTAGTGCCCAGCGACATCTCCGCTGCATTGGCTGAGCAGAACATTGAGGCTGCCCCGGGTAACTTCGGTCAGCAGTCAAACAATGTGGCTTTCGAATATGCCATGCGTTATACGGGTCGTTTCCGTACTGCCGAGGAGTTTGGTAATATCATTATTAAGAGTGATAATGCAGGTCAGACGCTGAAGCTCAGGGATATCGCCAAGATTGAGCTGGGTGGTCAAGGCTACTCGGTATCGATGAAGAATAATGGTATCCCATCGGTTATGACGATGGTTCAGCAGGTGGCTGGTTCGAACGCGAATGAGATTGCCAAGCAGGTGAAGGCCGAGCTGGAGTCGCAGAAGAAATTGATGCCCCCAGGTATGGAGTATAAGATTAACTACGATGTTACGGAGTTCCTCTATGCTTCTATCGAGGAGGTTGTGTTCACCCTCTTCATGACGTTGGCACTCGTGTTCCTCGTGGTGTATATCTTCCTGCAGGATATGCGTTCTACGCTCATCCCGCTGATTGCCGTACCTGTATCATTGGTGGGTACTTTCTTCTTCCTCAACTTGATGGGCTTCTCCATCAACCTGTTGGTACTCTCCGCCTTGCTGTTGGCTATTGCCATCGTGGTGGACGATGCCATTGTGGTAGTTGAGGCTGTGCATGCCAAGCTTGACCAAGGATATAAGTCGGCACTTACCGCATCTATCGATGCCATGAACGAGATTTCCGGTGCTATCATCTCCATCACGCTGGTGATGGCTGCTGTGTTCGTACCTGTATCGTTTATCGGAGGTACCAGCGGTACGTTCTATCGTGAGTTTGGTGTGACGATGGCTGTTTCTATTATCATTTCAGCGATGAACGCCTTGACGCTGTCGCCTGCACTTTGTGCCATCTTCCTGAAACCTCACGACAAGGATGGTCACGAGAAGAAGATGTCGCGCGTTGACCGTTTCCATCAGTCGTTTAATGTGGCTTTCGACACAACCGTCGGAAAATACAAGAATATCATCGATAAGTTGGTTCGTAAACCCATTGCCATCATCGCAGTGGTTGTGATTGGAATTGTCGTTTTGGCCATTACTTTCTCAACCACGAAGACGGGTTTGGTGCCCGATGAGGATACGGGTACGCTCTTCTGTACCATCTCTATGCCTCCTGCTACTTCTGAGGCTCGCACTAAAGAGGTTGTGCTGCAGGTCGATTCTATCCTCTCAAAGATTCCTGCCGTTAAGAACCGTGAGATGGTGCAGGGTTACAACTTTATTGCCGGTGCTGGTTCTGACCAAGGAACATTCATCATCAAACTGAAGAACTTTGAGGAGCGTCAGAAGGGATTCTGGTGGAAACTCTCTGGACTGTGGCAGGGCGATGGTATCTATCGTTTCTTCATGAATCCTTATGATGCTACGGGCGTTGTTGCTCAGATATTCATCAAGACCGCCCATATCAAGGATGCCCAGATTCTGGCTTTTGCACCGCCTATGATTCCAGGCTTCTCTGCCAACAGCGGTATCTCGCTGGTGATGCAGGACCGTACGGGTGGCGATTTGGGCAAGTTCTTCAATATCGTGAAGGAGTTCCTGGCCGAACTCAACAAGCGCCCCGAGTTCCAAACGGCTATGACCTCTTACAACCCCAACTATCCGCAGTACATGGTAAATGTGGATGTGGCCAAGTGTAAGCAGACAGGTATTTCGCCCGTTACCGTCCTCTCAACATTGCAGGGCTACTATGGCGGTCTGTATGCCTCCAACTTCAACTCGTTCGGTAAACTCTATCGTGTCATGATTCAGGGCTCGCCTGATACACGTATGACACCAGAGTCGCTCAATAGTATCTATGTACGTACGCCTGCTGGCATGTCTCCTGTTCAGGAGTTCTGTACATTGGAGCGTGTATATGGCCCTCTGAACATCAACCGCTTCAATCTGTTTACGTCTATCAATGTGACAGGTACTGTGGCTGATGGCTATTCTACAGGTCAGGCGCTGCAGGCTATTCAGGAGGTTGGCGAAGAGATTCTGCCTGCCGGATATACCTACGACTTCTCTGGGCTCACGCGTGAGGAGGCAAAGGCTTCGAACACCACAGGCATCATCTTCCTGCTGTGCTTCGTCTTTATCTATCTGATTCTGTCGGCACAGTATGAGTCGTACATCCTGCCCTTGTCGGTAGTACTCTCTGTTCCCTTCGGACTGGCTGGCTGTTTCCTGTTTACGATGATGTTCGGTCATGCCAACGATATCTACATGCAGATTTCGCTCATCATGCTGATTGGTCTGTTGGCAAAGAATGCCATTCTGATTGTACAGTTCGCCTTGGAGCGTCGCCAGACGGGTATGGCGCTTACGTGGTCTGCCGTCCTGGGTGCTGCTGCTCGTCTGCGTCCTATCCTGATGACCTCTCTGGCTATGGTTATTGGTCTGTTGCCCATGATGTTTGCCAGCGGTGTGGGTAAGAATGGTAACCAGACGCTGGGTGCTGCTGCCGTAGGTGGTATGCTCATTGGTACCATCTTGCAGATTTTCGTCGTTCCTTCGCTGTTCGTTATCTTCCAGAGCTTGCAGGAGAAGATCCGTCCGCTGAAGTTCGATGATGAGGAGAACGAAGAGGTGGCTGCCGAGCTGGCTCAGTATGCACAAGCAAAACCTGTTGATTATGAATTGGAGAAGTAATATGAAGAAACTGATGATCATGATGTCTGCAGCCCTTCTGCTGACGAGCTGTGGACTATACAATAAGTATGAGCGTCCGGATGTGAATACCACAGGACTCATTCGCGACGCGGTGTCTGATATCGATACGCTGGCTGTGCAGGATACTGCATCCTTTGGTAATCTGCCTTGGCGTAGCGTCTTTACCGACCCGCAGTTGCAGCAGCTTATAGAGCAAGGACTGGCCAAGAATGCCGACTTGCTGAATGCCGCTCTTAACGTACAAATGTACGAGACGATGCTGAAAGCTGCCAAACTGGCCTTCCTTCCTGCTGTCAATATAGGAAGTGCGCAACAGCAGATGGGCTCTATCTCTACGGTGCATACCGACCCGTCTTCTACCGTCAAGTCGTATTCATTCCCTGCTACTGCAACATGGACGCTCGACCTCTTCGGAAATGTATTGTCGCAGAAGCGTTCTACGCAGATGAAGCTTCTCGGAATGAAAGACTATCAGATGGCTGTCCGTGCACAGATTATCGGAGGCATTGCTAACTGTTACTATACGCTGCTGATGCTCGATGAGCAGCTCCGTATTGTAACGTCAATGAGTGAGATGTCCAAAGAGACGTGGGAGATGATGAAACTCCAGTATAATTTGGGACGTATGCGCTCTACCAGTGTGCAGAGTGCAGAGGCAGCCTATCTGTCAACACTGACGCAGGCCAATGATTTCCGTCGTCAGATCCGTTCTACGGAGAATGCCCTTTGCCTCCTGATTGGTCAGGCTGGCCAGCAGGTTCCCCGTTCTACGCTGGCTCAGCAGTCATTGCCTTCTGAGTTCTCTGCGGGTGTGGGTGCTGACTTGCTGAAGAACCGTCCCGATGTGCATAATGCCGAGATGTCGTTGGCTTCTTGTTTCCACGACGTGCAGACAGCTCGCTCGCAGTTCTATCCCAGCATCACCATCGGTGCCTCAGCCAGTTTCGGCAATCTGACAGGTACGATGAATCCTGGTAAGTGGACTACCTCCTTCTTTGGCAGTCTGTTGCAGCCCATCTTCAACCGTGGCGCCCTGACAGCTAAACTGAAGGTGAGCCAGTTCCAGTACGAGCAGGCTTTCAATACATGGCAGAACGCTATCCTCAAGGCAGGCAACGAGGTGTCCAATGCATTGGTTAACTACAACCAGTACGATGCCAACTCTAAGATTGAGGCTCAGCGTGTTGAGGTGCTGAAACAGAATGTCGAAGACACCAAGAAGCTTTATAAGAGCAGCGGTGCCAGCTATCTGGAGGTGCTCACTGCCGAGACTCAGTTGCTCTCTGCTCAGTTGAACCAGGTTACTGACGACTTCAATAAGATGCAAGCTGTCGTAAGCCTCTATACGGCTCTTGGTGGAGGAGGAAAGTGAAAAAAGGAGAGAAGGAGTAAGGAGAGAAGGAGTAAGTAGAAATGCAAATGACGCAGAGTTTCAAGGAAATCATTGCATGGCAGAAGGCTCATGCTTTTGTCATACAGGTTTACCAAGCCTGTGCATTGTTCCCTGCTCATGAGCGCTATGGCTTATGTTCTCAATTCGAAAGAGCAGCGGTGTCTATAGCTGCAAATATTGTGGAAGGATATAGAAAGGATGGCATAGCAGATAAACTGCGCTTTTTGAATATATCTCAAGGCAGTTTGGAAGAATGCAGGTATTATATCCTTCTCTCATACGACCTCTCATATATAGATTCAGATAGATATGATAATATGAACCAGAGTATAGAAGAAGTGAGTAGGCTTTTGAATGCCTATTACAGAGGCATCAAGGAAAGAAATTACCTTTAGGTCTTTTCTACTCAACTCCTTACTCCTTCTCTTCTTACTCCTAATATAAATTTAATTATGGCAAGTGAAATCAGTCCCAAAGCCGAGGTATCGCCAAAGGCGAAAATCGGTAATAATTGTAAGATATTCCCCTTCGTGTATATCGAGGACGACGTAGAGATTGGCGATAACTGTATCATCATGTCCTTCGCCTCCATCCTCGATGGCTCCCGTATCGGTAATAACAATAAGATTCATCAGGGTGCGGTCATTGCCGCCCTGCCACAGGATTTCAACTATCGTGGTGAGAAGTCGTATGTGAAGATTGGTGACAATAATGTCATTCGCGAGAACGTGGTCATCAACCGCGGTACCTATCGCGATGGCGCTACCGTCATTGGCGATCATAACTATCTGCTCGAAGGCACCCATATCAGTCACGACACGGTGGTTGGCACCAACTGCGTGTTCGGTAATGGCGTGGAGATTGCAGGCGATTGCGTCATCGGCAATGGCGTTATCTTCTCGACAGGAGCTATTCAGAACGCTAACACCCGTGCAGGCGACCTGTCGTTGATACAGGCAGGTTGCGCTTTCTCTCACGATGTGCCTCCTTACGTCATTGCCGGTGGCAGTCCCATGGAGTATGGTGGTGTGAACACGAAGATTCTGGAAATTGCTGGTATCGACAAGAAGGTGCAGAAGCACATTGCCAATGCCTACCGTCTGCTCTTCCATGGAAAGACCAGCGTCTTCGATGTCATCAATCAGATCAAGGAACAGGTGCCCGATAGTCCTGAGATTCAGAATATCATTCAGTTCCTGAGTGATTCGAAGCGAGGAATCATGTGTAAGTAAAAAGGAGGGAAGGAGTAAGGAGGGAAGGAGTAAGGAGTTGAGGAGTGAAGTAGAATAGTTCTGCTGTCAGAATCTCCTTCCTGCTCACAGGAAAATGAAATGTAAAGTCTAATCTACTTTACTACTTTACCTCCACATCTCCTCTACTCCTTTATGTTAAAAAAGCCCCCGCAACTGCGAGGGCTTTTTTGTTTTAGTCGGCCTGCCACTGGTCGAGTGCATCGCCGATGACGTTGAGGCTCTTCGGGATGACGGTTATCATCACGTAGTCGCCCTGACGTACATACTCGGTGTCGGTGTATGCCTTCACCATTGCCGTACCGGGAGCCACGGGGGTTATCACGCCGCTACGTGCGTCCACTTTCACGATGCTCTCGTCAAGACTGGTCCATATCACATCGTTCATGCCGCTGAACTTCTCGGCACACTTCAGCTGTACGGTGCTCTCCATCTCGATGGTCAGCTTGTGGTCAGACACGCCGGGGCCGCTGATCACCATGTCGCCCAGGAAGGTGCCGTTGTCCAAGTTAGCAAACGTATCACATGAGCTCAGCACGGTGGCCGATACCACCATTGCCAGCGCAAACATCAACTTACTGAATATATTTTTCTTCATAACTCTTTGTTTTTTATTTTCCTTTTTCTGGAAAGAAATTAGGGGAAATTGGGGGAAATTTTATACTCCGATGTCGATGTCTCGGCGGATATTTTAATTCGGGGAATGTCGGGGGAAGCGCTACGGCTTGTTGCTCTTGAACATTTCGATTTCGGCGTCGAAATATGCAATGGCCTCATTCATGTATGGATGGATTCGCGGCACGATGATGGCTATGAAATTCTCCATGCCCTCGTCCTCGACCACGGCCGTCTTGATGACGTAGTGCTTGCTCTGCTCCTCACCCGTGAACCAACGCAGGAACAGACGGTTGCGCTGCGCCTGCTGGTCGTTGGCGCTGTCGCACATGTAAAGCAGAATGTCGGGATTGGCTCGGAAAAACTCGATGATGATGCGAATGACCGTATCGCGCACCTTCGGGTCGTTGGGCGAGGCCTTGCCGCTGCGGTTCGACAGGTCGAACCAGTAGGCGGGCAGACCGCCAAAGGATGGCTCGGGATTGAACGCTACGGCGTAATCAACGCCGAAGTCCGTACGGAAGCAGTATTCGTCACCTATCAGTACGACGGTGTAGGGAGCCAACCGGCTGAGAAACGCTTGGTCTAACGGGTTCATGCCTCTTCGAATTCCAGTTGAAACTTCTCCATCGCCTTCCGACGCGTCTCCTCACGCTCGTCAAGTTTCTGGTTAATGCTCTCCTGCCATTGCGACTGGAAGGCCCGATGCTTACGGATGGCCGCAGCGAAACTGCCGCGCTTGAAGACGGGTTCGGCCACCGGAGCCGGCTCGCAGGCCATGCCCTCCGTGCCGCGCTGGTAAAAAGGATTCTCCTTGGCCCGCTGCAACTCAACCTGCAGCTCGGCCTCCCTTCGCCTGACGTCCTCCTGCCAGGCCTCCTTGCGCTCGCGTACCCCCTTCAGCCACGAGATGACTTCCTCGCGGGTGCGCATTGGTTTTGTCTTCTTAACTTCCATAATCGTCGTT
>Ga0310695_10001271_pt1 | contig 60679 bp, 57 predicted proteins | sample RumenRJG_04DNA_FD_203882 | JGI IMG/M metagenome (GOLD analysis project Ga0310695, IMG submission 203882) | Bovine rumen microbial communities from Lethbridge, Alberta, Canada - RJG_04 (v2) (version 2) | ecosystem: Host-associated > Mammals > Digestive system > Stomach > Rumen | place: Canada...
GAACAGGAGGAATAGTCCTTTGTAGCCAAGGATGCTCGCATGCTTGATATGGGAGAAGATACGGCCAAGGAGTTCTCCCTTGCGGCCGGTCTTCGGAAAGTCAGTGTCATCCGCAATCAGACAGCGGGGATCCTTACTATTGACGGAGTCGCTTCGCATTGCAATGCGGCTCAGAAGTCTGCGGGTGAAGCTGTACACTATTTGCCGCCAGTTGATGTCCTCGTTGGACAGGAACCTGTAGAACATGTCTTTCTTGCAGGCGAACATCTGACCGAGGACGCTTCCGGCAAAGCCCAGACTATTTTTGATGGCGAAGAACGGGAACAGAACCATCAGCTCAAGGACCTTGCTGGCCGTGAACTTGCAGTTCGCAGCCTTGGTAAAGTCCATCTGCCGGTGATTGATATGGATACGTTCCAGCACGTTCATGATTCCCTGAATCGCCTTCGTATTGTTACTTTCAGCAAAAAAGCTGTTGAGTTCCGAGATTATATGCCTATCTTTGTTCATGCTAAGGGGTGCTATATTACGTTGTTTGGCGACACTAATATAGTGATTATCAACGAGATATACAATATTTCTCGAAGAAATCAACCTTAGCATTTTTCGTTTTTAGCTACTTGCGAAACTTAAATAATATAAGAAGCAAAATTATTTGTCGAAATTTCATTAAATTTGTACGATACACTTATAGCACGCAATAAACCAGCCTGAAATGCCCACCTTTACGGAAAAGGACAAACAGTACAGCGCGTCGTTCACGGAGAGGGCTCTCGGGTTATTACGAGATGGAATCCATCCTTCCCGTCCTTCTCGACGATTCGATCGAGGACAAGACCCTGGTCCTCACCCAGGACTCCTCCCATCTCCAACTGGCGACCCTCCAGAGCCGAAAGCGAGTCCTCTCTGAGATGCTCGTGAGATTCAATGCGGCGGACCGATCCTTCTGGGAGAGATATGTCGGCCTGCTCGAGACGGAAAAGAGGGTTGCCCTACTCTTCGTAATCCTGACTTTTGAAGTGCGTTGCACTTTTAATTAGAATTCACTATATATAACAGCCTCAAGTATGAATAGTAAACCTATCATTGCAAATCACGAACCCTACAAAGAAACCGTGGTCTTCAACCCGGTTGCGAAACACTGGTATCTAGACACCCACTCTTCGGATTTTAAGTTGAAAAGATACCCAACCAAGCATGGGGAGGTAGATTCGGACTCGCTTACGCAGAAGATGGAGGCCACCTTGTTCTTCTCGATCAACATCGAGCACTTCACTTCCTATGACGTCCTGTTTCTCAGGGATAACCTGGGAAGGATAGCCGTGTTCACGATGGTGTCGACTGATTCTGAATTCGGAAGTTTCTATCGCTCGGATCACAAAGGGTTCTGTTACAAGAATGCGCACCTTTACATAGACACCAGGGGCTATCACCAGATGATGGGTGCCAAGCACTATCTTACGACGGAAGATCTGTCGGGCAAATGGTCTCTCATCTGTATATATAAGCCTCAGGATTACGTCCCCGGAGCCTATAATGAGTTTACCGCACGCGTCCTCATTGCTAAGAACTTCAGCTCGGAAAAGGGAGTTCTCGACCATTTCAAGGACGTATTGAAAGTATGCGATCTCCGGAACACCGAACGATTCACGTTTATCGATGTCTGTAATCCTCCGGACAATCTTTAAACTGCACCACTGATTTCATCACCCATGAAAGATTATAAGTTGTAACACTGAAACGAATAACTCCACCATGCCAAGCTTTTCCATTGACACAGAATCCCTCCTCGGCATCTCCCACTCCGGGGAAGTGACGATTGAAGGAACCGGGACCGTTGAACTTACCGACGGGCAAGTCCGGAATCTTATAGACCTAATCCGAAAGAATGGCGGAGTAACGGACGTGAAGAAACTCCAGTTGAAAGAACAGTTCCCTGAAATCTATGAAACACTGGACGAAGCCTATCGGGACGCGGCCTGTGAAGAGGCTTACCGGGATTGGCTGACAAGGGGATATGAATGCGATTACTTCGATGAACCGAAGGGATTTAGGGAATCCATTGAAGCAGCCGGCCTGTTCAAGTCCGAACCCACCGCCGAACTGATTGAAAAATACAGGGAAGACTATGGGCTGGAAGAAGATGAGGAAATTGACCCGGATGAGTGGGAGGATTTTCTTGATGATGCTTTTTACGAGTGTATCGACAAGTACTATGACTCTCTCGATGAAGCTGGGAAAGTGGCATTCATCGAACGTTTTTACCCGGAAGCCCCGTACGAATGGGACCCCGTTCATCTCGAGTATAACGTCGGAATTCCGGCCGCCATCATTAGAATGTCCAAAGACGAGTAATATCCATGAAAGATTATCGCCAAGCGTTCAGATTCTGCGTCATCAAAGGAACCCTTTCCGTGGGTGACGCGCCTACGGACTGGCGGATTACCGAAACTGAAGAGGCCTATCAGTCAAGGGAAAAGGCCAAAAGAACCTTTGATCATACCCGGAAGGCTCTCGCACCGATTGCAAGGGCAATGGGAACAAAGGTGCGCAAGGAGGATGGTATCCTCTGGTTCGTGGAAGAATCCACCGGCTCTCCCTTGGTTCACTACCTCCGTTACGAGGAGATTCCGCTGGAGAAGCAGAAAGAACCGCTGAAGGAAGACGAAGAAGACCTTTCCGGTTTCCGTATGCCTCCCTTAGAGCAATCCTTGTCTCCGGTCGAGGAACGGGTTCTCGAGACCGGTACCTGCTTCTTAACCGAGAACGCGCGGATAGAGAACCGGGAGGTCCGTCCCTCCCAGACCGGGGAGGATGAGTATACGGCGGAAGGGAGTCCCAAAGATTCTCGCCATCCGTTGACATTCACGAGGCGGAGGAGCACGGCTACCTATTCCAAGATCCGCCTGACGCTCGAGAGAGCCCGTTCCACGGTCTTTTTCGGCGGGATGTATCCGGACCAGCTCGAAGACGAACTCCGGAGGAGGGCCGTCAAGCTCGAGAGCCCCCGCAAGCTCTTCACCACCGTCAGGAAGGCCTTCGAGCAGGGCGTTCGCTCATGCTCGCTCCTGATCGACAGTGACTGGCTCCGAATGGAGTATGCGGACTGGCAGCATTCGCTCGGATGGGAACCCGGCAACGAGTATCTCCCGGATGAGCTCACCGATTACCTCAACTTCCAGTTCCTGAAACAGGCGGGGTTCCTTGACGAAAGGATGACGATCCGTCGGTACCGGAGTCTCCGTGAGAGGATGGACCGGCAGATGTACGACGGGGATGTGCCCGAGGCCGGGCAGCTGCTCCCCGAGCCCGTAGTCTCCGTCGACGAATTGATGGGGGCCCGGGAAGAGGATTTCCCGCTGCTCCTGACCGTCTGGTTCGGGATCTCCGATGCCCATGACGAAAAGGTCGAAAAAGCGGAAAGAACCTATGAAGAGATATCCGGGGCATACCATGCCTTTGTCCGTCACGAGAGGATAGAGTGACCCGGGGATTGCACCTGCGACACGCTTTTTTCTGCACATGGCGAAAGAATGCGGGGAGAGTTCGGTATAATCAGAAAAACGATTACCGAAATGACCGAATTCGAACGATTCGCCAGCCTCGACAGGGGCATCGGCACCACGACCCTCGGCCGCTACGGAGCGGCCATGGGCAGTTACATCAACCCCACCGTCATCGAGGAGCGGAAGCTCAACGCCACCTCGATCGACGTCTTCTCCCGCCTCTTGATGGACCGGGTCATCTGGCTCGGCTGCCCCATCGACGACGATGTCGCGAACATCGTCCAGGCGCAGCTCCTCTTCCTCGCCTCCGTCGACCCGAAGGCGGACATCTCCCTCTACATCAACTCCCCCGGCGGCAGCGTCAGCGCGGGCCTGGGCATCTACGACACCATGCAGCTCGTGTCCCCGGACGTAGCGACCATCTGCACCGGCATGGCCGCCTCGATGGGGAGCGTCCTTCTCTGCGCCGGAGCACGGGGTAAGCGAAGCGCCCTCCCCCACTCCCGCGTGATGATCCATCAGCCGCTCGGCGGGGTCCGGGGCCAGGCCGAGGACATCCTCATCGAGGCCCGAGAGATCGAGAAGTGCCGCACGGAGCTGTACGAGATCATCTCCGAGCACAGCGGCCAGCCCTACGACAGGGTGTTCGCCGACGCCGACCGCAACTACTGGATGAACGCCACGGAGGCCCGGGAGTACGGCATGGTGGACGACATCCTCGTCAGGAAGGCCTGACCTTCCGGTATGCGGTTTCCACTCACTGGGGCGGCCAGCCGGCCGTTCCCGTGAAAAAATGCTGAAATTCAGCGCCAATAATGAAACTTTTCCCTATATTTAGCGTATTATAATTACCCGACACGAGGAAAAAGAGTTTTTTTCACAAAAAGTTCACTTTTTTTGAAAGGATTCACAAATTTCCCGGTAAAGGGTAATAGAGACATGTAGGGACGGTGCCAGTGGCCGTCGAGATCTTTGACATAGTGCGCTTGTTTTTTTTTGATCGTTGCTCCTGCCAGTCTGTTTTCGCTCACCTAACCTTTTTTAAGTTTTTGCGGACGGACACCATGGCGAGCTCCGCAAAAACTCCCGGCCCAGCCGGGAGGAGCCGGCAACGAACTTAACTAAAAATATGAGCACTATGATCACTTTCTCCACCCACACCACCGACACGTTCACCACCACCGACGGCAAGACCGTCCGCTGCGAGGAAATCCTCGAAGGGGCCGCCAAAAGCGTCCTCTGCAACGGAATCAAGCGCGGAATTACCCGCGAGGACATGGAGGACACCTTCCAGGACTCCTGCCTCAAGGCGTGGAAGTACCGCGGGTCCTACAAGCCCGAACTCTCCTCACCGGGGACCTTCGGAAGCCGCATCGCAGAGAACTGCGGCAAGGACAAGCTTGAGAAGGTCAAGCGCCTCAAGGCCCACTTCTCCCCCATGGAGACGAGGGGCAGGGACAGCGACGACTACGTATCCATGAGCATCGCCGGGTACAGGGGTGATGAATTCGAGACCGACCGCGAACTCCTCACGGGAGAGGCCATCGCTTTCATTGAGAGCAGGATGGCACGCCTCAGCGAGAACCAGCGGTACATCCTCGACCTGCACCTCCAAGGGCTCAAGCCCAAGAAGATGGCCGAGCAGATCGGCTGCACCCCCGGCGCGGCTGCGACCCTTCTCTGCAGGGCCCGCAAGGCCCTCGCCCGGGAACTCGGACGGGAGTTCCTCTCCGAGTACGGGTATTGCGCCTGAAGAACCCTACACCTGGCAGCTGGTCCGGAGACGGACCGGCTGCCTTTGTCTTTGCTCCATCCCCCTACCCGCCATCGGACAGTTTCCCGATGATCACCGTGAGCGGCAGCGTTCCCTGCCGGGATACCGGGTAGGTCCTGAGGGCGGAGCGGATGGCGACGGCCCTGGCATGGAACGAGCCGTCCTTCCTGGTCGACACCCGTCCCGTCCGAAGGTCCGCCACCCGGTTTGTCGTAGTCCCGGTCATGGGGTTCCCTGCGAAGTAACAGACCACTCCGTCAGGCCCGTACCGGAAGAGGTCCCCGCCTTCCTCTATGGCCCTCAGCACGGCTCCCAGGCTGACGTGCATCTTCCCCAGGATACGGAATCCCACCACCTCGGAGCAGGCCATCCGGGGATCCGACCAGATCCGTTCGCGGTTTCGGAAAAGCAAGGGGAAACTGTTCTTGTAGATCTCCAGCAGGGCAAGCTCGTCGTCCAGTATCATCGAGTACATCTCCCCGATAGCTTCCTTCAGTTTCGTAGCCTTTTTCAAGTCCAGCTCGCCATTTCCATCCAGGTAGGTCCCCTTGTTGACCTCGATCATGACGGAGGGGTAATGGAACGGCATATGCGGAGCGAAGGAGTTAGCGTAGGGCGTGTTGACCCCCACTTTGTACCCCCTCCTTTCGAAGGGGTCCGACACCCGGGACACGAGTTCCTTCCTCGGTGCGCTCCTGTTGCCGTTCACGCCGATGCAGACATCCACATCGAAGAGCTCCGGCGGAAAGGAGTGACAGTCGACAAGGAGTGAGGAGGGAGTCAGCTCCCTCCGAATATCCGCGACGGAAGCGTCATTCTCGTGGAATACCGGACGTATCCGTGGGTCGCCAAGGGAAGCCGTCGCGAAGAGCCAGTCGGTCGCGGTGCCCGTCAGGCGGTCGTCGAGGATATTGAGGACAATCCTGTCAATCATGGTATCAGATGGTTTTGAATTATATACCAAGGGAAACCAGATCGATTTCACTATCTTTGCGGAAGGGACGAAAGAATGCGGTAATTCTCCAGTAAATAAAAATGTAACAAAAGCATAATCACATATGGTAACATGGGACCCGGCCGCATGGCTGGAATACAAGAAAGGCTGCGTCGGCCATGACGGCGCGCACCGGTCCAGGATTCTCATCTGGGAGAACGACCTCGCCATCTACCGCGAGGGCGGTTACACCACACAGTCCGGAAAGGAGGTCCGCCTCGACAACGCGGCGATGCTACAGGGGACGAAGGTCTACGACTCCCCCTTCTCCCTACCGGCCGCAACGGAATCCGCAGGGGGCACCCGGACCGGCACCGGGAACGTCGACTGCATCGAGTTCGGACGAGAGGCCGTCTCGAGGGGCTTCAACCCCGTCATCCTGAATTTCTCCGGCATCAACCGTCCCAACGGGATGGTCGAGAAGGGGTACAAGGCCCAGGAGGAGTCCATCTGCCGCCGCACGAACCTCGCGCAGGGGCTGTCGCAGTACTTCACCCCCGGGTGGGCGGAGTCAGTCTGCGTCCCCCACCGGGAGGACCGCTACCCGCTCGATCCGCTTTACGGCTGCGTCTACACCCCGGACGTGACGGTCTTCCGGACCGGCGAGTCCCAGGGCTGCGCCCTGCTGGACGAACCGTTCCGCCTCGCGTTCATCTCCACCGGGGCGATCAAGAAGCGCGACGTAGCGGACTTCGGGGAGGAGGACATCGCCATCACCCGGGAGCGGATCCGCACGGTCTTCCGCGCCGGGATCGACCGCGGCCATGACTGCCTCATCCTCGGCGCCTGGGGATGCGGGGCGTTCAAGAACCCCGTGGACGTGATGGCGGGTCTCTTCCGGGAGGTCTGCGACGAGACCGAGTTCCGGGGCCGCTACCGCGCCGTCTTGTTCGCCTGCCTGGAGAAGGCGACGAAAAAGGACCCCGCCAAGGGGAAGTTCGCCCCGTTCTACGATCTCTTCGGAAAACTGGAGGACATCCAATGAAAAAGACCGTCATCGGTTCCGGCATCTACATGCTGGACTCCATCGTGGTGAGGGACTACCCCGCGTGGCCGAGCCTGCGCCCATTCTCCGAGCGGACCGTCATCGAGGAGGTGGGCGGAACCTGCGGGAACGTCATGTGCATCCTCGCCTGGCTGGGTTGGAAGGCCATGCCGGAGGTCAGCCTGGATGAATCCCCCGAGGGGCGTAAGATCGCCTCCGACCTTGCCCGTTACGGCTGCGACCTCCGCCATGTGACGAACACACCTGGGGGCGGGGCCACGATCCTTCGCTGTACGCACAAGAGGGACGCCGAGGGGAACCACACGATCGCCTTCCGCGCCATTGGGTCCGGCGGCAGCCGATTCCCCAAGAGGCATTTCCTCCGGGCCCGGGACGAGGCTCCGGCCTTCCTGGAGAGCCTGAACGAGGCCCCGGGCGTGTATTTCTTCGATGACCCGGCAGCGGGGCACCGGCTCATCGCCCGGACGCTCCGGGAAAGGGGGACGCTTGTCTACTTCGAGCCGTCGGGAATCGAATCGAAGGCTGACCTGGAGGCCGTCGCGGCAAGCGACATCGTCAAGTTCTCCGGGACGTATGTGACCGACCTGGGGTTCACGGACCTTTTCCCGGACAAACTCTTCATCCAGACGCTCGGGGAGGACGGGCTGCAGTTCCGTCTCCGTGGCGGCTCCTGGGTCCATGTCGACCCCTTCCCCTGCCATGACGTCGTGGACTGGGAGGGGGCCGGGGACTGGACAAGCGCTTCTTTCCTCACGCAGCTCGCCGCCGCGGATGTACCGTTTGAAGGACTTACGGAACTGACCTTTCACGAGTGCCTCACTGCAGCGCAGACCATCGCGGCACAGAGCATCTGCTTCCTCTCCAGCAAAGGGCTGATCCATGATGCGGACAAAACGCCCTCCGGGAATGCCCTCAGTATCCTCAGCACCAAGGACATCCGTTCCAACTTTTCCGACGAGACCGTTACCTTCGTCTCTTCGCTTCCCGAGGATGCCAAGACCGGCGTATATTCCGACGGGGTGAATCTCCTGGACCTTACAACCGGGTTTGAAGACGACATCTCGCAGATGCACGGGATCCTTCGGAGCGGCGAACCCGTCAACATGCAGGACTTCTACTCCTGGTTCGGAGCATGGGAGGACGGAAATCGGTTTGAGAAGATGCTATCCGTTCTGCTAAAAAATCGCGACACGGCCGAAAGAATTTTTATCAATTGTTACTAAGTAGCCTTGATTAAGTAAACGTATTATTCATCCATCAATTAAGCATACTTAAATCTACTAGTGTATGAAAGAATCGGAAATAAATGGAATAAGGCAAGAGTATCTCCTCAGTGATGGGAGCATAGTGACAGTTTTCCCGAAAGAGTGGAAGGAGGCAAAGAACGGCTACTATGCCTATACATTTACAGTTAGGAAGGATAAACTATCTTTTCAGGCGAAGATTTTGAGGTCTCCCGGGAAGGAATCACCGCAAATTGAACCGACATTAGAGCTGATTAACTCTTTTATGCGGATGCTCAAAGACTTGTATTGTGGTTTCGCTGACAGTTACGATGCGTACGATTACGGCGAGAAAGAGGGTTACGACATCACTGATAGTGAAGAAATGAAACTTGTTAGGAAGTACTATCGCGAATGCGAAGGGATCTACAACAAGTTCAATAAAATCATGGACCGAAAGGCTATCGATGATCTATTCCGTCAGATTGCTTAACGATGTGAGCTTCCGCTTTATCATCCAATATTTAACATCACAATGGATGACTCAAGGATACGGAACTATCTTGGAGGATTGGAGGCTGTTTACGCGACCGTTTGTCGCTTCTGATATGATGTCTGACGCCGCTTAGGATTACTAAGTCTACTAGAACTATTAATGATGGCAATCTGCTCATTATTATCGTCTAAAGATGATCTGGGACTTTCTTAACGGGCGGGATTCCAGCGTGGAGAGCAGTTCCGGGAGTTCGGCATCCAGGGCGGCGTCCGCCTCGTACCGGTATTCGATCCGGAGCTGGACCACCTCCGCCAAGGCCCCGGGGGCGAACGCCACCTCCCCCCGTCCGCATCACGGACGGGACTGGCAAGGTCAGCATACCTCTCACTGGCTGCGGCGGAGACCTGCCGAAAGTCGGAGATGCGGACCTGCTGGGCTGCCGCCTGGATACACGCCGGGAGAAGCAGCGCTATGAGAAGATGTCTTTGGTTCATGGTAACAGTATCTACCTGCCCTGGGCCGTTTCATTACACCCTCCCACTCAGCGGAGGGAGAGGGGGCCCTGACGCTTGAGCTCCGCCATGAAAGGGACCCACATTGGCTTGCGTTTGTCGATGCGTCCGGGGTTCTTCGGGGACTCCCAGTCAGCCCCCGCCGCCTCGCAGAGGTCGAAGAAAAGCTGAGAGCTCCGGATGAGAAGGTCGAGGGACGTCTCCGGGGCATCCGCCCCGGTCTCGATGATGACGAGCCGGGTGGATGGAGGAAGGAATGCCCGGGTGCGCTCCGCGATGTCGCGCTCCCTCGGGGAGACGAGAAGGACAACGGCCGAGTCCTCCAGGTGCTGCGAGGTGAAGATGAACCGACCGTGGCAGTAGTTGCGGTAGTCGTAGACCGAGGCCGGGGCCAGGCCGCTCTCGACGAGCTTCCCCTCGAGGTTTGCCGCCACGGGACGCCCCCAGGAGCCCTGGAGGATGGTGTAGCTGCGCACATCCCGGAAGTCCTCCGGGGTGAGAGGAGTGCCGTCGTTCCGCTCGAGACGGTAGGGCTTTTCGGGAAGGGCTGCATACCGGGAAAGGTCGCAGGAGGGGTCGAACGCCCGGCAGAGGAGGGCGAAGTACATCACCGGGGTCCCGGTGGAGACGAACCCGTCGTGGACCTTCAGCCCGGGGATGTCGAAGGAGAGGGCCGATCCGGCCTTGGAGAAAAGCTTTCGGACCTCGTTGCGGTCCCCCTGGTAGAGGGTGAAGCTCGCCGTCCTCTCCGGGTTGACCGAGAGGCCGCGCTTGGCTGCGAAGACGATGTCGTTGTTGTGTCCTCCCTTGCTGACAAGAAGGACCTTCGAGGTTCGGAGAGCCTCGTCCGAGTAGGAGTTCAGTGTATAGGGGGATACGGCCGTCGCCACTCCCCCGCGGGCCCCGTAGAGGAGGGTCGCGAAGTCCGCGACGGTCTCGGCTCCGCCCGAGCCGGTCGCGAGAAGGGGCCGGGATGGGTCGTAGAGGAGGAACTGACGGAGGGAGGTGATGTCGGCCTTGCCGGCCTGGGACAGGATGTCCCGGAGGTTGATATGGGAGTCTTTCATGTTCGATTGCCTTTTAAACACTTATACTCCCCATGGGCCGTTCTATTTCAAGTCGGGGAACAATTTTACGTCGTCGGGGAGGTGGTACACAAGCTTACCCTTATCTCGTAACTCCATCAGCAGGCGCCCCATGAGGTTCGGACCGGACCAGGCCCCGCCGTCCGGGGTGAGTTTGGCGCTGTAGGTGTCGGCCGGTCTCCGGGAATTGTTCTGGACCTCCACGATGAACCGGTCGCCCGTTCGGGCCAGCTCGGAGCGGAACGCCTCGCACTGTTCCCACTTCGTCATGAGGCAGAACTTCAAGGCATCGACGAGGATCTCCCCCCAGTCGGGACGCACCCCGACCTCCTTCTCCCAGTGCTTAGCCCGCATCTTGAGTTTCTGGCCTTCGTAAGAATAGATATCCCTGCGCGCCACCGGGTCGGTGAACTTCATCACCTGAAAAAGGCTCTCGGCCGCATAGAACCTGACACCGTCCACCACGAGGGGCGTCCGGCCGAAGTTACCCAGAATCCCCCATTCGTCACGGGTGCTGCAGAAAGCGACCGTCCTCTCTGCCGGATACTCGAACCACCCGTAGTACTCCGGATAGTTCTTCTCGATGAGTTCGCGTACGTGCATGGTTAGAATTCCTTGATTAATCGCTCCGATCCGGGAACCAGATGATGGTCCTTCCCGGCCAGATCGACCTTGTCGATCCTGATGATACGGATATGCGAGTCATCCAGGACCGCCATGTTCCTTTTCTTGGGATTCGTCCAGCTGCCTTGCGGCCACTCGATGAGTTCAACGCCGATGGAGCGCAGGAACGTCGCCGCCGCATTCTCCCCCTCCACGGTAGCCTTGCCGATCATCTGTTTCAGGGTACCTGTCGCTCCGGTCAGCCGGTTCGCGAGATACTTCCGGAAGGGGATGCCCTCGGCTCCCGCTTCGGCCGGAACCGTCTCACCAAGCTTTGCTTCCGTCCGTGACACGATGGAAGAGGGAACGGGGACCCTCTTGTAGAGCGGGAGGCAATTGTCCTCCGTCCGGTCTGGGATCTCCACCGTATAGACATAGAAATCCCGGTTGTCAGGACGTTTGTCACTGTAAGCATAATGCGCAGCCGTCGCATATTCTTCCGTGACGTATACGCCGAACCCGAATTTGGCCCTTCCAGCTCCTTCGAAAGAGTGCGAGAGGTCGAAACGGTCGAAGAGCACGGAACTCCCGTGATAGTAGATTGCCATGTGATTGGTCGATTAGTCTGCCACAAATGTAGCGATTATTTCCCGCCCATCAAATCCTTCAGTTCACGGAGGCAGCCTTCGAGGGACTTGTGGACATGCTTGACGCCGTAGCGGCGGGCCTTGTAGCGCATATACTCCGATGCGCGGATATCCGTATCTATCCAGAGGATGACCTACCTCCCGAGGGCGAGGCTCTCGAGAAGCTCCATCCGGGTCGTCTGCGCATAGTCGCGCCCCTCGACGGGTTCCGCCTGGTTCGGGATCCAGAAGAGGGCAACGTCGCACCGCTCCAGACCGGCCGTCTCCCAGTCCACCTGGGTCTTCCAGTTCACCCACCGCTGGCAGCGGTAGGGATTGAGGAAGGTCACGCCGTCGATGCCGAGCTCGCCGGCAAGCTTCGGAACGGCCCTCTGCCACTTCGGGGCGCCTTTCATGGGGCTGGCTAGAAACACGGTCAGCCCCGTCTTCTCGGAAAGGGGCGTCGGGGATTTGATCATTTCATTCATCGTTTTCATCCGTTTTCAATTATCTACTTCCAATGCGCCCCATTCTTTCTCTCATCGGCTACGTAATCTGTAAAAAGGGGGTAATTAACCCGGCTGTTTTCCATTTTGATGAAATATCCACACCTCTCATCGGTAAGAATATAATGAGGGAAGCAGAATGGTAACGACAACTAATCCAAAAGCGAAATGCAGCAACTCAAGATAACCCAGTCCGTGACTGTCCGGACCCAGACCATCAGCCAGTACCTCGCCGACATCAGCCGCTATCCGATGATCACGCCCGATGAGGAGACGGATCTCGCCGCGAGGATCCAGGCGGGAAGCGAGGCGGCCTTCAACAGGCTCGTCGAGGCGAACCTCAGGTTTGTCGTGAGTGTCGCCAAGCAGTACCAGGGTCACGGCCTGGATCTCCCCGACCTGATCGAGAACGGCAACGTCGGGCTGATGAAGGCCGCCCGGAGGTTCGACCCGACACGTGGGTTCAAGTTTATCTCCTACGCAGTATGGTGGATCCGCCAGAGCATCCTCCAGGGGATCTCCGACCAGGCCCGGATGGTCCGCATGCCCCTCAACCAGGTCGGCCTCGCCAACAAGGCCGTCAAAGTCAAGGCCTCCTTCCTCCAGGAGAATGAGCGGGAGCCCACCGACGGGGAACTTGCGGAGCTGATGGACGTCGCCCCCTTCAAGCTCGGGGAGATCCTGCGGAGCTCTGCCCCGCACAGGTCATTCGACACTCCTTTCGGGGAGGATGGTGACGGCACGCTCCAGGACATCGTCCCGGACACCTCACTCCCGGGAGCAGATGCCTCCATGGAAAGGGATTCGCTCAGCAGTGACCTTGCCGACGTGATGCGGATCCTCGCACCGCGCGAGAGGGAGATCCTGCGCATGGCTTTCGGCATCGGGTGTCCCGAGAAGACGCTGGAGGAGATCGGCTCCGAGCTCGACCTCACCCGCGAGCGGGTGCGCCAGATCCGTGAGAAAGCAATCAGGAAGATGTCTTCCCCGGCGGTCCGCTCCCGCCTAAGGCACCATCTCTAAGGATTGCGGAAGGATAGAATTGGAAAGTAGCAAATACGGACAATAATTGAATCATGGATACACAAGCCATCATTGAAACGATCGCGAGTGCGATTGACCCCCCGCAGGACCATAGGACCGCCGGGGAGAACCAGTCCCTGTATACGGAGCCCATCGACCGCATCTTCAACCCCTACCGGAAGGCATGGATGAAGGACTGGCTGAGCCGCCAGGCAGCCCGGCTTTCAGGTCGGCTATCCGCCTCCTTCGTGGAGCTCTCGTCGGTCATCCGGGAGGCCGCTCTCCGGTACGAGGGCATCTTCGACATAAAGCTTGACTCCGCAAGACGGATGAAGGCGGAGGCCCACCCCCTGGCCGACCGCAGTAAGCCCAACGTCAAGGGCTACGTGCAATGGGAGCCGGTTTTCTATATCTGTCTGGACGCGTCCCCGTCCGGAATGGGAAGCGTCACCCTGTCCTTCGAGGGTGGAATCTGGACTCTGGCCCCGGATGCGGAGGAGCTCCGCGAGCTCCTCGGGAAGATCGCCACCCTCCCCCGGGGCTGCGAGAAGGCTGTCATACGCCGTCATTATCGGGAATTCCTCCCGGAGGGGCTCGCGTCACTCTACAAAACGGTCACCGTCACGGAAGGGCTGGGACGGTCCACATTCGGTGACGGGTCCTTCACCTTCGGGCATGAGGCCGTCCTGCGTCTCACCGACGGGTACGAGATGCATTTCGGATATGTCTCGGAGTACCTTTGGAGGCCGAAGAACCTTGGATTAATCATGGGGACGGCGTCCATGTGCCTGGAGTTCTTCCGCAGGCTGGCTGACAAGTTGCCTGGACTGTCCGTGGTGACCGATCATGCCGATGACTGCGGGACACGACTTACCCGCACGCTCCCCTCCGGCACAGGGGCTATCATAGAACGCGTCCGACGCTGGGCCGGCAGGAAGAAGGTGACGGAAGACGACGTGCGGGAGGTAATGTCCTTCTATGACATAGAGAGCGATCTCTCCCCTGCTGAGATCGCCCTCGAATACATGAAAGGGTCGGCATGGAGGGAAATCGTCAGGAAGGAGGTAGAACTGAATCTCCGCATCAAGGAAAACGGCTGGGTCCTTGAGGATGTCTGGGACCATCTCAAGCTGTTCGTCAGCGGACAGCGCTGTTGGAGCCGCGAGCTTTATGTCGCCATCCCCTACGACTGCCCCAAGGACGGATACTTGGCTACCCTCCGGGAGAGGGACACCCTCGAGGCCCTCCGACTGGACCTGGAGTCGAGGGAAGACTACTTCACCTCCGCGGGGATGTTCCCTGTCCGACCGACCGGGAGGAAAGGGTGAAGGAGAATTGCAAAAAAAGGAAGGGCTCCTTTTGTGGGGTCCTTCCTAAACTGCCTCGCGAAGGTCGCGTGAGGTCGCATCTTCGACCACTCGGTCGACAAATGCCGCGAACGCAGGGTCCGCAATAGCCGCATAAACGGCATCCTCATTGACTTCACCCCACCAGGAGCGAGTTTCGTTCTTGTAGGCGGCGGTGATGCCGGAAAGACCGGCCTGGGCAATCTCGTTCAGATTCTTCATAGTATGGATTTTTTGGGGTTTGACATCGGTTTCGAAAAAATGAAAACAATCCTCATCAACCCTAAAGATTCCGGGAGCAAAAGAAAAAGAACGGCGGCAATTCATTGCAAATATAGTGTTTTTTCTCCTTATGTGACACATCTGTGTAATGAAGCCGCCCCAGTAGAACTGTCCGAGCTGGCACCGGGTGTTGTTGAACCGGATACGCACCGAAGGGAGTTCGTCGTTGAAGACGGAACGGTTGAACTCCGCGAACCATTCCGTCACCTGAGTGAGTGTAGGAGTCATCAGGCTACCTCCTCGAAAAAGGTCCGGAACTGCTTGCGCATGCGGTATGCGACTACGGCGACATTGCCGGGGGTCGTACCCGTCAGAAGCGCAATCTCCTCGTTGGACCTGCCCTCCGCAAGGAGGTCGAAAAGCATCCGGAAGCGGGGACTGAGCCGGGAGCGGGTCTCCGCCAGGAGACCGTCACGCTCCCGGTCCAGCATGGGGCTGTCCGCCCCGTCGGAGTCCGCGAACCAGAGGTTCCGGACCGGGTCATCCTTAAGATGTTTGCCGGAGTCGGAACCGGTATCGCTGAGAGCGTCCAGGCTGCCCAGGCGCAGACGGTCCCTGTCGGCCGCCTTCACGAAGTCGTAGACCACCGTGGAGGCAATGCGGCCCACGTAGGTCTGGACCGAAGATTTGGAAGGGTCATAAGACCCGCGGGTGTAGAAACGCTCGACGGTCATGCTGACCATCTCGTTGACGTCGTCGTCGCAGAAGCGGCGACCCAGGGAGGAAAGGCGCGCAAGGACAGCCTTGCGGGCAGAGGAGAGGATAAGAATCTCGTTCATTATCAAGATTTTACCGTGTTAAACAAAATAAACCTCACGATCGCGTTATGTACCACCGTGGCCCTCCTCCGGGCTCGGTTGGCGTCCTCTCGTGGAAAGGAACTCTCGGGATCCCCAGGATCCCCGTCGGGCACGCATTCCCGACTTTGGGTCAATGAACTTGGTGCGGATAGGAAACAAAGAATGACGACGCCGTTCCTTATGTTTCCTAACCCAGCAATACTATATACTGCAAGTTTGATCAAAAGTTTCAGCAGGGGACAAATAATTCTCAAAAAAAACGGCACGAACATTGTTTTATTTCCAAAAATCACTATATTTGCTGAGTATTGGAAACAAATCCGAGATGGACTTTCTGACATTCAGGGACAGGATGCATCCGATGGGGTGTTTCAACATCAATCAGGTGTTGCTATGGGAGAAGGACTTCGACCGCAACAACCTCACCCGATGGTGCCGGAAGGGTCTTCTCCTGAAGCTCCGGAACCAGTACTATGCATTCCCGGAGTTCCGACAGGATCCCGATTCGGCGAGGTATGTGGCAAACCGCATCTATGCTCCCTCCTATATCAGCCTGCACAGCGCCCTCTCCTTTTACGGGATGATACCCGAGGAGGTCGTTCAGCTCACAAGCGTGACGACGCTCAAGACCGCCCGTTTCGAGAATGCCTTCGGCACCTTCCATTATCAGAACGTAAAGACTCCGCTTTTTTTCGGATTCCGGCCGATGACCATGAAAAACGGGCGCAGCCTGCTGATGGCCTCACCGGAGAAGGCCCTGCTGGACCTGCTCTACCTGAACCCCTATTACAAGAAGGAGCAGGACATGGAGGAGCTGCGCCTGGACGATGACTTCCTGCAGAACGAATTGGATGCGGGCCGACTGTCGGACTATCTTGCGCGGTTTGCAAGCAAGGCTTTGGACAAAAGGATAAAACTCCTGTTAAAGGTATACGGAATATGATCGACCTTGAATACATCCGCAGCTTCTTCCCGCCGGCAATAGCGAAGGAAAGCCGCTTTGAGCGTTATATGCTGAAAGAGTATCTCCAGCTGATGATTCTGGATCATCTGGCCTCGACATCCTACATCACGAAGCTGTCCTTTATCGGCGGCACCAATCTCAGGCTCGTCCAGGGTATCGACCGCTTCTCCGAAGACCTGGATTTCGACTGCAAGGATCTGGACGAGGAAGAGTTCATGGCGATGACGGATTCCGTGGTGGCCTATCTCCGTCAGAACAATATCGATGTAGAAACGCGTGACAAACCCAATCCGAAGCTGACGGCTTTCCGGCGCAACTTCTATTTCCCCGGGATGCTGTTCAACCTGGGACTGACTGGTCACCGGGAGGAAAGGCTGCTTCTCAAGATCGAAGCGCAGGACCAGGGAGCCCCCTACCCGCCAACTGTCGCCAACATCAACCGCATGGGCTTTTTCTTCCGCGTCCAGGTACCGCCCCAGGACGTTCTCTGCGCCATGAAGTTCGCCGCCGTCCTCTCCAGAGGGAAGGGACGTGATTTCTACGACGCCATCTTCCTCCTCTCGAAGACCCGTCCGAATATGGAATTCCTGTCCTTAAGGGCGGGGATTGCCTCGATGGATGAGCTTAAGAGAACCTTGGCGGAACGGCTCAAGGGGATTGATCTCAACCAGAAGAAACGGGATTTTTCCCATCTGGTATTCAATGAGCGGAATGCGGAGAGGATCCTTCAGTTCCCGGATCTCATCGAGGAACTCTGAGATTTGTCCGAACCCGTGAAATAATCTTTGACTCTTCCGGTATGTATTGAGGAAGAATCCAAAGATATGAGTACACAGAACGACATCGAAATGAAAGGCGGGATGGCGACGGTGATGTCCCGCTACAAGCCCTCCAGGATCAAGGCCTACCTGGACAGTCGGGTCATCGGCCAGGAGGAGGCGAAAAGGACCCTCGCCGTCGCGGTCTACAACCATATGAAGCGGATCGTCCGCCGCTCGCAGGACAAGGACACCCCCATCCGGAAGTCCAACGTCATCATGATGGGACCTACCGGGTGCGGGAAGACCTTCCTCGTCAAGTGCATCGCGGAGTATATGAACGTTCCATACTATATCCAGGACTGCACGAAGATCACGGCAAGCGGCTACGTAGGCTCGGACGTGGAGGACTGCATCGGCGGTCTCCTCAGGGCCTGCAACTACGACGTGGACAAGGCACGCAGGGGCATCGTCGTCCTGGACGAGATCGACAAGAACGCCGTCAAGGGGGCCGGGATGTCCATCACCCGGGACGTCAGCGGCGAATGCGTCCAGCAGTCCCTCCTGAAGATCGTGGAGGGGGACCTCGTTGGCATCGCACCGCAGGGAGGGCGCAAGCACCCCGAGCAGCCGCTCGTGAGGGTCGACACCTCGGACATCCTCTTTATTGCCACCGGCGCCTTCGTAGGCCTGGACGACATCGTCTCGAGACGCACCTCCGGCGGGGGCAAGATCGGATTCTCGAACCTGGGGGAGGAAGCGCATCCCGACCTCATGGCATCGGTCTCCCCGCAGGACCTCCGGGACTTCGGGATGATCCCCGAGTTCGTCGGCCGGTTCCCGGTCATCACCCACGTCGATCCCCTGGAGAAGGAGGACCTCGTCAGGATCCTCACTGAGCCAAAGGGGGCGCTGGTCAGCGAGTACAGGGAACTGCTTGAGATGGACGGCATGCAGCTGGAGTTCGAAGACGGAGCGCTGGAGAGCGTCGCCGAAAAGGCCCTGGAGCTCGGCACCGGCGCCCGCGGACTCCGGAACATCATGGAGTCCTTCATGCGGGATGTCATGTTCGAGGCGCCCGACATCAAGGGCAGGAAACGGGCCGTGACGGTCACCAGGGATATGGCCATGGGGAAGGCCCCGGCATCCGGACGCCGGGTGGGATAACTGTTTCAAGAAAGCAGAATGATAACGATGAAAAGATTTGAAAGATACTATCCCCTGATCGGCAAGGCATCTTTTGAGAACCGGGACTCAGTGAAGGCAAGTAACATATGTGGCTGCTACCACTGCTGCAGCGTTTTTCCTTCCTACGAGATGACCTGGGACGACTGGATCGAGGACCGGCACGGAATGACCGCCGTGTGTCCCCGCTGCCATATCGATTCGGTCCTCGGGGATGCGGCGGGCATCCCCATAGACAAGGAAGCGCTCGAGGAGTTCCGGGATTATTCGTTCGGGACTCCGGAAGTGGAGGAGACGCCCCGCTGCGTTGTTGCGGATGAGTGCCAGGCCGTCCTCCCCCATCTCGATGCTTTCGGCGTGGAGGCCATCCCTCAGGCCGCTCTGCATAAGCTTCCCTGCGATCCCGCGCCGCGCTGCTACTGCTTTGGACATCCCGATGAAGAAAACTTGCAAACCGCATCGGCGCTCAAGGAAAGAGGAGCGAAGGTAAGCTGGTGCGATCCCACCGCGGAGGTGGAACCCGGGTCGGATTGCGTCTCGGTGAGTGATGCCGTCCTCCTGACCGGTGGCGACCCCGCCGACACCGCTCTCGCCGGGGATGATACCGGGAGACTCTTCGTCCGTACGCTCGGAAGGCACGGGATCCAGTATCGCTTCCGGAACGGCAGCTGGAACATCCTCCGGCCGTCATCTGGCGAGGAGATTGACTTTGACGCAGCCGCGCCCCTGATTGCCGCCGGGCTCGTCTGGGGCCTCTCCCGCACGAACACCGCGTTTGACACCCTGGAGGAGTGCCACGTTGAAAAGATCCTCGCAGAAGCAATGCAGTACGTCATCGAGTCCCATAAGAACACGTGGCGTTGAGTCAACCTCTGCGCAATTGTTGGAAAAAATTCGTATCTTAGTACCACCAAACACATTTCCCACTTTCACGACTAAGCTATGACCATAGAAGAAATCCTCCAAAACGTATCCGGAAGCTCTAAGTACCGGGACATTTATGACAAGATCCTTTCTACCGACAGCCTGATGAGCACAATCCTGAACCAGGTCCGCACAGAAGAATTCGATGCGGAAGTTATCCGTTGCCTCCGGGATGTATAAGTTTCTCCTTTGTTTTATCCCTCCCATATATTTCACTAAATAATACACATCAGAACAAATAATCGTTTTCATGAAAGTCATCCATACTTCCGACTGGCACTTAGGTCATGTCCTTTACAATTTTGACAGGACCGCGGAACACGGAGCATTCCTTGAGCAGCTCTGTGAACTTGTACGTTCCGAGAAGCCTGACGCCCTTCTGGTGTCCGGTGACATCTTTGATTCAGCACAGCCTTCCATACCGGCACAGCGGCTGTACAATCGCATGATGATCGAGATTGCCAGGATGAATCCCGATACCACCATCGTCGTAACCGCCGGAAACCACGACGGCGCATCCCGCCAGGAACTTTTCTCAGAACTCTGGGACGAGGCGTTCAACGTAAAGTACGTTGGAAAGATAGGATACAAGGAAGACGGTACCGTGGACCTTGACAAATTCATTGTCATGATTCCCGGAAAAGGGTTCATCGTTGCCGTTCCCTATATCTACGGCGAGAATTACCCCGAGAGCACCGATGATAGCCGGGTGCCCATCCAGGATTTCCATCAGAGGCTTCTTGACCGGGTCGCAGAAAGGAATTTGGATGGGTTGCCGGTTATTATGATGGACCACCTCGCCGTGGCCAGTTGCGACATTGCCGGACACGACTCGTCAAAGGCCCGTCTGGTGTTCGAGGACCTCGAACTTCTCGGACAGGGCTGGGATTATCTGGCCCTGGGCCATATCCACAAGCCTCAGACCATAAAGGGTACAGCCGCCAGATACTGCGGTTCCCCCATTCCCGTCAGTTTCGACGAGGACTACGAGCATTCCGTTTCCGTCGTGACAATCGGGAAACACGGCGACGCCCCCATGATAACAACCGTTCCCGTGAAGAACGTGATGCCGATCTGGAACCTTCCCAGGGAGGCAGGGACCTTTGATGAAGTGAAGGCGGCCATTGCTGCCATCCCTGCTGGAGCAAAGGGTTATGCCCGTGTGAATATCAAGACAAAGGATATCTTTCCCATGGACCAGAAGATCGAGATAGAGGCACTGATGAAGGAACACAAGGGCATCAGGATGTGCAACATCAACCTGGTCCGTGAAGGCGGCTCGGCTCCCAGGGAGCTCAAGACCTACACCCCGGACGAACTCAAGCAGTCCGTGGACGCAGTCATGATCGCCAAGGATTATTACTCAGCAAGCCATAACGGCGATGAACTTCCCGAGGAGCTCGTCAGGATTCTCGAAGGCATCGTCCGTGAAGTTGAAAGTAAACAGGAGGACTGAGCCATGAAATTCAAGAAGCTTACCATCAAGAACATCGGCTCCATAGAGAGCAAGACGATAGACTTCACCGCAAATCCCCTGCACAGCGCATCCCTTTTCCTTATCAGCGGCCCGACCGGTTCGGGCAAGAGCATCATCCTTGACGCCGTCTGCCTGGCTCTGTACGGCAAGGCCGTCCGTCTTGAGAAGGTCTCCAACAGGGAAAGCTATATGGACCCCCAGTTCAATTGCACCCCTGATGGCAGTATCTCGCTGAGTGATTCCCGCCAGCTCGTGCGCCGCGGAACCACCAGTGCCTGCGCCGAATTAGTCTTCGACGGCAATGACGGAAGGGAATACACAGCGTCTTGGAATGCCACGCGCGGCAAGAAGGAGAATATCAATACACGCCTGACCGCCAGCCGACACGTCAGGTCTGCCGATGGATCGGTGGACTGCAACAAGGAGACCGAGTGCAACGACTGTATCGCCTCCGCAAATGTGGTCGGCCTGAAGTTCGACGAGTTCTGTCGCACCACCCTGCTCGCACAGGGCGAGTTCACCAGGTTCCTTGACAGTGACACCAAGGAGAAAGCCAACATCCTTGAGAAAGTGACCGGGACCGAGAAGTTCTCCAAGATCGGCGAGAGGATCAACGAGAAGTTCAAGGAAATACAAGAGTCTGCGAAGGGGCTTCTGAAGGACATCAATGATGAGGAGAAACAGCCCATGAAGGACGAGGATCGCCAGGCCCTTGTCGACGAGGACAAGGAACTCGACGGCAGGCGCAAGACGCTTGCCGCAACAAGCGTGACGGCCTCCGGTAAAAAGGTCATTCTCGACCGGCAGAAGGCCAATGCAGACAATGACGCGAAAGCGGACAGAAACCTTGAAACCGCTTTCGCCAAGAAGGCGACGGAGGGGTACAAGTCCGCCGTAAAGATTTCGGCAGACTGGAAGGCTTCCATTGAAGCCAGGGCCGCCCTCAAGGGAAGGGACGAGGCGAAGACGGCAATGAAGAAGGCCCTCGACAAGAGAGCCGGAATGGGGGACACATACGTTTCACTTGTCGGAAACCTTGCCTGGCTGGAGGACTCCCTAGGGCAATTCAAGGGTCTCGACAAGGAGATATCGGACACCGAAGAGGAAATCCGGAAAGCAAAGGAGAATCACGCCAGGCTCAATCCTGAGGACCTGGCTGAAGAAGGCAGGAAACTACGTGGAGAGAAGATGGCCATTGAGGAGATTCTCAAGCAGGCCCAGGTATGGCTTACAGCAAAACGCTCCATCATTAATCAAGAGGTCATCGATGCTTTCACACCGGTACAAGGTGTCTTGTACAACGCATCCCGGAGCGCATCCCAGAAGTTCTGGGCTGCCCAGGAAAAGCAGAAAGAGGCCCAGGACAAGTACGACGGGGTGTTCGCCGGGTTCCAGGACCACGCGGCCGCGGTCAGGGCGACACTGAAAGAGGGTGATACCTGTCCTGTCTGCGGCAGTATCGTCAAGGAAATACTGACCGACGACACCATCGCCAAGATCCTGAAACCATATAAGGATATCATCGATAACGCCAAGAAAGCTGTCGAGGCCGCGAAAAATGAATGTGATAATGAGATTGACCGTATTATCAGCGCATCAAGAACTGTAGACGACGAGATATCTGTCTGGCAGGGCCGCAATACCAAGGTCACCGAGTCTTCCAACGTGATCACTGGATTGGTCTCACAGCTCTCCTCGCTGCAGAAGAAGTCCTCAGCAAAGACCGCCATAAAGGACGCCGTCGGACGTATCACCATTGTGAAAACCAAGGTCGAGAATGCCCTTGGTATCGAGGAACCCGCCTCCATTGTAAAGGTTGAGAACAAAAAGGTCGAGTCACTGTGGGGTGATCTTCAAGCCGCCGTCGAAAGGAACGTCACCGAATTCCGCACCGCCGAAAGCAAGTGGAAGACCCAAAAGAAGGTTGTCGAGGATTTCCTCGCCGCGCACCCCGCATTTACTGAAGACTACCTCGCTAGTCTCTCAGAAAAGAGCATGAACGATATCAACGAGCTGGACCGAAAAATCAAGTACGTGGATGATATGGAGACTGCGGCAAAGGCGCAGAAGAAGGCCTGCAAGGGTGAGTGCGAAAACATTCTCAAGGAAATCGCTGAAAAGGGATATGTCTTCGACGAAGGTGAGACCTCCGAGACTCTAGCCCAGAGCATCGAATCCATCGGCACGGCTATCAGCGGCATCGACACCAGAAAGGGAGAGATCAAGAAAGCCCTCGAGGTTGATGACGGGAAGATTGAAGGCATGAAGAAAACTCGGGAGAAATATGAGAAGATCCGTCCCAAGCTGACCAATTACGAGACTCTCAACAGCCTCTTCGGTCAGGGAGGCGGTGCCCTCTTCAAGAAGATTGCCCAGAGTCACCTCCTTGGCGTTCTTCTCGAAAACGCAAACTTCTATCTCAGCCAGTTCACCGACCGTTATGAGTTGATCCGTCAGGAAGGATCTCTCGTCGTCCTAATGAAGGACAAGCAGCAGGATGAAGCTCCGAGACCGGCCAACACCCTCAGCGGCGGTGAAGGCTTCATGGCATCTCTCGCACTGGCCCTCGGCCTGAGCAGCTTCAATAGCAGCGATTTCAGTTCCGACACCATTTTCATCGACGAAGGTTTCGGCACGCTGAGTCCCAAATGCCTGGAAAGCGTGTATGAGACTCTGGCGTCACTCAAGAAGGTTGTCGGGAAGAAGGTTGGCATCATCAGTCACGTCGAGTATCTCAAGGACAACATACACCCGCAGATTCTTGTCGAGCCAATTGGCAACGGTCTGAGCGTCATCAAGGATCCGGTATAGGGTTGTTGGAGAAAGGAAATCATAGTGCGATACTATCTATTGTAATAGTTACCAGCCTTTCGAGTATATATTGATATAAACGGTTAAATATGACGATATATTTCAATCCACGTTATGACTCTTCGGTCTTCCTTACCGCTGATGACTGCGGTCTGGGCAAGGCATATTCGGGCAAGGAGGCTCTTTTGGGCGAGTTGGAACTCCGCGCCGGTCTGACTTGTGCGAACATAGAACATGCCGACCGCGTCATCGCATACATGGAAGCGATGCAAGCTGCGCAGCAGAGTTCTTCCCTCTTCTACTCTGAGTCCTTCGAACGGGACGATTTCGGCACTGCCGAACTGATGCTCGGATGGAGGGATGCCCTCGTGAAGGCAGGCTGGGACGGAAAGCCCTCTGGTGAAAGCGAGAAGATCAGGGTTCTCTCCTTGATTGAGTCACGCTTCTGCTGCCCCGGCTCCGCAGACAGATGGAGAAACATCCTCAAGGAAGCAGCCAGGCGTCCCATCCTAAAGGCCTCCGACCGTATTATTGTCCAGTGCCCTTATGAGTATCTTGAGCCTGTGATGCAGCATCTGTTTGATTCCATCAATGCTCTGTATGAGACTCCTGTCGTGGAGTATCATTCTGTCGCCGTCCCCATCACCAGGGACTCCAAATGCAAGATTCTGGAGTTCGACAATGAATACCCGGCACACGAGTGGATTGCGTCACAGACGCTTGACGCCAATGACGTTGTCGCTGAAGCCGATGAGGCTCTTCTTGGAGACAACCTTCACATCCTCGGCAAGCCCGGTATTGGTGCTGCAGACGAGGGCATTGGTGCTATTATGCGCCTTCTTCCTTTAGGTCTTTCTCTATTCAAGTACCCTGCTGACATCAATTCCCTGCAGTCATATCTGCAATCCCCGAGATCGCCACTCGGGAAGCTCTACACTCAGGGAGTGAAGAAGGACGGATCACTCTTTTGGGCACCTGCCGTCCGCCAGCTCTATGACCACATCTGCTCCGAGGGCGGATTCGGCAAGGAGTGGAACGACATTCTTGAGAAAGCCATATACGCACATGATGGTACTCCCCTTCCGGAAGCTGACCGCAAGAAGGCTCTCAAATTCATCGGCATGTGGGAGCAGAGCAGGGAACTTGACAAGGGCCAGGCTCCCGTGTCCGGGGTGGTGGCCTTCATAAAGGGGCTCAACAACTGGGCCGGAGGAAACGTCAACCCTGAAAGCGAACTGAGCACACAGTTCCAGGCCCTGCAGCGTTACTGCGGAGCTATGCTCCGTCTTCTGGATGGGTGGAATGGTGACACCATTTCCGTGGAGAAACTCTCCAGATGGGCAAGCCACATCTGCGTTCCAATCAACATCAGTACTGACTACGCACGTCTCGGCTCGATGAACGTTGTCGGAAATGTGGCCGACATTTTCTCCCCCGTTAAGCATCTTTACTGGTTTGCGGCAACTACCGAAGACGGTGTTGAATACGAATACGATTTCCTCTCGCCAAGCGAGATAAAATCATTGAAGGCTGCTAACGTGTTTCTTCCCGAGAAGGAGCTGATGGCGCGCCTAGACAAGGCATACAGGCTTGAGGGTCTGAGCCGATGCGAGAACGTGACTATCATAACCTGCAAACGTATCAGCGGCATTGAAACTGTCCAAAGTGCCCTCCTGGCGGAGATATCGGACTGCGTTCCAACAAAGCCGGGAAAGCCTGTCGCCAAGACTGTCACGGGCAATGTCGAGACTGATCTCGGCAAGGCTGCCGTGCATCATTTCGACCCGAAGATTCTTGATGGGTTCCACCGCAAGGCTGAGAGCTACAGCAGCATCAACACTCTTCTCATGAGTCCGGTGGACTATTTACTGGACTATTTGAAGTCATACCGCCAGTATGGTACCGAGGAAGTGGCCGACATCGCTACCACAGAAGGTACGGTGGCCCACGCTTATATCGAGACACTTGGTCAGAAATGCGGTTATGATCCCATAACAATGAGGGACATGCACAAGAGCTGCTTCGATTCCCTTCTGAATGAGGTGATTTCAGAGAACGGTCTCGTCCTTTGTCTGGAAGAGAACAGCCTTGAGGAGAAGAGTTTCCGCGTCAGTTTACGGGAGAGCGTCGGGACGCTTCTTGGCATCATCATCGAGAACGGCCTCGTCATCAAGGGATTCGAGTATGAGATTACTGCGGATATCGCCAACATCGGTCCCGTATACGCTAAGATTGACTGTCTTCTGAAAGATCCTGCTGACGGCGACTTCGTCATCATAGATTTCAAGTACAACTCAGGTAAGACCTATTTGCACAAGATTGAGGACAACCGCGAGCTCCAGCTTGCCGTGTACCGCAAGGTCGTCGAGACGGGAGGCTACTGTGAGGACGGAGACGGAAACAGGACTGTCATCCCTGCCGGAAAGGTCAAGTTCATTGGATACTACGCCATCCCTAGAAGGACCCTCTTCACACCGGAAAACACCCTCGCTGACAATCCAGCAGTGGAGGAAGTGGCTCAGGAAGACCCGAAGGATATTTTTGAGATGGCTGTCAAAGGTTATATCTTCCGCTGGAGCCAGTTACGAAATGGCATTCTGGAAGAAGGAGAGGATCTGCCCCAGGATGAGTTGGGCTATTTCCATCAGCCAGACCTTTATCCCTTGGAGGTAAACTACGATGACAAAAAGAACACAAAACTGAGCGAAGAGGAGTGGAGAAAGGAACGTGCTTATGGCGACAAGAATATTACGCTGAAAGGAGGGCTTAAGTAATAATGAAAAACATAAAATACCTCAATGCCGGCGCAGGCTCCGGCAAGACCCATTTTCTTACGCAGACTTTTGCAGACCATGTCATTGAGCATTCGAAGGACAGTTCAAAGGGCTGCACACCTGCACAGGTTATTATGACGACCTTCTCCGACAAGGCCGCCGCCGACATCAAGCGCAACGCCCGCACACGCTTCCTCGCAAATAATCTCGTGAAAGAGGCCACCGAACTTGACGCTGCAAACATCGGCACTGTGCACGCCGTCGCGTACAAGTACATAAAGAAATACTGGTACCTTCTTGGCATCAGTGCCAAGTGTGAGGTCATGAACGACGACAACAAGGAGGCGTACATTGCCCTCACCCTCGGTGGAGCCACCGATGCCGATGACATCGCTGCCTTCCGCGTCTATGCGGAGACCGTTGACCTTAAGCAAATGATGTCCTCGAAGATTGACTACGATTTCTGGAAGGAAGCCGTCTCCGGCATCATCTCCAAGGCTGACAGCATGGGCATCGCCGACCTGTCCGAGAGTCATAGAAAGTCTCTCGAACTGATTGATGTCACCTGCAAGACCAATCCCGCATACAGCATTATCCGCGACTGCGCTGACCGCATCTTCAAGATTGCGATCCGCTGGAGAGCAAGCTTCGAGCAGTATAAAAAGGACAACTCAATCATTGAGTACAATGACATGGAGAACTACTTCCTGTCAATGCTCAAGGACCCGAAATACAAGGTCGTTCAGGATGAAATCCGCGAGAGTATCAAGTATGTTTTCGTGGATGAGTTCCAGGATTCCAATCCGAAACAGCTGGAGATATTCGACCGTCTCAGCGACCTTGTCGAGAAGAGCTACTGGGTTGGTGACCCCAAGCAGGCTATCTATGGATTCCGCGCTTGCGACACATCTCTAGTTCAGGCTCTGACGGACAATATCCGCGGCCGTGAGAAATCTGGAGAACCCGGTTTTGAGACAGGTACTCTGGATGTTTCTAGACGCTCCCTTAAACCTCTGGTCAATTTCGCCAATAACGTGTTTGTCAAGGTGTTCCCCGAGTTGAAGGAGAACGAAGTAATGCTCAAGCCCACTCATCGAAACGAATCTCTACCGGACGGCATTCCCAATGTGCAGCACTGGGACGGCGCCTTCAAACTTGGTAAACCTAAGAAAGATGGAAGTCGCAGCCTGCTATCTCCTACAAAGGAAGAAACGATTACAGACCTTGCATCCGAGGTTCGCCGCATCCTTGACGGGCGTGCCGACATCAGACAAGTGTTCGACAAGGAACTCAAGGATGAATCGGGGAACCCTCTACTTCGCGACATTAAGGCGTCGGACATAGCGGTATTGTGTCGTACCAACTCAGATATCGAGAAAATCGCCGCGGAGTTCACAAAATACAGAATCCCGGTTGTCATCAAGGGTACAGCCGATGCGAACAAACTGGAAATCCGTCTGGTTCTCCTTATGCTAAACTACGTGCTCGGGGACTCCAAGCTCCTCACCGCCGAGCTTGCCAAGCTTCAATACGGCCTTACTCTCGGAGACATCCTGGGGAAGGACTATGACGATATTGAGAAGCTCACTAGCCCCCTTAAACATTATCGCGAAGAACTCGCGGACAAGGGTGTCGCCAGTGTGGTCAGGGGTCTTATCATTCGTATGAATCTGCTGGACAAGTGTGCCAAGTGGGGAAACGCTGACAGTCGCCGAGACAATCTTATGGCGCTCATTCAGAACGCCCGCGACTATGAGGCCAACTGCCTGACACTCGGCGTCAGCGCCACTGTCGAAGGATTCATCTCCCAAATTGAAGCCGGAGAAATCAAGGTGGAAGGCTATGCCTCGGAAGGTGTCAGCATCCTCACCTATCATGGCTCCAAGGGCCTGCAGTGGCCTCTGGTCATCATGTTCTCCCTGAACAATGATCTATTGTCAGACAAACAGGTGGCAAAGAATTTCCTTTGGGATGTCCAAGCTGTTAGAAAGGGAACGCCAACTGCCAGCAATCTTTATCCAGGATACTACATCACATACGTTCCGAAGCTCACAAATCAGCCTGTCACCGGACTTCCCGATGAAATCAAGAATGGTATCAACTGCCTCTCAGGCATCGGCAACTATACTGATTACATGGATGCCCAGATAAAGGAAGGTAGACGCCTTCTGTATGTTGGAGTTACCCGCGCCCGCGATATCCTCGTGGAGGTGGGCCAGCACGGAAAGGCTTGCACGCTCCTGACTAACGTTCTCTGCGGTATCTATCCCGGACAGGGATGGGAGGCGAAAACCGACAAGAGCTGGGCCGATGGCACATTTCAAGAAATATGGGGCCCTGGAACGCCCAAGTTCTTCTATAAGGAGATTGCGGGCGAGGATGCTCCCGATGCTCCTGCTGCTCCCACATACAATTTCCTCAAAACTGAGCCTGAGAGCACCGTAACAGAGGCTAAGACTGTCTATCCGAGCTCCATATCCGATGACTTGCTGGTAAAAAATACCACGACCACCTGCTTGAATGACGATGGCCACCCCTTCCCCCAGCTAATCACAAAGGCGGCCCCAGCTAAGGATAACGAAATAGGAACCTGTATCCACAATATATTCGCGGCGTTCGACCCTGAATCCCCGAGAACGGAAATGGTTCGGATGGCTGCTGATACCATCGAGAGACATGGCTTCAAAGCAGTCCTCACAAGCCCGTATGCAATCATCTCTTCCATTGAAACTCTATGCAAGTTTCTCGCGAAGAGTTATGGCAAGGCTGTAAAAATCGATCATGAGCTCCCCTTCCGCGAACTTCGCAACGGGCAGATGACCATTGGTTCCATTGACCTCGTATGGTACACGGCTTCGGACGAATGCGTGCTGGTGGACTTCAAGAATATCCCTAACGCCGGAAGGAACGTCCTTGACCCTGCGGACAAAAGTTTCCTCGGTCACTATGCTCCCCAGCAGAGGGCATACAGTGACGCTCTCACCAGAGGCGGACTCTTTGTGAAGGCCTGCCTTATCTACCTTCCGATGCAGGGCAAGGTTATCAGACTGAACAACTAGCGAGATAACATTACGGAACAGTCAACAAGGTCTGATAGGATCTATGAAAGAATCCTATCCCCGTCAGGTATAAATGGAAGAAACAGATAGCAATATGCAAGAAACGAATTCCATTCAAATGCAGGGCGGGTTGCTCAGAGTAATGTCCCGCTATAAGCCCTCGAAAATCAAAGCTTACCTTGACACTCGCGTTATCGGTCAGGATGAGGCGAAGAAAACGCTCGCCGTAGCCGTGTACAACCACATGAAACGATCTGTTCGCCGTTCCCAGGATAAGGACACTTCCATTAGGAAGTCAAATGTCATCCTCTTGGGCGGAACCGGATGTGGGAAGACATTCCTCGCCCAATGTATCGCCGACTACATGAACGTCCCCTGCTACATCCAGGACTGTCGAATGGAAACTTAACCACAGGCCCCGTAAGTCACTGGGTTACAGGACACCGTTGGAATACTGCATACAATTATTTAACTTAGACTTTTGAAGTGTGTTGCACTTCTAAATTGAATTCATCATATCAATAATCAGGATTATTATGTTACGACTCTCATTCGCAAAAGATATAAAGGATACCGACAGTTATCATCAGCTGGACGAAGAGGAAATCCTTTCTATCGCATTGACTATTACAGAAAAAGCCTTATCTGAAAGAATCTTTCATGACACTATTCACAGTGTTAAAGAGTATCTCGAGAGTAAAGGGGCGAACCTTGAGCAAGCCGTTATCACTTCTTACGATATAGATTACATAGAGTTATCTTTTACTCCCAAGACCACGTCCGAACCTCCATTGGAGGTCTCAATTCGAACATGGAATATACATGCTGACTGGGAGGAAAACCCTGATTCTGTTCAAGTAGACTGGACATTTCACATATTCGGAGATTTCCATGATATGCCACCAGCCAGCAGGAGAGTTATGAATGACACATCCAACGGTAACGGTATTCTTATTGACGGTTCCGATGATATCCTGGTTGGTGGAGATTATTACGGTTTGGATTCTATCAGAAATGACACTGGATTTGAGCAATTGACCAAGGATGAATTGGATAGACTACTGGCTGCAGCACGCAGCGGAAAAGCGTCATATAGAACCTCGCGCTGGTATCAGGTTTGGTTCCAAGCTATTTACAACAGACCAGATTTATGTTGTATAGATGAAACGGATGAAGAAATGCGGTTTCTGACTATCGTCAAGGACATTTTCGAAGATATACGCGGTGATTATGAGTTTGGTGAGTTTGTTTATAGCTTCATGTCTACCAAGTTCAGGCAAGAGTGGTACAAGAACTACATTGGCACCAAGAAAATCACTTTTGACGGGCCAACCAAATACAAGGAAACAGGTGAAATCACAGATGAGGATATCTCTGCCTTCATGTCCGGTGCATGGAATAATTTCTTAAATTATCGTCTCAAGGTTGGCCATACCGAACGCCAGGACAGATTCACCGCTTTTATGCGCGATTATCCCCAAGAGATACTGGATTGGATGCGTGATGGCTGGAATGATGAAGTCATTCCCTATTTTTTTTATGAGGGGCTTGCCAAAGGTGGCGAATATGAATTATACGGATGTTCAAAGGATGAGTTCATTAACATTTTGAGAAGCAAAGATTTCGATGAGCACGACGAGGAGTTTGAATATGCTGCAGTCCTTGAAGAAAAATACGGAATTGATTATGCCATAGAGTACCTTTTGGAATTGAATTGCTATCCCCTTTTTGATTATCCTGTCGGGACCTCTGACTTCATTTTATCCTTGTTGTCTAAGGCAGTTGAATATCAAGATAATTATCATGCATTAATAATTCTAGCATACTATAGAATACTTGCAGCATGCGACTTTTCTTTCAATGTTGACGTGGACCTTTCTATCGAAATGTATTCCCGATTGGCAGTAATGTGGAAAAAAGGGCTCATTACAGATGACTGGATTACTGATGACTGCTACGGGCTGGCCGCAATATTTAATTGGACTTGGGGTGACTTTTTTTGGGAAGAAGAAGAGGAATATCCTGAATGCCCTGATGAGGCTGAACGTTGGATCTGGATATTAAAACTACTGAGGTCAGACTTCGCTGAAGACATTGCCGACTACCTGAAGCCCCTCCTCGAGATGGTCCTGGAGAAAGAGAAGAGTCACAACTGGGAGAACGGTAAGGCGGCCATTGAGACTTTTCTGGCAAAGACTTCAAATAAATCAGATTAAAACCAAAACCGTGTGTTCCGGACACATCGTATTGATGCCATCATTGTATTGGTTTAGCTGATCGCCGCTGGTTCATCCCCTCCCAAACCCGATGTTCGCATGGACATCCGGGCGGTAGGAAGGCAGGCTGTCGAACCATTCCCTGGCGGCGAAGAGGGCAAGGGTCCGTTGGAGGCTGCACAAGCCGTTCTCCAGACGGACGATCGCCGCCTGCTCCAGGACGACCCTTGCCCAAGTCATTGCATCCTTGATAAGGGGTGTGTAAGCCTTTAGGCCGTTTCCGGAGTAGATCTCCTTCACGCTCTTCACGACCGCCATCGCCCTCGCTATCGTCAGGAACCGGTCCAGGCGACGCCACTCGAGCTTCTCATCCAGGACCGGGACTACACCGTCCTCCGGGTCGAGTCCAAGGATGCCTGCCCAGCCATTGAGATAGTCCGCGTGTCCCCGGTGCCCGGGATCCTCCAGTACAAGCCATTCCAAAAGGACCTCCCGGTCAAACAGGCCATGCGTGACATCGTATACGGCAAACTCCATCTGATGACTGACACTGACCGCAAGGAAAGAACGTCCTGCCTTCTCGTAGGCAAGTACTTTCCTTTCCAGTTCGTCCGTCACCTGGACAAGACCTTCTCCGGCGGTCCGCTCTACATCTTTTCTGGTCCGATAACCGAGGCAACGGATGCCTGCATACCCGAGGTTCCTCAGCCGGACGGCCCCGTGGATCCCGCAGCAATCACCGAAACAAAGCCACTCGGGGACGCTTTCGCAGTACTTGCGGAGTGTCCTGTGGAACGGCGCCCCGACGGCGGAGAAGTCCGTCCAGTTGCCGGCAAAGCCCCAGCACTGGATGAAGCAGAGCATCTTCGGGGCGATGCCCCGGGCACAGTACAGTTGCTGGAAGGTCGCGAGTCCCTCCCCGCAGACATACAGGACGGAGAGCCGCTCCGGACCGTGGACCGGAGACATATCCGCATCCCGCTCCATCACCGCCCAGCAGGCCCCGTGCTCCGGACCGCCGCCTCCGAGGAAGGTGTCCCAGTACCCGCCACTCCGGGCGTTTCCCGGGGGCGGACACATCTCAAGGGACCATCCATCCGGGATATATTCGGAGGGCGCCAAGAGGTGATACCCAAGCAGATGGTACCCGTGCATCGTACGCGTATCCACGAGGAAATCCTCCACGGACAAGTCGAAGTCGCAGTACACGAAGCTCGACACCCCGAGACGTCGCCAGGAGGTGTTGCAAAGCCTGACGGGCCGTCCGTCGGTACGGCTGGCCGGGTAGTAGAGAGAATCCTTCAGGAGGTCGTCCATGGGGACAGGACACTCCCGGATCATAGCAGGGGTAAGTTCGTTCAGTCTCATAGCATCCATATATACCTGAACGGGAGGCGACTCTTACGCCTCCCGCCGACAAAATGACAGATTATCTGAGATGGAGGTACCCGCCCCTCACCACAGTTCCCACATGCTGGCCTCGGGGAGTTCCTCCTCCCCGGTCGGTCGCCAAGTCAGACGGTCGTAGTTGAACCGCGTCAGGTCGCTGTCGCGGTGCCTCGGGTCCATCAGCTCCGCAGCCGCCTCCCCGAGGGACTTCCCCGCCCGAAGCAACTCGCCGAAACGCCCGGCGAAGTCCCACGCCTTCCCGTCTATCTCTTCCGCATCGGCCTTCACCCCGTTCATCCACGCCTCGGGCTCCTCCGAGATGAACATCCCGCTGAAGAACCCCTTTAGGCCGTGTTTGTAGGCGAAGCTTGACGCATAGCACCATATTCCGACAAGGTTCGGACGCTCTTGGAGCAACTCCGCATCGGAGTCCTTTAGGATCAGGCCGTAGCGCAGGTCGTAGAGGCCGTCCGGGCTTCCGTGCCCGAGAAGGAGGACGGGCTCATCCTTCGGAGCAGCAGCTATGGCCGCGAGGATCTCGTCACGCTGCAGATATGAGTCAAAGAGGGTCACGTCTTCAATCCCCTCGTAGATGAGGGATAGCATCTTCGTGCTCGGGTCGCTGGGGTGTACTACAATCATCTTTATCCATTTGCTTTGTAACTATCTACTGCACATTCCGGCAATCCTTTCACCCCAACACAAAAAATCTATTCTTGCAGAAGTATGGACACCAGCCCTTCGGCCATCCTGTCCACGTCCAGAGAGGGAACGATCGGATTGGGCAGGATGAATCGCTGCACTTCGGAAGATATGGAGATATTCTTTGCGAAGACGGTGTTGTTCAGTTCATAGCAGTACCGCAGATACTCGTTCCTGGTCATCTCCATCAGCTTCGGAAGACGCTTGAAGATATGGTGGCGCCGCACGCTCACGTAATTCTCGGAGATATGCAGCGCTTCCGCTGAACGGGCCACGTAACTGGACCTGTCCTCCAGATAGTAGTTCAGGATGACCTGGTCGCTGGGAGACAATTTACCGATTGCAGCCCTCAAACGCTGGATGAGCTTTTCCCGCGCCTCGGGAGAATCATCCTCGACATAAGCGCGGACCGCCGTCTTGAAATCGTCGATATCCTGCTGCACCGCCGCCCTTTTCGTCTCCCTGGTCATCTCGTCCACGATCTCGTTATGGACAAGGGTGGAGAGATAGGTCGTGATTTTCGCACCCCTGTTCGAGTCATAATGGGCGAAAGCCTTTTCCAGGGAGGAGAGCACGGCCGCATCCTTCACATAATCCAGGTCCACCCGTTTGTCGGGCATACCGTTCTTCTTGACCAGCCGCTGCAGATGGACTTCCGCATAGGTCCTGGCAGAGTCATAGTAGAGTTCGCAGAACCCGTTCCAATTCAAGTCATTCATCATATCGGTCGAGTATCCAGTTTCTTCTGATGGTCCATCCAAGGCCTTCCAGGACCTGAGGACGGATAATTTCCCTATCACGGGCGGATTCTGCGGACGCATAGCCCGGGCCATCCAGCAGGATTCCGTACAGGTAGCTGCCCGGATGGGAAGGGTCCACGACACCCACGTCCACCCGGAAATCGGAGGAACCGATGCCGGTATGGACAATGTGGCCGTCCGCCCGCAGCTCCGCAGCGATCTTTTCCGCAAAGGGGTCCGCCACTGTACGGGAGGAGGCTGCGCCGTCCAGCGTTTCCCGCCCGTCCCGCGCATACTTCAGGAAAGCTTTCAGGTCACTGACACCGCGCGGAATGAATCCGTCTCCGGATATCTGCTCGGGAGCCAGGGACGAAAAGACCGTCATCTCCCGACGTGCCCGGGAGACAGCGACATTCAGCCTGCGCCATCCACCGTCCTGGTTCAACGGGCCGAAATTCAGCGAGACACGTCCCTTGCGGTCCACCCCATATCCGATGGAGAAGAGGATGACATCCCGCTCGTCGCCCTGGACGTTCTCCAGGCTCTTCACGAACAGGGGCTCCGCCTGCCGGGCCGCAATCCGCGACAAGGGCTTGTTCTTCAGGAACATCTCCTCCAACTTCTTGTCGATGAGATTCTTCTGGCTGACATTGAATGTCACGATTCCGATACTTCTGGCGGACTCCTGCGGATCGGAGAGTCGGCGTTTGACATCCTGCACGACGGCATCCGCCTCCGCCTCGTTGGTCCGTGTCCGCCCCCTGTCGTAAGTGCCGTTGACGGCCACGAAACGGACCCGTGTCGTCAAGTCGTCATTGGAGGGGAAAGTCAAAAGGGAGTTATCGTAATAATTCGCATTGCTGAAGGCGATCAGGCTCTCGTGCCGGCTGCGGTAGTGCCATTTCAGATGCACCGAAGGCAGGGATAGGGCGATGCATTCGTCCAGAATACTCTCCAGATCCTCCTTCTCGGCATTCTCCTCGTCAAACACCCCCGTTTCAAAGAACGATGTCGGCGGAAGCTGCTTGGGGTCACCCACGACGATGAGGGACTTTCCCCGGGCGATGGAAGCCACCGCTTCGCTGGTGGGAAGCTGGGAGGCCTCGTCGAAGATGACCAGGTCGAACTGACCGCCGACCGGCCGGAGATATTGCGACACGGAGAGCGGGCTCATCAGCATGCAAGGGCACAGGCGCGGGAGCAGGTTCGGGATCCTGTCGAAAAGGTTCCGGAGGGACACCCCGCGGGAATTGTTCCGGATCGCCTTCTTGAGAACCGTCATCTCCGGTCCCTTGGAAAGGGTGTCCTCCGGTCCGGGCAGGCGGGACGCCACCCTGGCGACAAGTTCCTGGCGAGACGTCTCGCGGAAAGCGGTGTCATCCTCGCGGAACTTCCTGACAAATGACTCGAACAGCTCTCCGCAGAAGATGCCGAGTCCCTTTTCCCGGTCAAGGATATAGGAGGCATATGACCGGTAAAAACTTTTGACGAAGAAGTCCTTGAGACCCTCCGGGCAGATGCGTCCCGATTCGAACTCCTCCACGACCAGGCTCAGCCCCAGGCCGCACATGCGCGCTTTCTGCCGGGCATAGATTGCGTACATCTTCATCACGGAAAGATGCGTCTGCCAACGGGAGACCTTTTCGCGAAGAAGGGTCATGGCCTCTCTGGAAAGCCGGACGCCGACCGGCCGGCCGAGCTCCCGCTCCAGTTTCCGGGCCTCCCACCAGAAAGGGAGGAGTCCGGACTTCCCCAGGACCGTGGAGAACCGTTCCGAAAGCCGCTCGCGGAGTTCCGGACTGTATTCCACGACCGGCAGGTCGAACAACGGACAGTCGGCACGGACTCCGGAGTGCCGGATCGCCGTCACGTAATCCTCCAGGGCAGAACGTATCTCCCGGAAACCGCCCGCATCCAGCGAAGCAAGGATGGAGGAAGGGAGGCGTCGCACAGGCATATCCTCCGGCAGATGGAGATAACCGGATACGCAATCATAGAGTGAGAAACCGGCAGGATAGACCCGGTTGACCGCTTCCGCATGGAAATCCAGCCTGCTCTTCTCCGCATCCATCCGAGTCGCATCGGCAGCGAAACAAGGCGGAGCCGACTTCGTGGAGAGATTGATGACATGGTCCAGTTTCGACAGGACAACGGACTTCCGAGCCTTGTTGGAATGCAGTTCCAGACAGAACGGGTCAAGGCCGATATCTTCCAGCCGCTTCTGGACAACCTCCAGGGCAGCTTTTTTCTCCGAGACGAAGAGAACCCGTTTCCCGGCGTATAGGGCGTTGGCGATGATGTTGGTGATCGTCTGGCTCTTTCCGGTTCCGGGAGGGCCGTGCATCACGAAACTGCGCCCGGCCACGGCGTCGCGGATGGCGCGCAACTGGGACGAATCGGCGCTGATCGGCTGGAGAATCTCAGCAGAAGGGCACAGTTCGTCGACACGTCCTTCCGGCGGAACGATATCCCGGACCTTGAGCCGTCCGTCCATCAGGCTGGAAACGGCCGGATGCGCGTCCAGCATGCCGCGGTGGACATGGATGTCATTCCAGATGATGAACTTGTTGAACGTGAAGTTTCCCAGGAACACCAGCAGCTCCACATCCCAGCCTTTCTTGTCCATCACCGCGCGCCGGATCGTACCCATCACTTTTGTCACGGCAACGTGCCCGTCTTTCTCGGGGAGCGTGTCCAGTCCGGGAATGGCGAGTCCGTGCTGCTGGCGGAGCATTTCAAGCAGTGTCAGGTTGGCGGTAATGTCCTCTCCCGTCCACTTGATACTCCACGTCGCCTTGGTGATCTCCACGGGAATTAGGAGAATCGGGGCGAAATGCGGCGTCGTACCGTCTTCGTCCATCCATTTCAGTGCACCGACGGACAGATACAGCGTATTGGCGCCGTTCTCTTCCAGGTAATGCCGGGCCTCCTTCCGGATGGCGTCCAGCTTGAACACCGTATTTTCCTCCGGTACAAAGGAGTGGAACCGCCGGTCCTTCATTTCCTTATAGGCAAATACGGACATCGGATCCTCCGGACCCGTTTCCTGGAACAATCCGTTCTGCCGGCATTTTCCGGTCCAGCCCTGCGGGGCACCGAAAATATGGAAACCGATGCCGTCCTCCAGCATCGAAACGGCTTCTTCCATCCCGGAGCCGATCAATTGGAGGACGCCTTTGTTCGCATGAAGGTTGATCAGGTTGTTCCGAAGGGTCAGGTCCAGGAGCTTCCGCTCCCAGATCGTATGCTTGTCCACCTTGGCCGGGCGGTCGATGTCGATCTCCTCCGGTCCGCCGAGCGGCAGCGGCCTGTCATGCTTCCAGACCGTTTCTTCGTCGATGACATAACCGTCCTTGGTCAGGATGCGCTGCGGCAGGGGCAGGATACCCAGGTTCCTGGCGGAACGGATGTCGATGAACAGCAGGAAACTGTCCATATCCGACAAGGTCCCGTTTGCGGTCGAGACGGCCGTGTCGAAACTGAATCCGTTCCCTTTCAGGAAACCTGTCGTCTCGACGAGGACCAGTTCGTCGATACCTGCCGCCCCGCTCTTGCGCAACAGGGCCGGGTCGTCATTCACGGGATAAGGGGACGACTTCTCCACCAGCCAAGCGCCGGAATAAGCATGTCCGTCATGCAGGACAACAAGCGGCCGAAGCCCCAAGGCTTCCAGGCAGCCGGCATACAGAAGGGCGGCGTCCAGGCAGGTCGCCAGCCTTCCGGACAGGATGTCCTCCGGAAGACGGACCCGCTGTCCCCGGTCGGCAAAGGAAGCCGGCGGATTGGCATAGGTCAATCCCTCGCCGGCAATGGCATCGTAGACAGCCGCCATCATCAGCTTGGAGCGGTTGGGGTCGCCGGACTGGTAGCCGTCCAATGCGGGACTACCCGTCCATGCCCCGAGTATTTCCGAGGCGCATTGGAGGATGGGACGGATGGCAGGATGATTCGGAACCACGAATGAGGCCAACAGTTCGGGCGATTCGTTCACCCCTTCCCAGAAATCATAGGGCAGAAGGGTGACCGGATACTCCTCCTTCATAAGGCAGGTCCCGACCGATTCGCAGGAGACGGTCATCTTCCCTTCCATCCTTTCCGTAAGGTTGGCCAGGAAAGAAGCAGAGGGAAGAATCCGAATGTTATCCAGCACCGTCTTCCCCTTGGGAATCTCGCTGAGATGCGATTCGTATCCGGTCGAGAAAGGAGGGTCGAAACGGATGGAAAAAGGGATATCTGTCAGTGGTTCCTTTTCCGTGTTCTTCAGGATGACGGAACGTACCGCCGGTATGCCGTTCTGCATACGGGCGTAGCTGAAGGTCCTGGAATAGTCGGTTTGGATGGTCATGGTCTATTTGCCGTTTTCACCGAATATATACCCCGTTTTCCTGAAATCTTAAACCCGAACGGAAACAAATATAGGCATTTCGGCCGACAAATGACCCTTTTCGGTTCCGATAAGACTATTTGTCAACCCACACTCCCCCTTCCGCGATGAGAAGCGGCCGCTTCCGGAGCAGTTCCATCCCGATGACACCGTCCACACCGAGAAGACCCAGCACCGAACCCATCATCTGAGGGAGGTGTCCAGCGCGCATTGTGAACGATAATCCCGCGAAGGAAGCCGGGAACTCGAAGAGCGGGGTCTCGAAGATATCCCCGGGGACGAATGGGTTGAAGTCCTCCACCGTCCCGACGGAAGGGAGGCCCTCCGTGAGGGATTCGGACACATACGAAGTCGGAGCGCCCGTATCGATGATGACGCTCGCCACCCGTCCACGGATCTCCATCTCCAGCGACATGTATCCCATCCCGAGGCGCGAAGGAACGCGGATCATCCCGTCCGTCGGGCAGCCGAATACAACCCGGCCGCCGGGGACGTCCACGAGAAGTCCGCCCTCTCCGATGATGTCCATCCCGACGAGCCCGTCAACCGTCTCCCCCACCTTGTCGGTGATGTAGGCGGAGTCGACGCCCATCAGGGTTGTTGGCACTTCGAAGGATTCACCTCCAACGGAGATGACCCCGTCGCAGTGGAAACTGAGGGGACTGCCCGTATCAATGAGCAGCGTAGTATCGCGTTCGTCGCGGATGAGGATGTGACCGCGGACGATTCGGATGGGGTATTTTGTCTTGTTCATGTCCGTATATACCTCAGCTGCGGCAAAATCTTTCCTGGAAATCGACGAGGATGGCCTTGAGGTCCGGCTTCAGCATCCCGAAGACCCTGTCAGCCCACTCTCGCGGAATATCCATCCCCGGGGTCGCGGCGGCGAGGCCGCCCGCGATGGCCGCGATGGTGTCCGCGTCCGTTGCGAGGGACACGGCGTTACGGACCGTCTCCTCGTAGCTGTCCGACTGGAGCCAGCAGCAGAAGGCCTGCGGGATGGACACGTCGCAGTTGTAGCTGTGGTCTGCCGTGAGGCGGATATACTCCACGCTTGGGCTGAAATCATAGCCGAGGTTCTCCTCAACCCAGCGGCCGACCTCCTCCTTGGGATGGCCGGTTCGCGCGAGGTAGATCGCGGCGGCGACAGCCTGCGCGCCGCGGATTCCCTCGTCGGAGTCGTGGCTCACCTCGGCGGTCTGCCGGGCGAGATCCAAGGCCTCCTCCAAGGACTGCGCAGCCCACCCGCAAGCACCCACACGCATCGCGCTGCCGTTGGTGTTGCCCCCATACGGGCTGTGCTCCCGGGAGCGCAGCCACGCCTTGAAGCGGTGGCTGTACCCCGCACGGGGATAGCTGTTGCACAGCTGGACCATGCTGCGGATGAGCGCCTCCCGCGTGCGGTCCCCGAGGAGCCAGCGGGCGATGGCGAGGGAACCCACGCTGTCGTCGGTCGGCTTGGAACGCGGCGGGAACAGCGGGAAGTTGAAGTCAGTCGTACGGTTGTGCTCGAAGGTCGACCCCACGACGTCCCCGACGACGACGCCCATCAGGCCCCTCACCGGGGCTTCGATGCCGGTGAAGTCACGCGGAGGCTCCGAGGGAGGGTTCTCCCCGAGGAGGTCCGCCAGACCGTCCATCCCGTCCGGGTCCCAGTACACCGTGTCGATGCCGGCCATGAAGGCGGGCCGCCGCTCGGTCGGGCTGTCCACGACGCAGACCATCTCATTAGGCTCGAGGCCCAGTTTCGCCGCTGCCACGAACATCATGTCCGGGGCGGGCTTGCGGTACTTCCCGAAGCGGTTCAGGTCGAAGCCGCCGACCACGACGTCTACGGAGAGGCCCTCGCGGGCAAGGATTTCGTATACATCCGTCCGGCTGTGGTTCGACACGACGGCCGTGCGGATCCGGCGCTCCCGGACCGCCTCCGCCAGACGGCCGCGCAGAGCGCGAACCGTTACGGAGTTGAAGATGATTCCTCTGTATTTCTTACTCATAGTCAATTGTTTGTCAAGTTTATCGATGGTTACGGCTGCGATGGCCCTGCTTCGGGTGGGTCCGCTTCCAGCGGCCCGTGCTGTCGCAGTCAGCGATGGACAGGGCACGGCGCAGGGGGCAGACAAGGAAGTCCAGGGACTTGTCGTGGTGACGGCAGATGGCGGTACGCTCGTCCTCGGTAAGGGCATAGCCGCATTCGTCGAGGATGTCGAGGGAGCGACGGCCGTGCCCGCGGCCGTCCTGACGGCGAGTCTTGCCGAGGTCGTGGAAGAAGGCCGTCACGGCGATGCTCCCTGCCGGGAGCCCGCCCGCGTGGGCGCACATGTGTTCATATACCTCGATGGAGTGCTGCGCGAGACCGCCGCGCTCCTTGTGGTGGGAGTAGCATCCGCGGGTGTAGTAGTTCGACGAGTCGAGATAGTCGATGACGGCGTCCGTTCCCGGACGGCCCAGGTCGCGGAGGATCGCGACGATACGCTCTCTGTGTTCTGTCATGTTCGATCGGTTCATACTATACCATACTCCCCCGTACCGCGATTATTGCAGGTCACATCAAAGATAGTCACAAAAATCCCTTCTTCCACCGGAACGAAACTATTTTCCATAGGCGGTGAAACTTTTCCAGCCCGCTCCGGTATAATGAAAATGCACCCTAACGAATGATGACTGACAAACGCAAACGTACCGAAAATATTTGTGTCATATTTACACAATCCGGCACGATACTTGATAAAGCTCCGGACCACATGTCCGAAAGATAAACCTCACCACATACCCATCCTCCTGACTACACCGGGTAACACCCGGACGGGATTCCATGCGCCTTCCTACCATTGGCCGGGGACCTACACTGAACAGAAAACCAACACCTTATATATGACAGAAAAAAGTATCTTTCCCCTTCAACCTTCACAGTACAAAGACTACGCATCCAAGGCGGTGCACGGATATGTCCGCAAGCGGTTCCCTCGGTTTTTCACGGAGCAGGACCTGGAAGACATTGTCTCGGACGTAATGCTCCGCATGTGGCGGGGTCACGAGTCGTTCGACCCTGGAAAGGGCGCGCTGTCCACCTGGACAGGGACGATTGCAAGGAACGCCGTGCTATCCGCGGCCGAGTCCAAGTGGCACCGCCTGGACATATCCAGGGAATTCGAAGACGGGGAGATACTCGACGACTGTACCTACAGTACCTATCGGGCGTACGAGTTCCCGGCGGACGGGGAGCTGCTCCGCGACGAGCTGCAGACGGAACTCTTCGCAAGGCTCCGCAGCGAGCGGGACCAGCGGTTCCTTGCGTGGAAGCTTCTGGACCTTGACGCAAGCGAAATGGCCGAGCGGGAGGGTATCTCTGAGGGGAACGTGTCCCTGGTCATTTTCCGTATGAGACAGAAACTGCGCCGCTCGGCGTAATGATCCGGCCGTTCCGCGGTATGGATAAGGGAACAAACAATCAAACAAGAGAAAGCACATGACAATACAGCAGATCAAGGAAGATATCCTCGGACTCCTTCGCGGCACCGGCCGCGAGGGCATCGAACAGACCATCGGCTACATCCTCGGCAGCACCTACTTCACGGCCCATTGCCACAGACACCACCGGGACGAGGGCGGCCTCGCCCGGCACTCCCTGGAGGCCTGCCGCTGGGCGCTCTCCCGCCGGGGGGGGCATCCCCGCCGACAGCGTCGTCATCGCGACGCTCCTCCATGACCTCTGCACGGCCCGAAGCCGCCGATCGGCGGGTATCGGCGGGCACGGGAGACGCTCCGTGCGGATCCTCGAGGATGTCTGCCACCTCCCCCTTACGGGAGAGGAGCGCGAGGCCATCCTTCTCCACATGCACAAGGAGGCCCTCTTCCTGAAGGGCAACCCCCTCGCACGCCTCGTTTGGCTGGCCGACAAGACCAGTGCGGCCGGACGCGTCCCGCTCCGAGACAGCAGTGCCGCGTAGCACCACTCAAGAAGGAATCCCCGTCCTGGGCCGAAAGGACCGGACCCCAAGGCAGGTATATAGCATCAAACCATCAACCAAAGATACAAGCATGACAAAGAACAAGACCTTCCGGTTCACAACCGAAATCACCCCCGAGACCGAAATCCTCCTCAGCGGCCGCAGCGGGGAGCCCCTTACCATGAGCCTTGCCGACGAGCGCTCCTCGAAGACCGTCCGTCTCGACACCGAGTCCGTCATCCGACTCCAGGCCTTCCTGTCGGACTTCCTCCAGAAGGAGGAGGCCTCCTCCCCCGCTCCCGTCTACGAGCCGACGGGACGCGCCCTCGCCGTCATGGACGGGGATACGCTGGACATCGTCCGCGTCTTCAAGACCTCGGATGTCGTCGGCTTCGCCGGGGCGGAGACGGACTCCTACGCGGTACTCTGCGACAAGGTGCGTAGCATCGCGGATGTCCGCCTGCAGGGGCGCCCGGTCTTCGTCTTCTTCGACACTTTCGACGGATCCATCTCCCGCAGCGTCATCCGCCGGATTCTCCGCGCGTGCATCTCCTACCAGGTGGACTTCGTCCGCAGCGCCGACCCTACCCGGTGCCGCCGCATGGTCCTCGGGGACATCGAGGCATTCACGAGAATCGACAGCAGCGTCATCTCGCGGGCGACCCGAGACGTCCTCGTCCTCTCCCCCGCCGGAACCTTCACCATGAAGGCGGCCGACGCCGACCTGGAGCGCCCTTCCCTCTTCGACGAGGGCTCCACGACAACCGACGGACGGGAGTGCAGCCGCAAGGCGGTCCTCTCCGCCATCCGCGACATCATCGGCGCGGAGGCACCCGCGGACCCCGTCACCGACGAGGAGATGGCGGGGCTGCTCACCGACATGGGCTACGCCGTGGCACGGAGGACCGTGTCCAAGTACCGCGAGCTGCTGGGCATCACCAAGCGTGCGGACAGGCGCGTACGGGAGTAGCCCGCTCCCCTTCCGGATCCGGGCCCGGGAACAGGCCCGGATCTTTTTCGTTTTTTACGTCCGGGAGGCCGTAATGATGGCGCGGTACGGGAGTATATACATCCGTAAGACACAAAAGCCATCGGAACTATGAACTGGAACGACCACCTCTTTGCCTGCCTCAGCAGGGTCAACCGCAGCCTCCATTCCTTCTTTCCCGTCAACGAACGCGCGAAGGCGCTCCTCTACGACATGGAGGGGTGCCTCTGCTCGGGGGACGGGCTCTCCGCACGCTCGGCCTTCAGGGCCGCGGACCCCTTCGTCGCGGACCGCGTCCTCGGGATGCTCGGGGTGAGGGAGTCCGTCAGCGGGCTCCGCAGGGAGGACGGCTGCACGCTCTATACCCTCTCGGAGAATCCGTTCGGCGTAGGCAGCGTCTATTTCACCCTGCGGGGGTAGGAGCGGCTCCCGCGCAGAGAACGGGATCGCCCCCGAAAGAATCATCAGCATTCGGAGTATATATATAGGAAAACCATCAAGCATGAGAAGAAGAGAAAACAACCCCGGGAAGAGTTTCTTCGCAGCCAATGCGGAGCTACCCACCCTTGCCGCCTCCCTGAACAGCATCTACAAGAAGGTCAACGCCGAAGGACTCGGCGAGGACACCTCGCACGAGCTCGAGGGGGATATCCAGACCGTCTCCGACCGCTTCGGCATCTCGCCGAAGGCGGCGGTCCTCCTTGCGGCCATCCTGGAGAACGACGCCAAGAACGGCTGCGACGACGACGACCTCTCGGGCTACGTCGGGTGCTCGAACATCGAGTTCATCGGCTTCCGGGGCGCCCTCCGCGAGATGGAGGTGAAGGGCATCGTGAGCCGCCGCAACGGCCGCTGCAACAACCGGTACGTCATGGGCCGGGAGGCCCTGAAGGCCGTCGAGAAGGGAACGGCGTTCACCCCCGTGAGCCGCACCGGGCTCTCGGCGGACGAGCTTTTCACCCGCTTCCGCATCGTCTTCGCCGACTTCCACCGCGACAACATCGACGCGGAGCGACTCCTGGAGGACCTCGAGCAGCTCGTGGTGGACAATCCCCAGCTGGGGTTCTGCCAGAAGGCGGCCGGGGTGCTGTCGGACCCCGCCTACTGCGACACGGAGAAGCGTTTCTTCCTCGCGCTCTGCCACCGGTACGTCAGCCACGGCGAGCGGTCCGTCACCATCGAGCGCCTGCTCGCCTACACGGAGTTCATGGAGGACGACCAGCGCATCCGCCGCGCCCTCGCGGCCGAGCGCAGCGACCTCCAGCGGTCCGGACTCGTCACCTTCGGCGGCGACGAGGGGTTCCAGGACACTGAGAGCCTCGCCCTCTCCGACGAGGTGAGGAGGACCTTCTTCACGGAGGTCACCCCCGTCAGGGAGCCCGCCGTGAACCGACGGGACCTCATACCCGCCTCGGCCATCAAGCCACGGGAGCTCTTCTACGACGGGAAGGTCGCGGAGCAGATGGAGCGCCTTGCCTCCCTGCTGGAGCCCGCTAACTTCGCGGGCGTCCAGAAGCGGCTCTCCGAGATGGGCATGCGCAAGGGCTTCGCCGTCCTCTTCTCAGGCGGGGCCGGCTGCGGCAAGACCGCCGGGGCATACGAGCTCGCACGGCGCACCGGACGAGATGTCTTCGCCGTGGACATGTCCGAACTCAAGAGCAAGTGGGTCGGCGACTCCGAGAAGATTGTCAAGGGGGTCTTCACGGCCTACCGGCAGATGTGCCGCAGCCGCGAGCTCGCGCCTATCCTCCTCTTCAACGAGGCGGACGCCATCTTCGCCAAGCGCCTCGAGAACCCGCAGGACAGCGTGGACCAGATGATGAACGCCATCCAGAATATCTGCCTGGAGGCCATCGAGAACCTCGACGGCATCCTCATCGCCACCACCAACCTTGCCGCGAACTTCTGCGACGACGCTTTCGCCCGCCGGTTCCTCTTCAAGGTGGAGTTCGAAAAGCCCGGGCCGGAGACCCGTTCGAAAATCTGGCGGTCGATGGTGGACGGCCTCTCCGAGGAGGACGCCCTCACCCTCGCCACCCGCTATGACTTCTCCGGCGGCAACATTGAGAACATCGCCCGCAAGGCGGCCGTCGGTTACGTCCTCTCCGGACGGAAAGCGGGCATCGGGGAACTCACCGGGTACTGCGACGAGGAGACCCTCTCCTCCTCCAGGGCCGCGCGGAGAATCGGATTCCAGTCGTAGGCCATGAACAGCTGTTCGGTCCATACGACCCGGGTCATCTCCGTCTTCGACGTCTGGGCGGTCTATGACCGGAACTGGCGCAAGCCCCACTACCCCTCCTATATGGTGCGGCAGGAGAAAGTCGGCAGCGCCCTAGACCTCGAGGGTGCGGAGCGGATCGTCCGGGAAACCGTCCGGTTCCAGGCCGAAACCGCATTCGGGGGTGATAGGCTGCATAGCCTCCGGATCGTGGAGATCCCCCTTGGCGGCTACGCCCCGGAGTGGCAGACCCTCTCGGAGTACGTCTACGACCACGAAGGGGACAGGCTGGACTGCCGGACCATCCCCTGCGAGGACGGCGTCTTCTCCGGGCGCGCCCCCGGGGAGATCCGTTTCCGGGAAGGGGACCTCTGCGAGGTCCTCGAGGAGGAAAGGGTCGTCCTGGGCTGCATCACGGAGCTTCCCCCGTCCGTCGAACGGTGTGCCAAGGTCAACGGGGCCGGCGCCGCCATGGACTCTTCCGACGACTGCTACTACGTGCTCACGTCGCAGGATGCCTACACGGAGCCCACCGACGCCCTCCGCGTTTTCAAACCCCGCTACAAGATCGCTCTGCGGACGGAAAGGAGGATTCTCCAGGCATACAACGACTACAGGACCTTCCGCGTGCGGATGGCGATCGCTGATGCCGCTGCAGGGGCCAGGCTCAAGGGTGCGGCGGAGGAGCTCGGCTGGGTTGTCCGCCGGATCGAGACGCCCCGCTGGAAGGATGACACGTTCAAGCTGATGCTGGACGGCGTCCCCGGATTCCCGGATGGACTGGATCTTCAGGTCATGCAGAAGACGGCCTGGCAGCACATGGGCCGCATACTCGTTTCCTTCCGGCGCCTGGCAGGACTTCCAGCCGAGGGACGAGGGTACCGGCTCAAGAGGATCGTCCCTCCGCCGCCGCTCGTGAAGGGCATTCCCGTTCCGGAAGATCCTATGTACCGACTATGACGATTCTACAAAAGACCACATTTCTGCAGGAGTATTTCATCCTAAACAAGCAAATGATGCACAGACTGATCATCCCATTCTTTCTAACCCTCGCATGCACCGCAGCATGCGTCCACCCGGCAGGCTCAGACGATCCCGCCCCGGAGGAGATCCTTGCCCGGATGAGGGCGGACTCCTCCTGGATACGGGAGCTGGATTCCCTCGCCGCCGAGGCCATCGGGCCGGGGGCGCGCTGCATCGACCCCGTGTGGCACCTTTTCGGGCAGGACGGCCGGAAGTGGCTGTTCAACCAGGACTGGGGCGGGGTCCTCGAGATCCCTTCGGGCTACATCCCGGAGGACGACCTCTGGCAGGCCGAGCTGTCCTTCCACGGGACGCGGGCCTTCTCCCCCGACTCGATGGTCGTCATCTCCTTCTACGCTGGGTTCCAAGCCATCGGGAACGAAGAGCTCGCGGATGCTATTAGGAAAGACCTTGACGGGGATGGATTCGCCATCGAGCATATGGACGTGGATGACCGGGAGTTCCGGATCACCGCCCGGAGTGCCGGAGGCATCCACTACTATGCACGCTATCTCTTCGCGGACGGGGATGGCGTCGAATATGCTGCCGGGGTGCAGTTCCCGGCCGGCAGGGAGAATGAGGCGGAAGAGATCATCCGGATGATCCAGCGCTTCCCCCTCGGCCCGGGAGGACGCCCTTTCCGGGGACTTGCGCTCCAATGAAGGCGGCCGTGTCCGATAACATCTCAGCCTAAAGAATACACTTTATTTAGCGGCAGCATGAAAGGATTGCGGTTTTCCGGAGTATTACTTAGGGCAGCATACATAAAGGCATATGAATAATACCTCCAACCCCTTCGTCCGCGGCGCATACTCCCATATCCGCTCCCTCTCACGCTCCTTTGACCTCCGCCACCTCCCCGTTATCCGGTACAGCCTTGACGGCAGGTGGTAGGAAAGACGGGATTTTCCGTAATCTTTGACTCCTTTTCCGGTATAGATATATGTAACCAAGACGAACTGAACATGAGAAGCTACGACAAGCCCTACTTAAGCGAGAAGAAGTACATCAAGAACCAGGTCGAGACCCTCTCAGGCGAGAGGCTCGCCTTCCTCGGCGGCGACCGCCTCGGCGACCTCGACATCCTCGGCGAGGACCCGCAGGTCTGCCGCAAGGTCCGACGCATCCTGGAGAAGCGGGTCTGCCAGCGTTTCTGGAAGAACGCCTCCCCTGGGAAGCGGGCCGATAACCGCGCCCGTTTCGAGACCCGGCACCAGCTCTCGAACCACTACCGTAACATCTACGGCCTCGTCCCCGAGGAGTACCGCCTCTCCGCATAAAACCCAGTGACACATGTCCAACATCAGCATCAACACCACCGAGCTCCAGCAGCTCCTCGACATCACCCCCGCCCACCAGAACATCATGCTGGTGGGCGCCCACGGCATCGGCAAGTCCGAGATACTCACCGAGTACTTCTCCGGGAAGGGGATGCGCGTCGTCCCCCTCTTCCTCGGGCAGATGTCTGACCCTGGGGACCTCATCGGCATCCCCAACCGCAACCAGTCCACCGGCAAGACGGAGTTCATGCCGCCGTGGTGGTTCCCCCTCGACGGGAAGCCCGTCGTCCTTTTCCTCGACGAGCTCAACCGCGCCCGTCCGGAGGTCCTGCAGACCATCATGGACCTCGCGCTCAACCGCACCCTCGCCGGGAGGTCCCTCCCGGAGGGCAGCCGGATCATCTCGGCCGTCAACGCCGGGGACCAGTACCAGCTCACCGACCTCGACCCCGCCCTAGTATCCCGCTTCAACGTCGTGACCTTCCGCCCGACCGTCCAGGAGTGGCTCCTCTGGGCGGAACGGGAGGGGGTTGACCCCCGCGTGAGGGACTTCGTCCGCGAGAACCCCATCTGGCTGGACAGGGACCCCGACGCCCGGGAAGGGGCGGACACGGGCCTGGACAAGACCCCGGACCGCAGGGCCTGGAAGCGGGTCTCGGACATCCTCCTCCGTACGGGAGAGGTGACGCCCATCGTGACGAAGGCCGTCTCCGCCATCGTCGGGCCGAAGGCCGCCGCGGCCCTCGTCGGGAGCATCTCCGCCCGCAAGATCCTCTCGGGACGGGAGGTCCTCCAGCAGCTGGAGCGGCACCTCAAGACCCTCCGCGGGTATGAGCTCCACCAGCTGTCGACCGTCAACGACGGCATATTCCGCCACCTCGAGGTCGAGGTCCTCTCCGGCAAGGAGAAGGAGAACGCGAAGAAGAACGTCGAGGCGTACTTCGATTTCCTCTCCAGGGAGAAGAAGGAGGCCGCCGCGCACTTCGCCTCCCTCTACGTCCAGGACACCTATCCGAAGGCCGTCTCGTTCATGGCCCGCGAGTGCCCCATCCTCACCATGTCCATGGTTCTCTATGTCAAGAACATCGCCGTCCGCTGACATGAGGGAACGCATCTCCGACATCCTCGAGGAGTGGTTCCTCCGCGAGCCAGTCCTCTTCCAGGTCCTCTGCGCACACAGCATCGAGGAGAACGCCTCCATGCCCTGCCCGGTGCGGAGCGGCCTCCGCCGGGTCGAGTACAACCCCGGCCTCGTCCGGGAGATGTCCGACCGCGCCCTGGAGCAGGCGCTCCGGACGGAGGCCATCCGGATCCTCCTCAAGCACCCCTACCAGCGGCGGCCCGACGCCTGCTCCCAGCAGGCCGTCGCCGTCGGAAGCAACCTCACGATCGGGGACAACTACACGATGGAAAACATTCCCATCGAGCGGCCGAAGGACTACGGCCTTCCCTCCGGACAGCCCTACGAGTGGTACTCGCGCCGCATCCAGGCGCTACTCCCTCAGGAGGGCGGAGAGGGAGACCGGCAGGAAGGTGGGGGCCCCTCCCCATCGGGTGCGCAAGGGAACGTCGGTGACGACGAACGCCGGCAGGCGCTCCGCTCCTCCGCCGAGAAAGACACCGCCCTCTCCGAGCTATGGTCCGAGGACGAGCTGATGCTCACGCTCATCGACGGGATCATCGAGTCGGCGAAGGACTGGGGAACCCTTGCCGGGAGCTTCGCGGAGATGCTCAAGGCCTCGACGCGCTCGAGGATCGACTGGCGGAACGTCCTCTCGGGGTTCCGCGCCAGCATCCTGAGCACGAAACGGAAACTCACCCGCATGCGTCCCAACCGGCGCACGGGGTTCGACAACATGGGGTCCATCCGCCGCTTCGACACGCGGCTCCTTGTCGCCGTGGATGTCAGCGGATCCATCTCCTCGCAGGATCTCTCGTACTTCTACGGAGTAATCAACGGCGCCTTCCGCTACGGGTTCACCGTCGTGGACGTGCTGCAGTTCGACGTGGGGGTACGGGTGGTGCATACCCTCAGGAAGGTCATGCGGGACGTGGCCGTCGTCGGGCGGGGCGGGACCTCGTTCCAGGAGCCCATAGACTACGCCCACCAGAACGGATATGACGGGCTGGTGATCCTCACCGACGGATGCGCTCCGGAACCCGTCATCCCGGACGGGATGCGCTGCCGCATCGCCTGGGTGTGCGACAGGGAGGCCAGTTATGAACGGGCGCACCACTGGATGGAGAAGTCCGGGCGGGTCTGCACCATGGAACTCAGATAAAAGATAAACATCGGATCATGAAACCATTCAACGAACTGACGGAGAAGGAAATCCTCCAGGAAGGAATGAAGGCTGTCCGGGATTACCTGGCCGACATCCGCTCGACCCGGGTGTTCTCGCTTGAAGAGTGCCTGGGCAGGTGCCTCAAGCAGATACGGGAGCTCTACCAGCGTTCCGTGGAGCCGGGGCAGTCGGCGCGTATCGGAGAGGCGTGGTTCTTCAAACCTCTGACGCGGGAAAGGATGGCCGATCTGGAGCAGGTCCTTGCGCGTTTCCGTGGGCCGCTCCGGGAGAAAATCGCTGCCGTCGAGCAGCGTTACCTCCGCGAGCAGGCGGCCTCCCGCATCAACGCTGCTGCCGCCACGGCACTCATCCGGACGACCTTCAAGGCAGCGGGGCTGGTCCCCTGTGTGACTGGTCAGAAATACCGCGCAAGGGTGGAAGTGACGCTTCCGGAAGGGAAGCATGTCCGCTTCTACGTACGGTACAAGGATCTCACCAGGGAGGGATTCGCGGATGAGATCCTCAAGGCCGTCCTGGATCTCGGGGACGCGCTGTCACGCCTCGGGTATGGGGCGGCCATCAGCTGACAATAAGGAACACATATGACGAACCTCTGCACACTGTTTTTCGATTCAGCCATCACCATCTGCGGACAGCCCACCCTGGAGGACCAGATAGCCTCCCTGGCGGAGCAATATGCCGGGGGCTTCCTGGAATCCTACCGGACAGGGCACCGTTCCTTTTCCCACAACTCCGAATCCCCTTGGACCGGGCTGTGGGACTACCTCATGGAGCCACTCCTGGAGCATAGGAGAATGGTCCCCCGCGAGGCTCCTTCCGGAGCTCTTGCCGAGGAGGTGGCCGCCGAACTGATCCGGTCCGGGGTCGACAAGGAGGACATCCGGGCGAACCATCAGCATATCACGATCGATCTCCCGAACGGGAGGTACCGCCTTTACCGGGGGCTCCAGCCAGGGACGCCCGCAGGATCCCTCCGCATCCTCCTTCCTGGGCAGAGTCGCATCTTCGAAACGGGACTGGCCCCCGGTGAGCTGTCCCGTCTCATCCTTTTCATCGACTCGGTCATCCCGCCCCTCAAAAGGGTCATGGACCGGCTCGAGGAAGATATCCGGATAGCGGAGAAAGAGTACATCGCCGGACAGAAAGCGGCAGAGATTGCAAGGAAGGCCGTTTCCAAGCTTCTCGAGGAGGTGCTGCCCGCCCTTGACATCGAGTTTTCCTTCGGGTTAGTCGGTGAAAGTGTCCGCCTGAACCTCAGGAAGGAGCTTCATGGCAGCGTCGACATTCCTTTGGACGAAATCCCATCGTTCCTCTCCGACTCCGACAGGATCCTTTCCACCCTCTCCTCGGTCAAGCCAGAGCCGACCGAATGGATTCCTGCAACATCATCCTTCGGGAACCTGCGCGGCTGGCCGATAAAGCGTGCAAAATGATTCCACCCTGCCTTCATGGCCGGAGCCACCCGCAGTGAAGAACATCCTCGACAGTTACCAGGAAGACGTCGACCTCGGCCCCGACAAGGACTCCGCCTACATCTACGGCCCGAACCTGCCAAGGTCGGTGTATGCCAGCGTGAAGCTGAGTTTCTGACGAAATATCGCTATATTAGCTGCATGGAAAAGAAATCATTCACCTGCGACTACAATGAAGGAGCCCACCCGCTTATCCTGCAGCGGCTCCTTGAGACGAACATGATCCAGGAACCCGGCTACGGCGAAGATTCCTTCACTGCGTCAGCGAAGGAGAAGATACGCCAGGCGGCCGGCTGCCCGGAGGCGGAGGTGTTCTTCCTCGTCGGCGGGACCCAGACCAACGCCACGGTCATAGACGCGATGCTCCGCAGCAACGAAGGAGTGATCGCCGCCGCGACAGGGCATATCGCCGTACACGAGGCGGGCGCTGTCGAATTCTGCGGGCACAAGGTCATCACCATCCCCCAGCAGGAAGGGAAAATCCCTCCCGCAGGGCTGGAATCCTACCTGAAGGCTTTCTACGCCGACCCCACATGGCCCCACATGGTCGCTCCGGGGATGGTCTACATCTCCTGGCCCACCGAGTACGGCACCCTTTATTCTCGGGACGAACTGCTCCGGATAAGGGGAATATGCAAGGACTACGGCCTCAAGCTGTTCATCGACGGGGCCCGCCTGGGCTACGGCCTCATGAGCGACGCGGCCGACCTCGACCTTCCGGCCATCGCAGGGCTTTGCGACGCCTTCTACATCGGAGGCACCAAGGTCGGGGCTCTGTGCGGTGAAGCCGTCATATTCCCTAACGGGAAGGCTCCCAGGAACTTCTTCTCCACGATAAAGCAGCATGGCGCGCTCCTCGCCAAGGGACGCCTCACCGGCATCCAGTTCGACACCCTCTTCACGGACGGCCTATATTTCAAGATAGCACGCAATGCCATCGAAAGGGCGATGGAGATGAAAGCGCTCTTTGAGCGCAAGGGCATTCCGCTGTTCAAGGACTCCCCTACCAACCAGCAGTTTCCGATCCTTAACGACGAACAGATGGCAGCCATCGAAGGGAAGGTGCTCTATGAAATCTGGGAGAAGCTTCCTGACGGACGCACCGTGACCCGCTTCGCAACAAGCTGGGCAACCACCCGCGAAGACATAGCCCTCCTGGAAGAGATATTCTGAAACCCACATTGCGATGACTCAGCATAACCTACAAGACAACCACAGCTCCACCCCCGGAGACGGCGGCTTCGGCCCGGATGGCGGCTGCCTGGACATCAGCGCGGTGGAAGCGCTGCTTACGAACGAGCCTGCAGCGGAACTCTTTGCCCGTGCCGACCGGGTCAGGCACGAGGCAGTCGGAGACGAAGTGCAGATCCGCGGCATAATAGAGTTTTCCAACATATGCCGGAACGACTGCTTCTACTGCGGCATCCGCCGGGGCAACTCCACCACCAGGCGCTACCGTATGAGCGAAGACGAAGCCGTGGCTGCGGCGACCCGTGCCGCAGCGCTCGGCTACAAGACCGTGGTGCTGCAGTCGGGAGAAGACATGCATTTCGACTCAGGCAGGATGAGCCGCATCATAGAAAGGATCAAAAGGCTGGATGTCGCTGTTACGCTCGGACTTGGAGAGCGTGAATATTCCGACTACAAGGCTTTCAGGGATGCCGGTGCAGACAGGTACCTGCTGAGGATCGAGACTACCAACCAGGACCTCTACCGCTCCCTGCACCCGGGAATGGACTGGCAACACCGCCACGAATGCCTGATGATGATCAAGGAACTCGGCTACGAACTTGGGTCCGGTTTCATGGTAGGACTCCCTGGGCAGAGCACGGCATCGATAGCCGGAGACCTCCTCTACCTCAAGGATATAGGAGTCGACATGGCCGGTATCGGACCGTTCATCCCCCACCCGGGTACACCCCTGCGCGATGAAGCCGGAGGCACGCTGGAAATGTCCATGCGGGCGATGGCGGTGATGAGGCTTTTGCTGCCGGACATCAACATCCCGGCGACGACTGCGATGGAGACGCTCCATCCGGAAGGACGCATGAAGGCGCTGCAGGCAGGAGCCAATGTGATCATGCTCAACGTGACCGGAACCGTCTATGGAGGCTTGTACGACCTGTACCCCGGAAAGGAAAAGCCAGGGAGCAAGCCTGAAGACTCCAGGAAGCGCATTGAAGCGGCAATATGCTCCATAGGCCGCGCGGTCGGCCAAGGTCCCGGTGGGCACAAGCGCAAGTAGGTGCGGCAACGGGCCAGCGGAGGCACAAGGCAACGACAGGCTTCGATGAAGCTGCAACGGACCGGCGGCAAGGCAGAGGAAACAAAACAGTTGATGCCATCCCGAATGGCGGCACAGCAGCAAATGGTGCAAAGGCGGCAGCAATGACCGGCCATCCACCACTGCGGAAGTAAACAACAGAAAAGAGATGAACACGAACGAAGGAATATTCCAAAGGGAGGAACTTCTCCTTGGCGCCGGTGCGATGGAGCGCCTGGCGGCAACCCGCGTTATCATATTCGGAGTAGGAGGAGTCGGGTCCTGGTGCGCTGAAAGCCTGGTCAGGAGCGGCATCGGGCACCTCACTATCGTCGACAGCGACCTTGTGTGCCCCTCCAACATCAACCGCCAGCTGATGGCCACCACTGCCACCGTAGGCCGCGCCAAGGTCGATGTGCTCAGGGAACGCCTTCTCGAAATCAACCCCGGCGCCGATGTGGAGGCAATATGCAGGAGATTCTCAGAAGAGACATCCGCAAGTTTCAGCCTCGAAAAGTACGACTACATCATCGACGCGATCGACTCGCTGAAGGACAAGGCACAGCTCATCCTTGAAGCATGCGCCACGCATGCAGTCTTCTTCTCATCCATGGGAGCCGCCCTTAAGATGGACCCTTCGAGGATACGGGTGGTAGAATTCTATGACGTCAAAGGGGATCCCCTGGCCCGAGCCCTTCGGAAGAAACTCAAGAAGATGGGCCAGGCACCGGCCAAACGATTCCTCTGCGTCTGTTCCGACGAACTCCTTGAGAACAAAGGAGAACTCCCCTGCCCTGCTTCGGACGACGACCGGACAGGCGCCGGCGGTTCCACCTCTGCCGGAGAAGGCGGTGGTCCCAACAGTGCCGGGGCGACAGACCTCTCAGCCACTGACGAGGCCGACGGTCCCAACAGTGCCGGGGCGACAGACCTCTCAGCCACTGACGAGGCCACCGGTCCCAACAGTGCCGGGGCGACAGACCTCTCAGCCACTGACGAGGCCGCTGGTCCCAACAGTGCCGGGGCCGGAGTTGACGCCTCCGTTTCCGCCGCTGCCACACTCGAGACGGAGACAAAAAGGCAGGTAAACGGTACGATTGCGCATATTACCGCAATATTCGGCTTCACACTGGCAGGACTGGTGGTTCAGGACATCATTTCACGTTAGTCCCCAGCGAATTCCGCGAGCATTCCGCGGACAAACACCAAGTGATTCAGCACTGGATCACCTTCGAAGGGAATGGTAGTCAGCGGTCAAGTATCTGCCGATATGGGAGCATCCGCTATCGGTCGGTATGAGGCAATCGACTACCGCGCGGTCTGCGACTATCTGCTATCGCGCGGAATGCGACTATCTGCTGCCGCGCGGAATGCGACTATCAGCTACTGCGTGGAATGCGACTATCTGCTACCGCGTGGTCTGCGACTATCTGCTACCGCGCGGGATGGGCATTTTCAAATAGCTCACACGCCCTAAAAAGATAAATAGTTCATTATTAACATATTACAAAACGGTAGCGTGTGAAGGGGTCCCAAAATGAAGCCCACCTATCACGCTTGCAAAAAATAATATGTTGATTTATAACATGTTGCAAAAACCAAGCGTGTGAGCTATTTGAAAACTGGTGCGTATAGTCCCGTCCTGATATAAGCTTGCCGGATTCGTGAGTTGGAGGATTAGGACTAGAAGGTCATGATAATGGTTTAGCAAAGGGAAGAAATGGGCGGCCACTGGCGAGCGAGCAGCGGGACTAACTGGGCGGCCACTGGCGAGCTAGCAGCGCGACTAACTGGGAGGCCACTGGCGAGCGAGCAGCGGGACCAACTGGTAGGTTACTGGCATGGGTGCGCAGCGAGAGCAAGGACAGTGGTGAGAGCGAAGGCGCGAATCCACTGGCGAGGGTGGATTCGGTGAGGGCCGGGCGGGTCAATCCACAGAGAAAAGCCGATGAAGATAATCCTTGGGGAGTAAAGCTATCCGGCTGAGGACGGAAAGTGAATATGTCCGTCCGGAAGCCCAGAGCCTGGCCGCCAGTTCTGTCCGTTGTTCCAGACTTGCCAAAGACACCCTGTCCAGATGGTAAGTCTCCCTGCACATATTCAAGATTTCCAATCGAAGATCCTTTTCGCTGGCCTTGTTTATCGCTCCGGCTGCACATTCCAAGTCGAACTTCGTTTCCAGGTCCTTCTTCTGGGCAAGGAAGGCGACGAAGGCCCTCAAAGTCTTGAACAAGCCTTCCACCCTGCTCCAGTCCATATAGCTGTGCGGCAGCAAACGCCGCTCCACTTCATCATAACGCCAGGACGGGGGCAACTTCGCCATGGTGTGGAAATATTCCCTAACCTTGCGCGCTGGAAGGTCGGACAAAGGAATCCCTTTCAAGCCCTCGTGCGCATGGTCGATAAAGTAAATGTCGCCTGGGCCTCCTTCATATTGCCACGGGACAAGCGGGATACCTGCACACAAGGAGTTCCGGTAGACGTACATGATCTTGGACTTCAGCTCATCAGTTTCCTTGATAGGATCATTTATGAGCGTCAAGCCTCCGGAAATACATCCATCAAGGCCGTTCCTTGCAACCCAGGCCGCCAGTTTTCGCCACACGGAAACCTTGAACTGCTCACGGCACGTTTCAGTCCCGGAGACGATCGCATGGAAATGAGTGGTCATCACCTCTGTGACGAGGATTCTCACCCCCGTCTCAAAGGCAGCTACGGCCAGGAGATCAAGAATGCGGTATTTATCCTGCCTGTCCGGGAATATCGCCGTGACATTGCTCCCGTCAGAATAGACGTGGGAACAATCCCTGATGGAGGAATATCCACGGGAATCAAACTGCCGGAGCCGGGTGCCGTCCGGGAACTGAGGCATACCTGTCATCATGATCACGCAATAATCAATCCAATCGTACGAGCCTGCCCCGACCTGGCCGCTGAAATGCCTGGATCGGTTTCCAGTGTCGCACCAACAAAAATCGGGAAGACTATTCGTAGAATGAAACTTTCCACGGTTAATTGCAGAAATATGCCTTGCAATGCATCGAGAAGGCGATTCCCACAGAGGACCAGGCATAAGAATGCCAGCAAATAGCAGCGAATATGTCATCACCCGCCCGGCCTGCAGCGCTGTGTCCGACAGGGGGGGCCTGGCGGCGGTCTACCCGGCCTGCAGCGCTGTGTCCGTCGGGGGGGTCCTGGCGGCGGTCTACCCGGCCTGCAGCGCTGTGCCCGGCTGGGGGGTCCTGGCGGCGGTCTACCCGGCCTGCAGCGCTGTGTCCGACAGGGGGGTCCTGGCGGCGGTCTACACGGCCTGCAGCGCTGTGCCCGGCGGGGGGTCCTGGCGGCGGTCTACCCGGCCTGCAGCGCTGTGTCCGACGTGAGGGGCCTGGCGGCGCTGACAAATAAAAACGAAGCTAATCGGTTGCAAATATTGGCGATGTGGCGCTGCGGCCCGTTGCCGACAATGAAAAGAGACCGGCCCTTTGACTTGGCCCCGTCATTCAGCAAGGGGAAGGTCTCACGGAAGTAAAGCCGGCAATGAAAAGAGACCGGCCCTTTGACTTGGCCGGCACTGCTGTCGGAGCAGTTAATTGCGGCACCGCCGCCGCTCGGCAGCATGAGCGGCGGCTACAACACGGCCGGCTGCGGGGGGCTCCGGGCAAGGGCCCTCCTCTCCGGCCGGTTGTTGCCGTTAATCGGCTATCGCAAGTAATGGGGGCAATCAACTACTGCTCGGTCTGCGACTATCTGCTACCGCGCGGGATGCGAATATCTGCTGCCGTGCGGAATGGGCATTTTCAAATAGCTCACACGCCCTAAAAAGATAAATAGTTCATTATTAACATATTACAAAACGGTAGCGTGTGAAGGGGCCCCAAAATGAAGCCCACCTATCACGCTAGCAAATAATAATATGTTGATTTATAGCATATTGCAAAAACCAAGCGTGTGAGCTATTTGAAAACTGGTGCGTATTGTCCCGTCCTGATATAGGCTTGCAGGATTTGCGAGTTGGAAAGTAAGGGACAGAACTTCATGATATTGTTAATACATTTTCCAGTCGGCCTTGATATCACTCACGGCCCAGTGATATCAGTTTGGAGAAGCCTTATCAGCTTTGCCCAGCAACAGGTATGAAAGGCGAATGAGAATCCCAGGAGAAGCTGCATGACATAAAGGAAAGCACGGGAAACGGTGATGAAATGCCACGGAAACAGGGCCAGTGTAAATATCGGCACGCAATAATCAATCCAATCGTACGAGCCTGCCCCGACCTGGCCGCTGAAATGCCTGGATCGGTTTCCAGTGTCACACCAACAATAATCGGGAAGATTATTCGCAGAATGAAACTTTCCACGGTTGCGCCCCGGCCCGCTGCCGGAAACGAAAAGAGACCGGACCTTTGACTTGGCCCCGTCATTCAGCAAGGGGAAGGTCTCACGGAAGTAAAGACGACAACGAAAAGAGACCGGCCCGCTGCCGACAATGAAAAGAGACCGGACCTTTGACTTGGCCCCGTCATTCAGCAAGGGAAAGGTCTCACGGAAGTAAAGCCGGCAACGAAAAGAGACCGGCCGCTGCCGACAACGAAAAGAGACCGGCCCGTGGGGGTCGGTCTCCGTACCATTATGCTGATAGTTGCAGTTTGCCTGCAGCCTACTTGAGGCACTTGTAAAGGGCTGCAGCCTACTTCAGGCACTTGTAAAGGGCAGCGGCCTGGGCGTCGGTCATAGGCTCGCTGTAGACGCGTGCGATACCGATGTCGCCCTTGAAGGCAGCAGTACAAGTGGTGCCGTTGTTGGCTCCGGGGTCGCCTCCGACGATGAAGTAACCGGCCTTTGCGGCAGGCTGGTTGTAGGTACCGGGAGCTTCAGCCGAACCCGCAAGCTCGCCATTGATGTACATGGAGACAGTTTCGGCAGCGGGATCATAGACATAGATAGCGTGATACCACTCTCCCTTCTTGGGGACGAAGCCGCAGTTTACATATTTCCAACCCGAAGTGCCATCGACGTTGGTGTTCACGATGACGGCGAAGTTGCCGGATCCCTTGGAAGTGCTCTTGGAGAAAAGGAAGCCCCAGCCGCCGGACTGCATGCAGGAGAAGGGCTTTACCTCACCGTTGCCGTCCCAGTCGAAATCAGGACGGAAATAGAACTCCGCCGAGAAGCCGTCGGCCATGGTGGTTGCGACAGAAGTATCCTCGAACTTGGCGTGATAGTAACCATTGTAAGAAGTGGTTCCGACTGCGATGTCGCCGCCGTTCTTGTCAGTGGGGCTGAAATATGCGGAGTAGCGTCCTGTCCTGGAGTTGCGGGATGCCTTGAGGTACTTGCCGGGGATGGTCTCGGTGATGAGGCCCGAGGGCGAAACATCATAACCATAGGCGGTACCGTCGACGAGCCAGTCGAAGATCACCTTGTCGTAGATGTCCACATCGGGCTTGGTGAGTTCGCCGCCCTTCTGGGTGATCTCGAAAGACTGGAAGCCGATGTCGCCAGGACGGAGGTCGCTCTCGTCGATGACGCCGTCCCAGTTGTAGTCCATGCAGTCGGAGATCGTGATGACGGCAGTCCTTTCATTGAGAGAAGGATTGTCTCCGATCTTGACCGCCACGGTGCCGTTGGCGCGGCTCTTGGTCTTCGAAGGGACAGCCCAGGAAGCCGAAGAGGTCACATGCCACTCCGTGTTGGACTTGATGTTGAAGACGACCTCTCCTCCCACGTCGGAGAGATCGGTAGGAGAATCACACGTAACCTCAAGGATGTGTGCGACCGCCTCTTTTTCCTCAGGCTGGTCCTCTTTGTCGGTACATGCCACGAAAGCGCCAAGGGCAAGCAGCATTGCACCTGCAGCAAAAAGATGATTCAGTTTCATGATCTGGATGGTGTGTTATTAAGGTATAGGTGCAAAAAGTAGTTGGTGATATACCATCAAACTTTTTGATATATAATTATTTATGGATAGTTTGATGAAACGCGTTTCATCAAACTATCTTTTTTATGGCAAAA